>JAEEGL014454003.1_pt1 | contig 18855 bp, 14 predicted proteins | sample 9134231 | NCBI WGS metagenome assembly JAEEGL01 (sample SAMN16246548, study PRJNA631951) | gut metagenome | biome: gut microbiome; feature: rumen; material: fiber-attached | host: Bos | place: Iran: Karaj | collected 2018-10 | reverse complement strand
TTGCAAGGCTAACGGGGTGGGAAAGTCAGCAAAAATCGCCTCGCCTTCCCAGGGCTTATGCCTTTCAATAATGACCAAATCATATCTTATGGGAAGGTGAATTTCGGGTTTCGGCATAATCGAAAATAGTTGAGAAAATTTTGCCGTATTTTCGGTTTTCCTTCGTTTATATTTCAGAAAGAGTTTTCAACACGCAAAAAAACACATTGTTACCATGTTAAAAATAGTTCAGAAGTTCGGGCTTATCAGCGTTGTCGCCGCAGCCATTTGCATTTCTCTGCACTCTTGTGGTAAGAAGGAACCCGTTGTGGAAACAGATGAAACAGTTCCTGTGGAGAATCTTATTCCCCGCAAAGACATTACCTTGACAAGGACTGAGGCGGACTATGTCAAAGCCAATAATTCTTTTGCCCTTGAACTTTTCAAAAAAGCCTCTTCAAATGAGGGCGGAAAAAGTATGCTATTGTCTCCGTTAAGTGTCACATTTGCCCTTGGTATGGTCAATAACGGGGCGGTTGGACAGACCAAGTATGAGATCGACAAGACCCTTGGCTTCGGCGAGGACACCGGATCTATGAATGAATTCTGTTCGAAAATGCTCTCTGAGTCAGCCAAGGTCGATCCCTCCACCACGATAGAGATCGCAAACGCCTCTGTTGTGAACAGCATGTATTCGAAACTGAAGGACAGATTCACAGAGGTCGTTGAGGACAATTATGAGGCAAACGTATGTTACAAAGACTTCTCAAAAGATGATGTGAAGGGACTGATCAATAACTGGTGTTCGGAGAAAACACATGGGATGATTCCGGAACTGCTCAAAGATCAGGTTGATGTTTTGGAATATGCCCATTTTCTGAACGCGACTTATTTCAAGGGAATCTGGTCAAGCCAATTCAAGAAAAGCGACAGCAAAAAAGAGAAATTCTATCTTGAAGACGGTTCAAAAAGAGAGACGAACATGATGCATCAGAAAGCCCGGTTTAATTGCGGTTATTTGCCGAACGTTGGTCCCGCGCTTTGCCTGCCCTATGGCAACCAGGCTTTCCGGATGGTTATTATCCTACCCGAAGAGGGCAAGAAGCTGGAGGACGTTAAACAAGCTCTCGACTTAAATCATTGGGAAACAATGATTTCTAATATGTATGGAGTCGAAGTTGATGTCAAATTGCCGTCTTTTGAAAGCGAATATAATACAGATTTAGTCGATGTGCTAAGGGGGATGGGAATTGAGAAGGCTTTCTCTTCCTTGGAAGCTGATTTCTCAGAGATGACAGAGACCCATGTCCATATCAGCAAAGTTATCCACAAAGCCAAAATCAAAGTTGATGAGCAGGGCTCTGAGGCGGCTGCGGTAACGGATGTTGTAATGAGGTATACCGGTATGGGTCCTGGAGGCCCCGTAAATTTTACCACGGAGTTCCATGCCGACCGGCCGTTCATCTACGCGATAACGGAAGTCAGCACCGGCGCGATCTTCTTTATCGGCCAGTATACGGGAAAATAAGCTGATAATCAATTACTTCCCTTTCGGAATGGGGATCTCGAACTCGGCGTAGATCGGGTAGTGGTCTGAGATGTATTTCGGGCCAAACTTGCCGTCAACCACTTCATATTCCTCGACTTTGGCGTTGCGGGACAGGATGTGGTCGGGCCAGCGCTGGCTGTTGCCTGGCTTGCCGAAACCATTATAGGAGGCTCTTGTGTCAGGCTTTTTCATCTCGTAATTGGCATCCTTGGCAAAGCTCGCCAGGGGGGTGAGGATCCTGTCCGAGGAAGACATCTTGAAATCTCCCCCGACGAACACCACCGCGTCATCACCCGCGATCTCCTTGATCTTGTCAACCATAAGGGTCGCTGAACCTTTGCCGGCCAGCTCTCCTCCGGAAAAATGTGTGTTGAAGCAGAAGAAGATAACTCCGGACTTCTTGTAACGGAGTTTCACCCAGATTGTGTTCCGGACCTTGGAGGCATCCCAGCCAGGAGTGTCGGCTTCCTGTTTCTCATTGAGCCAGAATGAGCCATAATCCAAAAGCTCGAACTTGTCGGCCCTGAACATGATGGGATTCTCGTTGAAGGAGATCTCGGGATCCACTGTCCCGGGTTTTGAGCTGCGGTCAACGAGCATGTGCTTTTTCATCTCCTTCATGATGTCGGCCTTGTGGTAGGCGTAGGCCTCCTGGAGGAACAACACGTCGGGATCGTATTTCTTGATCGCTTTCAGGCAGCCCTTCTTGCGGGCTTCCCAGCTGAAGTCTCCGGCCTCGTCCTTTTCCTGACCGTGGATGTTAAAGGACATTACGCTGAAGTCCTCGCTTTTCGCCCCGGCGGTGACGCCGGCCAAAGCCAGCGCCACCAAGGAGACGATAACTGACAATAACTTTCTCATGGTCAGAGGTTAAGGTTGATCTATTTGGAAATCTTGGCGACCCAGCCTCCGCCAGGAGCCATGTGGATCTTGACTTTGCCGTCGGCCGGCAGGTCCATATTCACCTTCTTGTAATCCCTGGCTGCCTTGTGGGCATTGACACCATCTTGGAATATGGTCATCTTGCCGCTTCCGATGAAGCCCAGGTCGAGTACGAGGTCACGGGCATCCCATCCGGTCAAGGCTCCGACGTACCAGTCATTCCCTTTGCGGCGGGCGATCGCGACATATTCCCCGATCTTTCCGCAGACAGGAACGGTCTCGTCCCATGCGGTCGGGAAAGCGGCGATGAAGTCCGTGCACTCGGGTTCGGCCATGTAGTTGGAAGGGGAGTCGCAAAGCATTGTCAGAGGGGCTTCGAAGATAGCGTATTCCGCGAGCTGGCGGCAGCGTGTGCCCTGGCTCATCGGAGTTGAGTTGTTCGGATAGGCCCTGTCTTTGGTGCAGTTGATCATGGCGCCCTGGGTGTAGTCCATCCTTCCCGCGGCCATCCTGACGAACGGGATGATCACGTCGTAAGTGACCTGGTCATATTCCTTGGCGCCCCATTTCATCTGCTCCAGTCCGGCGACACCCTCGTAGTTGATGATGTTGGGATAAGTCCGCTCGAGGCCCGAAGGCTTGAACGCCCCGTGGAAGTCAATGAGCAGGTGATACTTGGCGGCTGTCTTGGCGACATTCTCATAGAAGTTCATGACGATCTGGTCGTCCCTGTCCATGAAGTCCACCTTGAAGCCCTTGATGCCCATCTGGGAGTAGTGCTTGAACACTCCCTCGATGTCCTTGTCGACAGCCTTGTAGCCAGCCCACAGGATCAGGTCCACGTTTTTGGATTTGGCGTAGGCGACGAGCTCCTCAAGGTTGATCTCCGGCACGATCTGGAAGAGGTCCGTCTTCTTGTTGACGGCCCAGCCCTCATCGAGAATCACGTACTCGATTCCGTGCTTGGAGGCGAAGTCGATGTAATACTTGTAGGTGTCGTTGTTGATTCCGGACTTAAAATCAACTCCGTAGATGTTCCAGTCGTTCCACCAGTCCCAAGCCACCTTTCCAGGCTTTATCCAGCTCCAGTCGGTGTTCTTGTCCGCCGGTTTTCCGAGCAGCCAGGTGAGATCTGAATTCACGAGATCCTTCTCGTCCTCGAATATTCCCACGATCCTCCAGGGGAAGCTTCTTCCGGCCGCGGTCTTCGCGATGTAGTCGTGGCGGCTTTTCACCACGCCCTGGAGCATGTTGTGCCCGCCGATCTCGATCTTGTCAGGAACGGTGGCGTTAACACCCTCAAGGCTTGTGTCCCCGTCTCCGTGGAGATAGAGTCCGGGATAGTCCCGCAGGTCGGACTCGGTGATCATGACCTTGACCCCGTCGAAGGCGTCAACCACAAGCGGCAGGAAAGCCAGACGCTTGGAGTCCCAATCGGAAAGCTTGATGTGCTGGTAATAGTTCTCGAAAGAATTCGTGAATTGCTCCTCGATGGTTCCTTCATCCCTAACGTACGGCACCCATGCCGTCCAGTCCTTCGGGAAATTGAACTCGGCTTTCTCTTCCTCAACCTTTAACTCGCCTTTCTTGGCGGTCGAGACAAACCGGTAGGCTATGGCGTTGTCGTAGGCCCTGAACTCGATCGAGCATCCCTTGAAACTCACCACAAGGCAGTTGTAGATGTCGTCCACCGCTGCCTTCTTGTAGGCTATCGCCGGGAGGGCCTTGTCTTCGTTTTTCCAGGAGTATGTCTTTGTCACTTTTCCCTCCCCGAAAACGACCCCGTCATCCAAGGTCATGGCTATCTCCGAGGGAGAGATGATTGTCTTGTCGTTAAAAGTCACTGAATATGAGACTTTTCCATTGGCTTTGATCTCTGCCTTGATCTTTCCGTTTGGAGAACAGAGAGTCCAAGATGTCTTGGCGGCGAAAGCCGTCACAGGAAGGCATGCCGCCACCAGCGAGGCGAAGAAAAATAATTTCAGTGTTTTACCCATAATAACTTAGTTTTTGTGGTCAGAGTGACTCTGAAATGTAAAAATAAACATTTATCATAAAATTTGTACATTTGTGGTAGTAAAATATTTTACGATGGCTAAAGGAAAGGCTCCTGAGGACACCCCGTTGATCAAACAATTCTTCTCTGTAAAAGCCCAGCATCCCGAAGCGGTGCTGCTTTACAGGGTTGGGGATTTTTATGAGTCATACTCAGATGACGCTGTCCTGGTCAGCAAGGTCCTGGGCATCGTCCAGACCCGGAAGTCCAATGGCGACAAGGGTTATGTCGAGATGGCCGGATTCCCCCATCATGCTCTGGACACGTATCTCCCGAAACTTGTCAGGGCCGGCTACAAGGTTGCTGTCTGCGACCAGCTTGAGGACCCGAAGTTCGCCAAGAAACTCGTGAAAAGAGGTGTCACAGAGCTGGTTACCCCAGGAATCGCTTTCAATGACCAGCTTCTTGAGCAGAAGGAGAACAACTTTCTGGCCGGCCTCACTTTCGACAAGGACGAATGCGGAGCCGCTTTCTTGGACGTCTCGACCGGCTCTTTCCAGGTAGCCCAGGGCAGCCTTGATTACATCGGGACCCTTCTGGCTTCCCTGAATCCAAAAGAGATAGTTGTCCAGAGGGGTTATGAGAAAGGGGTACGCCAGAAGTACGGCGAAAATCTCTACATCTCCTCAGTCGAGGAGTGGGCCTTTGTCTACGAAGCGGCCGTCGAGAGGCTCCGGAAGCAGTTGAGGGTGGATTCCTTGAAAGGATTCGGGGTCGAGAAATATCCTTTGGGAATATGCTCCGCGGGAGCGCTGATGGTCTATCTCGAGCAGACCCAGCACACCGGCCTCGGGAATATTTGCTCAATCTCCAGGATCGATGGCGACAAGTTCGTCTGGATGGACAAGTTTACCATGCGGAACCTCGAGCTGTTCAATTCTTCTGTCGGGGGTGAGGGCGTCAGCCTTGTCTCGGTGATTGACCGGTGCTCTTCTCCCATGGGAGCCAGGCTTTTGAGGAACTGGCTGGCCATGCCGGTGATGGATCTGGGAGAATTGGCGGACCGTCATGATGTCGTGGAGTATTTTTCTGGCCATGAGGAGGAAAGGGACAAGGTCCGCGACCTGATCGGAGGAATAGGCGATCTCGAAAGGATAATCTCCAGGGCGGCCATGGGCAGGATAGTTCCCAGGGAAGTCATGCAGTTGAGCAGGGGACTGGACAGGATGGCCCCGGTTTCAGCCATCTGTTCCGGCAGTGGAGTCAAGGCGCTCGCTGGCCTGGCGGCGGGGATGAAAGACTGCTCCGCGCTCAAGGATGAGATCTTGCGGGTGATGGATCCCGAGCCAGCCGCTGCCGTCGGAAAAGGCCCTGTCATCGGCAAGGGGGTTGATCCGGAGCTCGACGAGCTGCGCGACATCTCCTCCGGCGGAAAGGACTATCTTCTGAAGCTTCAGCAAAGAGAGGCGGAACGAACCGGAATCTCTTCACTGAAAATAAGTTACAATAACGTTTTCGGCTATTATATCGAGGTTCGCAACTCCTTCAAGGATCTTGTTCCCCCCGAATGGATCCGCAAGCAGACCCTTGTCAACGCCGAGCGCTACATCACCGCCGAGCTCAAGGAATATGAGGAGAAAATCCTGAGCGCCGAGGACCGGATCTATGCTTTGGAGACGAAGCTGTATTCAGATCTTGTGTCCTTGATCCAGAAGAACATTGCGGCGATCCAGGTCAACTGCCGGATAATCGCCCGGCTGGACACCCTTGCCGGGTTTGCGGAGCTTGCCGTCAGGAACCATTATTGCCGCCCGGAGATGACCGAGGACCTTAGCCTGGAAATCAAGGATGGCAGGCATCCGGTCATCGAGACCCTCATGCCTCCTGGTGAGGAGTACGTGCCCAACGATGTCCGCCTTGACAGCAAGACTCAGCAGATCATCATCCTCACCGGCCCCAATATGGCTGGAAAATCAGCGTTGCTCCGCCAGACCGCGCTTATCGTTCTTCTGGCCCAGATAGGTTCTTTCGTGCCTGCCAGGAGTGCCAGGATAGGATATTTCGATAAGATATTCACCCGCGTCGGAGCCTCTGACAATATCTCCAGGGGCGAGTCTACCTTCATGGTCGAGATGCTTGAGACTTCGATGATCCTCCATAATCTCTCCTCCCGCTCGCTCGTCCTTCTGGATGAGATCGGCAGGGGCACCTCCACTTATGACGGCATGTCGATAGCGAGGGCCATAGTGGAATATATCCATGAATATGGCCATGGGGCGAAGACCCTTTTCGCCACCCACTATCATGAGCTCAACGACCTTGAGGAAATATATTCCCGGGTCAAGAATTTCCACATCGCGGTCAAGGAAGTCGGGACGCAGGTCATCTTCCTGCGCAAGCTCAAGGAAGGCGGCACCGCCCATAGTTTCGGAATCCATGTGGCAAGGATGGCGGGGATGCCTAAAGAGGTGGTCCAGAGTGCCGAAAGGACTCTGAAATCATTGGAAGAAAATGATTCAGAGCATCTTGTGAGCTCCAAAAAAGGTCAGTTGAAAAAGCCGGTCCAGACCAAGGCCGGAACTCTTGAGAGTGACGGTTCTCTTCAGCTTTCCTTCTTCCAACTGGACGATCCGACCCTCTCATCTTTGAGGGACCAACTGGCCGCCGCTGATCTCAACAATATGACTCCCTTGCAGGCTTTCGACCTTCTTCGCTCGATGAAAGACGAGCTGGGTGTCTAGGTTTGCGGTATTATTCCGTCTTTTTTCTTATCTTTGAAATTCAGTGACAAGCCGGTATTCACGATGAGGAGAGTCTTGATTATCACATATTACTGGCCGCCGTCCGGGGGTTCCGGAGTTCAGAGATGGGTCAAATTCGCGAAATACCTTCCGAAAGAAGGTTGGCAACCTGTTATCTATACTCCTGAGAATCCGGAGCTTACGACCATAGACAAGACTCTTGCGGCTGAGATTCCTCCCCAGGCGGAGATCGTGAAAAGACGTATTGTCGAGCCCTATGGGATCTATCGCAGGATCATGGGAAAGGGAAGCTCGACGGACTTGAAGACGCTGACTTCGGCAGGTTCCGACGGTGGTGAGGTCAATCCCGTCAATGGAGGGAAGAAATCATGGAAGCAACGCCTGTCGCTTTACATCAGGGGTAATTTTTTTATTCCTGACCCGCGGGTGCTTTGGGTTCGCCCTTCAGTGAGGTTCCTGAAAAAATATCTTAAAGACCATCCCGTTGAGGCGATCGTCACGACTGGTCCGCCGCAGAGTATGCACCTGATCGGGCTTGAGCTTTCAAAGGCAACAGGTCTACCGTGGGTGGCGGATTTCCGCGATCCTTGGACCAAGATGTTTTATTTCAAGCACTTGGGACTGACTCCTCAATCGGATGCCAGGCATCACGCCCTGGAGAAGAGCGTTCTCGACGGGGCCACGAGGGTTATTGCCGTCTCTCCCATGGTCCAGGAGGAATTCCGTTCCATGACCAGTACGCCAGTCGAGCTGATAACCAATGGTTTCGATGAGGATGATTTCAGACACGACGTTGATTCGGACGGATTCTTCAACATAACCCACACGGGGCTTTTTGCCGCTGATGGCAATCCGGATGCTCTTTGGAGGGTTCTTGCGGCCAAGTGCCGGGAGGACAATGAGTTCAGCAAGGCTTTGAGGATCAGGCTGGCCGGGAAAACGGACGCGGAAATAATCGCCTCGATCGAGGCCGCGGGCCTCGGGCCGAACCTCAGGAATCTGGGCTACCAGAGCCACGAGGAAGCTGTCAAGGAGCAAATGGGAGCTTCCGTGCTGATCCTTCCTCTGAGGAAAGAGCCTGAATATGAGGCGGTACTTCCCGGTAAGTTGTTCGAGTACCTCGCGTCGAGGAGGCCGATCCTCGGGATCGGACAGACTGAAGGAGCGATGGCAAAGGTGGTGAGGGACACCGGCTCCGGGATTGTATATGATTGGGAAGAGGAAGGAAAGATAAGGGCGTGGATTGATTTGTGCTGGGACGAGTTCAAGAACGATGATCTGGGCGACAACTTTTCGGACATATCCATGTACAGCCGCCGCAAGCTTACTCGCAGACTTGTGGCCCTTCTTTCGGAAATAACAGAAAGACAATAATTTGCAGATGAATAAGACTCTCAAGAATGTTCTCACTTATGCGGGCATAGTCCTGCTCTTTGTTGTGCTGGCATATTCATTCGTGCCGGAGATTCTGACCGGTAAAGTGATGGTCCAGGGCGACATAACCGGCTTCAGGAGCATGGCTCAGGAAAGTGCCGAGTGGGATCACGAGCATCCGGAAGACATCGCCAGATGGACCGGGTCCATGTTCAGTGGAATGCCCAATGTTACTTTCCGGGTATCGCAGGAAGGTGATTGGACCCAGCCGCTTTACACGTTGCTGTTCAAAGGAAAGAAACCCGCCAACTGGCTTATTGTGTCCCTGATCGGCGCCTTTTTGCTGATGCTGTCCCTTGGCGTGGGTAAGATCCTCGCTGTCGGAGGAGCGATCGCGATGACCTTTTGCTCCTACAATCTACAGATAATCCAGGTCGGGCATAACACGAAAATGCAGGCTATAGCCCTTCTGCCGTGGGTTCTGGCCGCGGTTATTTTCACCTACAAGAAAGCTTTGGGAAAGGAGGGTGAGTGGAAGTCATGGCTGCCTCCCGTGGTCCTGGGTTCTGTCCTTTTCGGTCTCGCGCTCAGCATGCAGGTGAAGGCCAATCACCAGCAGATCACCTATTACCTCGCCTTGATGATAGCGGTCTATGTGATTGCTTTATTCATAGACATATTGGTTTCCAAGGAGTTCCGGCGTAAAGCCGGGCGTTTTTTCGCCGCCTCGGCGTTGCTTCTCATCGTTGGGTTGATCGGCATAGGCACCAATGTCAACAAGCTCGCGCCTCTTTACGAATACACCCAGTACACGATGAGGGGTGGTTCCGAGCTGTCCCACCCCACCGGAGGAATTGTCAACAACGAGGGTCTGCAGCTTGACTACGCGACAGCCTGGTCGTACGGATGGGAAGAGCTTCCCAACCTGATGATACCGAATTTCAACGGCGGAGCTTCTACCGGCGGTATTTCCCCCGACAAGTCGGAGGTGGTCAAGCTTTTCAAAAGCGTCGGGCAGGGAAATCCCAAGGAAATAGCGGCCACGGAGCCTATGTATTGGGGTCCACAGCCTTTCACCGCAGGTCCCATGTACATGGGAGCCATCACGATTTTCCTGTTCCTTCTGGGTCTGTTCCTTTATAAGGGCAAGGAGAAGTGGTGGATCCTGATCGCGACAATCCTGGCCGTGTTCCTCGCGGTGGGAAACCATTTCATGTGGTTCACGAAGCTGTTTTACGACTATGCCCCGATGTACAATAAATTCAGGACAGTCTCCATGTCCCTGGTTATCCTTCAATACACGCTTCCGATGCTAGGATTCCTGGTCCTTGATCGTATAATGCGTAAGGAGTACACCAGGAAAGAGTTCCTCAATGCCGGATTCGCCGCACTTGCCCTGACTGCCGGCTTCTGCCTGATTTGCGTGTTGTTCCCGGGAATTGCCGGATCTTTCTCATCCCCGGCCGATTCGAGTATCGAAGAAGTTTTCATTGACGCGTTGAGGGCGGACAGGCAGTATCTCATGGTCACGGATGCATTCTGGTCCATGATCCTTATTGTTCTTTCATTCTGCCTTATCCTTTGGGCATACAGCGTTCCCTCAAAGGCTCCAGAGACTTATGCTTCTGATCCTCACATTGGTAATGCCAGGAGAATAGAAGCCATGGTCCTGATTTCAGCGCTCGTGTTCGTCAATCTGTTCGTGGTCGGCAAGCGTTACCTTGACCCTGAGAGTTTCACGACACCTCGTCAGTTCAGCGGGCAATTCAAAAAGAGGCCTGTCGACGAGATCATCCTCTCGGATGAGGCCCTTTCCTACAGGATGGCAGACATCACAAAAGACATATTCAACGATGCCTTCAACTCCTACTGGCACAAGAATATAGGTGGCTACAGCCCTGCCAAGCTCCAACGCTATCAGGATCTTATCGACAGGTATATCTCCAAGGAGTTTCAACACATTCTCACCGAGCTCTCCGTTTACAAAACGTTAGGCGAGATGAAGGCCGCGTTCCCGGAGGAGAAAACCCTGTCCATGTTGAACATGAAGTACCTTGTCGTGGACGGAGAGTACCCGCCGCTCGTCAATCCCTATGCTTATGGCAACGCTTGGTTTGTTGACGGTTTTGTGGATGCCCCCACCCCTGACGATGAGATAAACCTGATAGACTCGACAGATCTTCGTACAACGGCGATCATCGGCGCTGATTTCAAGGGTTCCATTCCATCGTCAGCCATTCAGAACGGGACGAAGACTCATGACACGGATTCCATCCGGATGACTTATTACAGCCCCAACGAGCTTCACTATCACTACACCGCTTCGACTGACCGTCCTGTGGTTTTCAGCGAGATTTACTACCCCAAGGGCTGGCATGCCACCGTGGATCCTTTGAAAAGTTCGGAAACCGAGTTGGAGCTTTTCCGGACGGATTGGATTCTTCGCGGAGCGGTGCTTCCCGCAGGAGAGCACGACATCGTGATGCGTTTCGACCTTCCCGTCTACACCATTAGCGAGAATGTGTCCAGGGCCTCGTCGATTACCCTCCTGCTGCTTTTGGTAGCGGCTGTGGCCGGGATGTTCAAATGGCGGAAAATAGAGACTGAATAATCCTTTAATCACTTAATATCTAACATTATGGAAGAGAACAAACCTCAAGAGACCATCGATCCTAGGGATCTGAATGGTGACGGAAAAGTGACTTTCGGCGAGAAGGTCCAGTACGCTGCCGGAAAGGCCGCTGACAAGGCTAAGGAAGTTTATGCGGAGGCCAAGGAGAAGACCGTTGAGGTCGCCGGCAAGGTCGCCGAGAAGAGCAAGGAGCTTTATGCCGAGGCTAAAGAGAAAGCCGGTGACTTGAAAGAAAAGGCCGCCGACAAGATCGACACCGCCAAGCAGAAGCTGCAGGAAAAGAAGAACGAGAGCGAGGCATAGTCATGAGACGGCGTGGTTTAGCGGCCGCGGCCATCTTGTGCTGCGCCTTGACAGTGTCAGGATGCGGTCTTTTCAAGGCCGCGGGAAAAATTGGCAGGCTGTTCGGAGCCAAAAAGACGTCCACTGTCACAACGATAGTGAAGATCATCGGCACCGTGCTTGGCCAGTTTTACGACACGACCACGAAGAAGGCATTGGTCGGCTCCTGGATCTACGAGGAGCCGGCCATTCAGTTTGAAAGCCAGAACCTTCTGGATCAGGCTGGAGGTGTTGTCGCAAGCCAGTCTGTTGCGGACAACATCACCCCTTATTTCGAGAAGTTAGGTCTCAAGACCGGTGGGCTGGCTATCGATCTTCGGGAAGACAACACTTGCACTTTCACCATCGCCGGTCAGACAATTGACGGCACCTATGAGTTTGACGATGAGACCAAAAAGCTGTCCTTGAAGGCTGGATTTATCCCACTTCCCCCGGCTTATCTTTCCATCGTCAACAACCAGATGGCGATGACCTATGACTCCAGCATGCTTCTGAATATTGTCAGGGTTATCGGAGAGGCGTCTTCCAGCCAGTCTTCCCTGGCCTCCGTGGCAAAACTGGCGGATTCCTACGACGGAATGAAGACTGGATTCACTTTCAAGAAATCCAGGTAATTTTGAAAAAGATTCTATCATTGGCGGCGGTCGTCACCGCTATTCTCGTCCTTTCCGGATTCATTGGCAAGGAAAAGTCCTTGTGGGGAGATCATCTCGTTGCCTGTGGCGACAAAGACTTGTATATTATTGACACCAAGTCCTCCACTCGAGACTCTCTTGCGGTAGTTTGGCATTGGAATGTGGACGAGGCGAAAGGCCAGATCCCGGACGAGGATGTCCACAGGGCCCGGGTTCTGGATGACTGCAAACCGGTTGACGGAGGCAAGCGCCTCCTTCTCACATCCTCCGGAGGCGAGACTCTGCTTCTGGATATCGCCTCAAGAAAGATCCTTTTCTATGCCCACACTCCCATGTCCCACTCGGCGGACATGCTTCCAGGAGACAGGATCGCGGTAGCTAATTCTACCAATCTGGCCGGGAACAGCCTGGAGATCTACGATGTCTCAAAACCAGGTGTTGTGGTTTGGAAAGACTCGTTGTACAGTGGCCATGGGGTATATTGGTCCGAGAAGCACAATAGCCTCTATGCCCTTGGTCACAAAGAACTTAGGAAATATGCCCTAAAAGGCTGGAACACCCGGCGTCCTTCTCTCAGGCGTCAGAAGACTTACGCCCTTCCCGGGACGGGAGGCCATGACCTCACCCCGTTGGGGGAAGACGCTCTCTTGATAACCAATAGTGACGGAGTCTACCTTTTCGACATCAACTCCGGTACTTTCAGCCATTTCTCTCCACTGGAAGGTAGAAAGCAAGTTAAGTCGGTAAACCACGACCCTGCTTCCGGGCGGACTGTCTTCACCATCGCCGAGACGAGCTGGTGGACGAACCACATCTATTTTCTGAACCCGGACAAAACCTTGACCTTCGACCCTTCGTACAGACTTTACAAGGTTCGGGCGCTTCCGGATTGGGATGCGGTCAAGGCGGAGATGACCCCGCCCCCGTTCCCGGGTTTCGATGTCAATCCCTCTCTGAGGGCCCCAGGAACCAATTTGAGGATATTCGACGACAACATCTGGCAAAACGACAGTGATAAAAACCTGAAGGCCTGGGAACCGTTAAGAATCAGTTGCACCGACTCAGCTAGGAGCCTCGGCTTCGCCAAGATGATAGCGGACCATAAACCGGACATAGTGACCCTCCAGGAATATTCATCCCACATGGACGGTCATCTGGCTCCAAAGCTGCGCGACCTCGGTTTCACCAATGCCTGCGAGCAGGACGGCACATGGAACTTCACTCCCGTCTTTTACGACAGCACAGCGGTGGAACTTGTCAAAGTGAAGTACAATCTTTACACTCCAAAAACCTACAGCAACGCCAACACCAAGTCTTTCACTTCAGCCGTGTTTCGTCACAAGGCGACTGGACGGGTTTTCGCCGTCCTCAACACACATCTGTGGTGGAGACCGGAAGAGGCGCAGCCTGGAAGCCAGATGGCCAGGGCCTCCCAGATCCGGCTGATGATGGCAGAGGCTGACGCTCTTAAGGCGGAATATAATTGCGTGATATTCCTTATGGGCGACATGAATTGCGAGGAGGACACCGTGCCTATCCGCCAGCTTTTGGATGATGGTTATATTCCTTGCTACAAGGCCGCTACCATATTCGGGGACAATAATAACGGTCATCACCGCTGCGATGCGGGCGGGTTCTCCGCGGAAAGCGCCAGGAAAGGACCCGACAGGGCTACAGGCGCTCTCGACCATTTCTTCATCCATAATGCGCCAAAAGACGTGGAAGTACTTGTATATTACTGCATTATGGACGCTTACACGCTCCCCCTCACCGACCACTACCCCAACTTCGCCGACATCAAGCTATGAGTGGGAAACCTATAAAACGCATCGTCATCGGCTTCTTGGTAATTCTTGTACTCTGCATAATATATTCAAAAATACCAACATTCGGTCGTCAAATCCGTTTTATGTCAGACTCCCTCGTAAAGAAATTGAATACTGAGAAACCTACTATCGAGCAGACTGCCGAAATGCTTGGGTATGAGGATATGGTTGGCAATAGAATACAGCTCGGCGATGAACATATCACATACTTTCTTATGACACCGACCTTTTATGTTTTCGGCTTGGGGATGTACACATTAAATATAGATTTCAGAAAGGATGGTTCTTTCGAATCGGCAGAGGTGTCTTTCGATGATTGATTTTGATCACGCCCAAAAGCATGTTTAGGCGTAGATGTTACAACCCGACATTCACCTTCCCGAAAGAGATGCCTTGTGGCCGCCTACAACGGGTTCCGGCCGGGAAGGCGAGGCAAAATCGGCAGGCCTTCCCGCAAAGGACCTGTTTCAGATACCTGGATTAGGCGAGAGGTGGGAGGGCGATTTTCATGTTGACCAGCACTTGCCACACTCCGGCAGGGGATCTCCCGCTTAAGATTCTTGGATACGTGAATATGTTCAACCGCGGAATCCCAAGAGTGAAGAATCTCATGAAGGGGATCAGATTATCCATTTCGATGTCGAAGCCTTGATTGACGACCTCGATCTCGAATTACTATGCGTTGATTATGAACCAGAATAATAGAAACTGCTGCGATTCCGAATACTTTCTTCATTGTCTTGTCCTCCATTGTTTAGAAATCCAACGGATCACCGCCGTTGTCGTAATCGTCAGGATCTGTGAGGCTGCCGCAGATGACGCCCTCGGTCTTCACCTCGAAGATAACCACTTCGGGTGAGATGTAGTACCTTTTCTCTTGTTCCATAAGCATATTTTGGCTCACCCGCAAAGTTCCGTGGGAGACTACCCGAAGAGTAGGCATAAACAACAAAAGCGGCCCCGAAGGACCGCTGTTGGCTGTAAATAGATAAATAGCTAAAAAGCGAGGACGGGGCGAACGCGATAGCGGTTGCCTTCCGTGTAGTCCTTACCGTGGTTGTACCAGTAGAAACCGTAGACATTGCCCGTACCCGTAGCGACGACGTCCAGAAGGACGGCGTAGTAGGCGGAGTACTCGGAACTAGACCAGAAGTATGAGCGTTCCGTCATGCTGTCGTAGTTGCCAGAGCCTGCCTTGCTCAGAGCGGCCTCCCATTTGCCAGCAGCAGTGTGGTCGGGGTCAAACCAACTGCGCCACGTGATGCTGCTCTCACTCAATCCGCCAAGACCCGTCTGCATCTTCACCCACTGTTGGGCGGAAGGCAGGAACCAGCCTGTGGTGCCTGTGGGAGCCTTCAGGCCCGTGTAGTTCTTGGCCTGATAGGCGGCGGGATAGATGGTGACGGCATCCTCTACCGTTGCCAAAGCCGCCGTTGCAGCATATCCGCTTACGCCCTCCGTGCGCGTCAGGCCTTCAACACTGCTCACATAGGCGTTGCCGGTGTATGCCTGCGAAGAGGTGTTCGTGCTCCATGACACATTGCTCAACGCATTCTTCAGGCAGAGCACCAAGCCGTGACCTCCGCCATTGGCTATTGCTTCGGTAGTGGCATCATTGCCTATGTGGGCAATCACGCCGATGGCCTTCGTGTTGGCAGCGGTGATGGCATCAGCATCGGCATAGAACTTGCCATCTTGTCCCATCAGGTCGCCCAGCGTTGCCATCTTCACGGTGCTCTGGTAATACTTACCTGCCTCAGTGGCCGTGCTGACAGTAGCCTTGGCGATGTAGGGCTTGCTGCTGGCAGTGGCGTTGAACCAGTAGGTGCCGGTCGTCAGGGCGGGCAGGGCTACATAGAAAGCCGAGGACGAGGTGTTGACGGTGGTAATCACATTGCCCGATGCATCGCTGACCTTGAACTCCGTGGGGGTAATGCCTGTGCCGGAGATGTCCTGAGCCGTGAACTTGAAGATGCTGTACTGCGCAGCGGGCTGGGTGCTGACAGTCAGGCCGGGTGTCGTGGTCTGGATGGTGCCGGCACCTACGCGCACGTCGAGATCGCCGTCGAGCACGCCGTCCTGAGTGGCCAGTAATTCTGCGTATGTCTTCACGCCGCTGTTGTCATCCTTGGCGGCAGAAGCGGGATAGACCAGCGTGCAGGCGGTGTTATCTGCTGTGCCGCTCTCTACGGTGAACGAGATGGTGGCTGCGCCAGTTGACCCATCTAAGGCGGTGATGGTGGCGTTGGCTACTTGTGCACCGTCCTTATTGTAGAGGATAGCGATGTGTTCATCCACAGCCCATTCGGCTTTGATGTAAGTGGACTGGTCGCTCACAGCACGAGTGGCAGCCCCGTTGGTCTTTGGAGCCAGTGTGGCGGTGATGGTGATGCCTCTGCTGTCAGAAGGCTGCTCTACGGGCGTGATTTCCGTTTCTACTTTGTTGCAGGCTGCGAGTGCGAGCAGCAGGGCTGCGATTCCAAATACTTTCTTCATTGTCTTGTCCTCCTCGCAATTAAAAGTTGAACGGGTCTACGCCGCCGGGATAGTCGGTGGGGTCTGTGAGGCTGCCGCAGATGACGGCAGCGGTCTTCACCTCGAGGACTTCCACCTCGGGTGCTGTATATAACAGCTTGTTTTCCATATGTGTATTATTTTGAAATGATTTCCTTCGTAAAAATTAAATTCAAATGTAATTTGAGGCCTTTGGAAATCATAACAAAAGAGTGTGGACTTTTTAGAAAAATCCACACTTTAATGGCATTCGGAGGCAGAATCAGCCCTTTTTCAACGAGTCTTGGAAGGCTTTGACAGATTTGCCGGTGACTTTCTGGAAGGTACGGTAGAAATAGGATCTGTCGTTGAATCCGGCCATCGTTGCAACATGGGATACCGGAATGTCCGGGTTGGCGGTCATGATGTGTATAGCCTCCTCCACCCGCAGGCGGATTCTCCAGGTGCGGAAGTCCTCTCCGGTAGTCTGCTTGATATATTGTTTGAGACCGTGGTAATGCCATCCGATTTCAGCGGCGATGTCTTCCACGGACTTGGTGTTATCCAAATAGCCCTTATTGTCCACCCATGCGTCAATACGATCTTTTAATCCGTTTATAATCAACGGATTATCACCCACCCCTAGTGTCTTCTTTCCCGTTTTGCCGGTAACGGCACGGTCGACCAAGGGAGCAAATGACTTGAAATTGACGAATGAAATGGCGTTGATGAGGAAACAAAACGTAAACACAATCGTCAAAGCGCTGCTGACAACTCTGTTTCCAGCCAAAAGGAACAAAGCCATTATTCCGACAGAAAGCGCCAACCAGAAGGTCCAGTTAATCCAATGTAGCTGTCCGACCAAATCCTCTTCTTCATAGAAGGACAGCATCTGAGTTTTGAACTCCCGATAGCTCTTGACAAACAACCGGGTATAGATGGCCATGAGCAGGAGATACGCCACGAGCATCACCGCGAAGCAGATATTGAAAAGGGCTCGGGATGCATGAAGCCGGAGGATGATTAGCAGAAGACCGCACGGAACGATGACAGCAAGTTGCAGGAAAACTTGCTTCCGATGGACAAATTGGGGGTGGATGAAGGAAAGGACGGTCATGGTAAAGAACATGGCCATCAGGGAGCCGATGAAGATGACCAGGCATCCGGTCAGGTTTCCGGCTTCCTCACCCGTCGTTCCACCCAGGGTAATCTCCGCGAGACTGAGGATTCCGAACACAGTAAATGCACCCACCAGGCACCAACGGGCACGGTTGTACTTCTGAAGCCCCTCGGTCATACGGATCCGCAGTCCGGACAGCAGGGCAGCTAGCGTCAAGCTGATGACGCCGGAGAGGAGGGTGGTATAGTAGTACAGGTTTCCCATAATCGTGATTCCACATCTGATTGCATTACAAAGTTATGATTTTTTTCGTCTCCATCGGGGTCAGGGCGGTATCACCGCGCAACTTTTTCGGGACCGATGTTTGCCAAATGTTTGCCAAGTAAAGAAAAATACGCCATCTAGATATCTAGAAGGCGTATTAAGGTGATTCCGTTGGGATTCGAACCCAAGACCCACAGCTTAGAAGGCTGTTGCTCTATCCAGCTGAGCTACGGAACCAATCCGCTTTGAAAAGTTTCGCAAAGTTAATCTTTTAATTGCTATATTCACTGAAATTTCGGAATAAAAGTTCTCAAAAATTATCATGTCAAGGTTTTTTATCGCTCTTAAAGGATTGATTTGCTTCATTTTCGGGGTAATTGTCACCTTATCTTCCGTTGGATGTAAAGATGATGAACCGACAATTATATCCGTTGAAGAAGTCTCTATAAACAAAATATCAGTCAGTCTCTTGGAGGGCGACAGTGAAAAACTTACAGCGACAGTCTCTCCGTCCAACGCTCCCAATCTCGCAGTCTACTGGTCCTCCTCCAACATTAAAGTGGTGAGTGTTGACGAACAAGGTAATATCACCGCATTAGCTCCTGGCACCGCCGTAGTCACAGTCACGACAGTCGACGGAGGAAAAACTGCCACATGCCAGGTCACCGTTGAGGCCAAGCCGATCCCTATTACTAAAGGAGCGTACAAACATGTCTTCATCATAGGCGTAGATGGTGGCGGAGCGTTCTTCAAAGACACTCCAACCCCGAGAATTGACGAGATATTCAAAACCGGAGCGGTTTCCTACAGGACCAAGACCTCATATCCGACGATCAGCGCCCAATGCTGGGGATCGATGCTCCACTCGGTCCTTCCGGAGTTCCACAGGCTGACTAACGGTACAGTGAGCAGCAAACCATTTAACCCTAACAGCCCGTTCCCATCAATATTCAGGATTGTCAAAGAGGCGCGCCCGGACGCTAAGATGGCTTCATTCTGCA
>JAEEGL013896416.1_pt1 | contig 18855 bp, 18 predicted proteins | sample 9134231 | NCBI WGS metagenome assembly JAEEGL01 (sample SAMN16246548, study PRJNA631951) | gut metagenome | biome: gut microbiome; feature: rumen; material: fiber-attached | host: Bos | place: Iran: Karaj | collected 2018-10 | reverse complement strand
GGTTCCGGCAACATTTACTCTGTTGAAGGCGCCGACAGGCTCGAAGGCGATATTCCGGTGATCGACGGCGCGGCTGCTCTGCTTCCTGTTTATGCGGGATTCGTTGAGAGCATCTATCCTGAAGATACGGTTATTTATACCGGTGAAGGTTACGACAGTGCGAGCAGCATGCATTACACAAACACCAGAGGATGCTTTAAGGATATCGTTGACGGCAACGCGGACATAATCATTTGCGCACAGCCTTCCGAAGAGCAGCTTAAATACGCCGCCGATAACGGTGTCGAGCTCGAGATGGTTCCGATCGGAACCGATGCGTTCGTTTTTATAGTAAACAGTAACAATCCTGTTGATAACATCACGACCGAACAGATCAAGGGGATCTATTCAGGCGAGATCACAAACTGGAGTGAACTTGGCGGATACAACATGCCGATCGCTGCCATGAGACGAAACGAAGGCAGCGGCTCACAGACCGCACTCGAGAAACTCATGGGCGACACTCCCATCAATCCTGACTATACGGCGCTCTTCGGCAGCCCCATCGGTTTCTCGTTCAGATACTATGTAACCGGCATGCTCGCTGAAGGCGGAGTTAAGATATTGTCCGTTAACGGTATTGAGCCGACCATCGAAAACGTCTCGAACGGAACATATCCTCTGGGCGGCGGTTTCTACGCGATCTACCGTAAGGGAGAGACCAACGAGAACGTTTATAAGGCAATCGATTTTATGTGTTCGCCTGAGGGACAGAAGATCGTTGAGGAGAGCGGATACATTCCTGTCTACTGATCACGGACAGTTTCAAAAACGGCTGTAATGCCTTGGTTTGTTATGTTTCGTGAACGTTTTTGGATATATTTGACTAGTAATGACTGTTTCGGCAGTCAAAATTTTGTGATGCTCAAAAAGTTTTGTAGATTTACTTTTTATTGGATAAATGTAATAATTACTCGCAGAGGCACCGCTTTAGTGTGCTAAATATCAAGGAGGGTTTATATGGAAACTACAAAGAATAATCAAATTGTTGCATTGGTATTAGGTATTGCTTCCCTTGTTATCCCTAACGTCGGAACATCTATTTCTAACGCTATCGATACATCTACAAACAGCGGTTCTCTTACAGCAGGTATCGTTGTAATCGTTGCTACATTGGCAGCTATCGTTGTCGGTATCATCGGTATCATCAAGGCTTCAGCTGCAAGAAAAGAAGCTAAGGCAGCCGGTGAGAAGCAGATCCTTGCTACTATCGGTCTTATTACATCTATCGTTGGTACAGTTGAAAGTGCTATCGTATTCTTCTCTTGCGGTCTCTGCATCGCTTGTGTTGCTTGCGCAGCAGCTTCAACAATGTAACAGATATTTATATCAAAGCATAAGAGGTCAGTTGCTTAAGTCATTAAGCAACTGCCTTTTTTATTTAAGGGTTTTTCATGTATCCATATATTGAAATATTCGGAAGATCAATAGGAACGTACGGCATAATGGCAGCTATCGGAATGCTGGCCAGTGCTTTGTGCTGCTATCTGCTCTTAAGGAAGAAAGAAGTATTTTTTGAAGATATCGCCATGACCGGTCTGATATTCGCCGCAGGAGCCGTAATCGGTGCACATATTGTATACGGCATTACGAATACGGATAAGATCATCACATTGTTTAAGAACATAAAGGACTATAACTTTATAAGTTTTGTTCAGACGCTGTTCGGAAACTATTTTGGCGGCATGGTATTCTACGGAGGGCTTATCGGCGGTTTGATCGCGCTTGTCATCTCAAACAAGGTATCCCAGAAGTATTTCAGGGGAGACGTCATGTTTGATGCCGTAGCCGTTGCCATTCCGCTCTTCCATACATTCGGCCGTATCGGATGTTTTCTGGGCGGATGCTGCTATGGCGTTGCCAGTGAGGTCGGTTTCACGGCACACGGGAACACGCTGTATCCTTCCGTAAATGATGTTAACAGGCTTCCGATACAGCTTATTGAATCAGGTCTTAATCTGATCCTGTTTTTCGTTCTGTTGGCGCTCTACAAAAAAGGGAAGTTTCAGCACAGGATGCTGATCGTTTATTTCTATATCTATCCTGTCATCAGATTTACGGATGAATTCTTCAGAGGAGACGAGATCAGGGGATTCCTTTTCGGGCTCTCAACATCACAGATAATCAGTATTCTGCTTTTTACTTTTGCGGTCATTGTCACCATCCGCGATATGGTTAAAAAGAAGAATGGTGCGGAAGCACAGCCTGCATGAGGATTGAACAGCATAAATAAAATGGCATTAAAAAAGGCATTCGGAATGAATTCCGGATGCCTTTTGTTTTGGCTTAACTAATCAGGTATTAGTAGCTTGATACGCCTGCAGCTGCAGCGAGAGCAGCAACGATGATCATGATGATACCAAGGATGATTGAAAGGATGAGACCGATGATACCTGTGATCTTACCAACCTTTGTGAAAGTGTTCTGAACACCTTCCTTAGCGCACTGGCTGCCAAGAACGAGTGATACGATTGCGGGAATGAGACCGCAGCCATAAGACCATGAAAGAACGATTGAAGCAATACCGCAAGCCATGCAAGCGATTGACTTACCCTTTGACTGACCCTGAGCAGGTGTGTTTTCTGCCATTTTACATATCCTCCTAGAAATTAGGGACTGATTTAAGTTTTGATATCCCCTATCCGTGGTCGATTTTATCAAATCTTTCTGTGCTTGTTAACTAATTCTCAAACAAAAAGTTTGACTCTCAAAGGTTTTATTATGTTTAATTTGCCAAATTGAATGATTTCAGACATTTGCGGGCTTTTATCTTGACTTTCAGGGAGCCCGGTTGTGTCGAAAACGCGAACACGGGTTGCCTTTTTATAATATATTAAGAAGAGCTGATAGCCTTTGCGTGCTGTCCGTGTTATTCTGTAGTTGCAGAGGACAACAGCTGGCAACACCTGTTCCCGATGTATAACAAATGAATAGACAAACGACTCTGACGGCAAGGGGGACCCCGAGCGGAAATAGTCTTTACATATAGCGCGTACTGCGCATTATTGGGACTTCTTTGTCATCAGCAGTCAGATGATAGAGGAGTTTTTTTATGCTTAAGATCGCAATTTACGGCAAGGGCGGGATCGGTAAGTCGACAGTTACATCAAATCTGTCAGCTGCTTTCGCGAGTATGGGAAAGCGCGTTATCCAGATCGGATGCGACCCCAAGGCTGATTCGACCATCAACCTCTTAGGCGGCAAGCCTTTAAAGCCCGTTATCGAGATCCTCAAGGACGGTATCGATCCCACATCTGCAAAGGAGATCTCCCAGGAAGGTTTCGGCGGAGTTCTCTGCATTGAGACAGGCGGTCCTACACCCGGCCTCGGCTGTGCCGGAAGAGGAATCATTGCGACCTTTAATCTCCTCGATGAACTGGGCCTTTTTGAAGAATACAAACCGGATGTCGTTCTCTACGATGTCCTGGGTGACGTTGTCTGCGGCGGTTTCGCTGCACCCATCAGAGAGGGTTACGCAGAGCAGGTCCTTATCGTTACTTCCGGTGAGAAGATGGCTCTCTATGCGGCAAACAACATCTGCCAGGCAGTAAGAAATTTTGAGGACAGAGGATACGCAAATGTAAGAGGACTTATCCTCAACAAGCGTAATGTTCCGGGTGAGGACGAGAAGGTTAAGGAATTTGCCGATGAGCATAATGCTCCCATCGTTGCGGTGATCCCGAGAAGTGATGACATCACTCTCTGTGAAGATAAGGGCATGACGGTAGTTGAAGGTGCAAAGGATTCAGAAGCAGCACAGAGATTCCTGGATCTGGCAAAGATGCTGCTGGAAGGGTAATTACTGATGAAGCGCGAAGCAATTTGTTTTACTGCTGAAGAAATACTGAAGCGCGGGAAGAGTAATATTCCCTCTGAACTGCTGTCGGGAAATAATCTCGTATACAGCTCGCCCGCAACTCTCGCATATAACTCTCCCGGTGCCGAAGGATTCGGTGTTAAGAGAGCAGGATTAAGCGTGCCTGAATCGGTCATGCTGATCGTTGCTCCGGGATGCTGCGGAAGAAACACTTCACTCATATCTTCGATGCCCGAATACAGGAACAGGTTCTTCTATCTTGAGATGAGCGAGCCTGATCTCGTAACAGGACGGCATTTGAACAAGATCCCTGACGCGATAAAGGAAGTTCTGGAGTTCTTAAGAGACGGCGGGAAGAAGATCCCGAAGGTCGTAATGATATGCATCACATGTGTAGATGCTCTCCTCGGAACCGATATGGACAGAGTATGCCGTAAGGCTGAAGATACGTTGGCAGGCGGTGAGTTCGAAGGCGTTAAAGTGCGCCCGTGCTACATGTATGCGCTCACGAGAGAAGGCCGCCGTCCGCCAATGGTTCACGTTAGACAGACGATCTATTCTCTGCTCGAACCCATGGAAAAGGATGCGAAATCAGTTAACATCATCGGAGGTTTTGCGCCGCTCGAAGATACGGAACTCAAGACATATCTGGAACTCGCCGGCATCCGTAACATCAGACAGATCTCCACATGCGGAACATACGAAGAGTTCCTTAAGATGGCATCTGCGAACTTCAACATCGTTATCGATCCTGAAGCAAGAGCAGCAGCCGAAGATCTTAATAAGAGACTCAATATTCCGTATATCGAACTTACGAGAGTCTATTCGACGGATAAGATCTCTTCGCAGTATAAGGCACTCGCAAGTGTTGCGGGAATTGATATAAACGACAGCGAGGAAAAAGCAGAAGCTGATGAAGCAGTTGCAAGACTTAAAAATGCTTATCCGGATCTCAAGTTCAACATCGGTGAGTGCACGAACGCAAATGCTTTCGAGCTGGCATTAAGCCTTGCGAGAATGGGATTTAAGGTTGATGAGATATATGCAACACTGGCACCTGAGAATTTTGTTTACGTAAAGAATCAGGCGCTGCTTTCGCCGGATACAAAGATCTACTGCAACATGGAGCCCACGATGCTCTACTACAAGATCTCACAGTCAGACGCAGACATAACCATCGGCAAGGATGCAAGATTCTATTGTCCTGACACGCCCAATGTTGCATGGAACCAGGATACGAGACCATTCGGTTATCAGGGTGTAAGAGACCTGATGAACAAGGTATATGATGCATTGAAGGAGGCAAGATCATGAAAGGATTAAGAAAAGTTCTGACGCCTTTTGCACCTGACCAGTCAGGTGCCTCCGGAGTGCTCTATTCGATGGGTGCGCTGATCGTTATCATTGATGCCGGCGGATGCACGGGAAATGTATGCGGTTTTGACGAGCCCAGGTGGCATGAATCAAGAAGCGCAGTCTTCTCTGCAGGACTCCGTGACATGGATGCGATACTCGGAAGAGATGAACTCCTTGCATCGAAAATAAAATCTGCCGTTGAACGCATCGACACTAATTTTGTTGCAGTCATTGGAACACCTGTTCCGGCAACGATCGGCACTGATTACAAAGCTCTTAAAAGGCTTATCGAGAGCAAGGTTGACATTCCCGTTGTTCCGGTTGTTTCAAACGGTATGAAGCTCTACAACGAAGGTGAGAAGGAAGCGTACAAAGCGCTCATCGATGAGTTCGCATCTGACACACCTGCCAATGAAACCGATGAGCTCGTTATCGGTATGACACCTCTGACATACGGCAGGGAATACATTGATCTGACACTCGATGACATCAGAAATATACGCGGCGCAAAGAAGCTCATCGCAGCATCGTCTTCGGGAATAGATGCATGCGAATATCTTGGAAAGGATTTCGAGATTTCAAGCCCTGTATTTAAGAACAGCATTCCTGACGGCATTAAGGGAAAGACTCTTGTGTGCCACGATGAAGTCGTAGGTAAGACATTAAGGGATGCAGGAGTCGATTGCGACATTGCAACATTCTTTAAACTTCACGACTGTGTTAAGCAGGATGGAGACAGAAAGATAACTCAGGAAGATGAGTTTATCGACATGGTAAGAAACGGCGGTTACGATACGGTCGCTGCGGATATATGCCTTAAGGAACTGGTACCTGATTACGAAGGAAACTGGGTTGATCTAAAGTGCTTTGCAATAAGCGGGAGGGTCTGATTTGATCACGAAGCGCATTAAAGTTTACGGCATAGTCCAGGGAGTCGGATTCAGACCGACTGTTGCAAGACACGCTGCTTCTCTCGGTATAAAGGGAAGTGTGTCTAACCTTGGCCCCTATGTCGAGATCTATGCGCAGGGTGAGGAAGAAGATGTTGATAAATTCATCGATCTCATCAGGACACAGCCGCCGAAGCGTGCAGCGATCCTGAAGATGGATGTAAAGGTAAAAGACGTTCCTGCTTACGAAGGTTTTAATATTATCGAGAGCGCGAAAACATCAGGCGAGATATTTGTTTCTCCCGACATCGCGATATGCGATGAGTGCCTTGCCGAACTATTCGATAAGAGCAACAGAAGATACCTGCATCCGTTTATAAACTGCACATGCTGCGGACCGCGCCTTACCATTTTGGATGCACTTCCTTACGACCGTGAGAGAACATCGATGAAAGAATTCCCGATGTGCCCTGACTGTGAGAAGGAATACTATGATCCTGCCACGAGAAGATATGATGCGCAGCCGGTATGCTGCAACAAGTGCGGACCGGAAGTCTTCATTCTTGATGATGAAGAGAACAGAAGAGGGCGCGATGCGATAACGTATACACGTCAGGTTATCGCGAACGGCGGTGTTGCAGCGATAAAGGGAATCGGCGGATTCCATCTGGCATGCAATGCTTATGATAACGATGCTGTTAAGAGGCTGCGTGAACTGAAGCACCGTCCCTCGAAGCCTTTTGCTCTCATGATGAGAAACGAAGAAGAGGTTTTGAAAAATAGCTATATAGAAGATTATCAGCGTGACATCTTAACTGGTCACCAGAAACCGATAATCTTACTTAAGAGACGCGAAGATTCAGATCTCGCAGAGCAGGTCGCACCCGGCAATCCGATGCTCGGATGCATGCTTCCCTATGCGCCTGTGCAGAGTCTTATATTCGATTACGATGACGGTATCGATATGCCTTCCTGTCTCGTAATGACGAGCGGCAATCTGTCCGGTCTTCCGATCTGCAGAAACGATGATGATGCGCGCCGTGAGATAAAACAATACTGCGATGTGATCCTGACACATAACAGGAAGATCAGATTAAGGGCTGACGATTCCGTCATGGATTTCTATAACGACAAGCCATACATGATCAGACGTTCAAGAGGATATGCGCCTCTGCCTTACATGATGACGAAGCCTTTTGCAGGATCTGTGATCGCATACGGCGGCGAGCTTAAGAACACATTCTGTGTTGCGGTAAACAGCCTCATGTATCCGTCTTCCTACATCGGTGATCTTACTGATATCAAGGGTAAGAATGCACTTAAGGAATCTGCAGAGAGAATGCTCACTTTGCTCGAAGCAAAGCCGACGCATGCAGTATGTGATCTGCATCCTTCCTATAACTCTTCTGCAGCTGCGGAAGAATCGGGACTGGAACTCATCAGAGTGCAGCATCACTACGCTCACATTCTCTCATGCATGGCCGAGAACGATTACGTTGATGATGTTATCGGCATCTCTCTGGACGGTACCGGCTATGGTACAGACGGCACGATCTGGGGCGGAGAGATCCTGAAGTGCAGTGTTAATGATTTCGAGCGTGCCGGCCACATCAGACCGTTCCTTCATACGGGCGGAGATGTTGCATCGCGCGAAGGATACAGGATCGCCATATCGATGCTCATCGATATATTCGGCGCTGAGGCTGAAGCAAAGTGCAGTGGGCTGAATCTTCTCAGGCAGGGCACATTCAAGATGTTTAAGGCAATGCACGACAACAGGGTCAACACTGCAGTATCAACGAGCTGCGGAAGACTTTTCGATGCGGTGAGCGCGATACTCGGGATCAAATACGAACAGAGTTTTGAAGGCGAGGCGGCAACTGCGCTCGAATTCAAGGCATTGGAGTATGAGGGAGAGAAATTTTTCGAAGATATGGATCTTATGGACGGTGATGTTGTCGCAACAGAGAAGATCGTAAGACATATCGCGGAAGAAAAACTCGCCGGAACTGACATAAGGAAACTTGCTTATGAGTTCCATTACCTGCTCGCAAAAGGCGTTGCACAGATGGCGATCGCAAAGGCAGGAGACATAAAGACGGCTGCATTAAGCGGAGGATGTTATCAGAATAAACTGCTCACTTCGCTTACGGCAAAGATATTGGAAGATAACGGATTCAAGGTACTGCTCCACTCAATGGTGCCGCCTAATGACGGAGGTATCGCATTGGGTCAGGCGCTGTACGGAATGAATAAGATAAACAATTGAAGGAGGACATATATATGTGTGTAGGATTATCAGCAAAGGTTATCAGCGTTAAGGACGGTGTTGCAATGGTGGACTGCACCGGCGCTAAAAGAGAGATCTCTGCAGAGCTTTTAGACGACTTGGAGCCCGGCGATTACGTTATGGTTCACGCAGGCTGCGCCATCGCAAAGATCACTGATGACGATAAGTCTGAATCAGAAAAAGTCTTGAAGGAGAATCAGGCATGACGGCAATAACTGATACTTCAGAACTGAGAAGTTATCTCGAGAACTATGACGGACCCGAAGTAAGGATCATGGAAGTCTGCGGCACGCATACCCATGAGATCTTCAGACAGGGAATAAGAAACTTTTTGTCGCCTAAGATCAATCTGATCTCAGGCCCCGGATGCCCTGTCTGCGTTACTCCCGCATCTTATATCGATGAGGCTGTTTATCTTGCACTTGAGAAAGGCTGCACGATCACAACATTCGGAGATCTCGTAAGAGTTCCGGGTAATGTTAAGAGCCTCCAGCAGGCCAGAGCGGAAGGCGGCAAGGTGAAGGTTGTTTATTCACCGATCGACGCAGAGAAATATGCGAAGGACCATCCTGAGGAGCAGGTCGTTTTCCTGTCCGTCGGATTTGAGACCACAACACCTTCCGATGTTATCTCGGTACAGAATGCGATAAAGGATAAGGTCAACAATTTCGCGCTCCTTACGGCAAATAAGACAATGCCCGGAGCATATGAGGCGATGGCATCTTCAACTGATGCATACCTTTATCCCGGTCACGTTCACGCGATAATCGGAACACAGCTCTGCAAGGATATGGCAGCAAAGGGTGTAAGCGGCACGATCGCAGGATTCACCGGTGAGGAACTTCTTACCGCATTGGGCATTACCGTAATGAAACTCGCAGAAGGAAAGCCATTTTTCGTAAATGCTTATCCGAGAGTCGTAACAGATGAAGGAAGTCCTGTTGCATGCGCTATTGTTGACAAGTATCTCCAGCCCTGTGACGCAGAGTGGCGCGGTATCGGAATGATCCCGGATTCAGGTGTTGAACTTAAGGATGAATATGCTGATTACGATGCACGTAAAAAGCATTCGATCCCGAAGATGGAATATGAGAAAAAGACAGGATGCAAGTGCGGCAATGTTCTGCAGGGACAGATCAAGCCTAATCAGTGTCCGCTCTTCGGCAAGGTATGCAATCCCGATCACCCGGTCGGCGCATGCATGGTATCTGATGAGGGCGCATGCTCTGCATTCTATATGTATGGAGGACAGTCATGAAAGAAGTTATCACATTAGCTCACGGCAGCGGCGGAAGAAAGACATCCGAGCTCATCGGTGAGATATTCAGAAAGAACTTAGGCAACGAATACTTTACATCAGACGATGCAGCGGTGCTCCCAAAGCCCGAAGGACGCATCGCAATGTCCACTGACGGTTTCATCGTATCCCCCTGGAAATATCCGGGCGGCAACATCGGAAGACTCGCGATCTGCGGTACGGTAAACGACCTCGCGTGCATGGGCGCAAAGCCCCTCTATCTCACATGTTCTTACATCATTGAGGAAGGTCTTCCTATCGAAGATCTGGAGCTCATTGCAAAGACTATGGGTGAGACCGCAAGAGAAGCAGGCGTAAATATCGTTGCAGGCGACACAAAGGTTGCAGGCAAAGGCCAGGTCGACAAGATCTTCATAACAACTGCAGGTGTAGGTGTTATCGATGACAATATCAACACATCAGGCAAGTTTGCAAAGCCCGGTGATAAGATCATCGTAACCGGTGATGTCGGAAGACACGGCACGGCCATTCTCCTCGCAAGAGATGAATACGGTATCGAAGCTGATGTCACATCTGACTGTGCGCCTCTCTGGGAACCTGTCAGAAAAGCTCTCGAAGTATGCCCCGAAATGCACGTCATAAGAGACGCAACAAGAGGCGGTGTAGGTACTGTTCTTTACGAGATCGCAGATGAAGCAGGTGTAGGTATCAAGGTCAACAGGAGCGCTGTTCCGGTTGCACCTGAAGTACAGGGAGTAACGGGCCTCCTAGGTCTTGAACCTTTGTATCTCGCATGCGAGGGCAGAATGGTAATGATGTGTCCTGCGGACAAGGCAGACGCAGTTGTTGAAGTACTGAAGACAACGAAGTATACCGAAGGTGCAACGATCATCGGTGAAGTAACTGCCGATGAAGTAGGCAGAGTCGTGATGACGACTGAAGTCGGCGGACAGACATATCTGCCGAAGCCGGGTAACGAACTGCTCCCCAGAATATGCTGAGGTAAATCTATGGAAACAAGAGTTGCAGCAATATCCATCATCGTAGAGAATCCTGAGTCAGTGGAAAAACTCAACGCGCTTCTCCATGAGGCAGGACAGTACATTATCGGAAGAATGGGCGTGCCCTACCGCGAGAAGGGAATAAGCATCATCATGATCGCCATTAATGCACCCCAGGATTACATCAGTGAGATCACAGGAAAGATCGGAAGACTCGACGGAGTAAACGTAAAGACTTCTTATGCCAACGTCAAGTGATGAGAAAGTATTAATAGGCAGCGCAGCATTCCCTAAACCGTTTACCAACGGCCTCGAATTCAACGCGCCCGTTCACGGCACATGGAATATCGTGCACATCGGGTTCAGGATCCCATCTGCACATCAGATATATATCTGCGCCGACAACTGTCTGCGCGGTGTTGTAATGACCGCTGCAGAGATGGGCGAACTCGGAAGATTCTCATCAGTCGTTCTCGAAGAAGATGACATGACTCATTCCGGAAGAATAGAGGAGACAACGATCGAAGGCGTTACGGACTGTCTTAATAAACTCCCGTCAGTGCCTCCCGTTGTGATCATCTTCCCGGTATGCGTTCACAAGTTCATGGGATGTGATATCGAGTTTATATACAGAGAGCTGGGCAAGCGTTTTCCGGATGTGAAATTCGTAAGAGGATTCATGGATCCCGTCATGCAGAAGCGCGGCACAACACCTGACCAGAGACTTCGAAAAGCGATGTCCGACATCATCCCCGATCTGCCTGTAAATGCAGATGTTGTTTCATTTGCAGGAAGTGACATGCCGGCAATACATAATGACTTCAGGACTATCCTTGAATATAACAAAAAGACCATTAAGGATACTGCGGATTGCAGGACGCTCGAAGAGTATCTTTCGATAGGTGCATCGTCACTTTTCATCTGCCAGTATCCGGCAGGGTTAATGGCAACGCAGACGATAACAAAGAGGCTTAACCGTGAGTATATTTATGCTCCGTTAAGTTTCAGTTTTGACACGGTAAGAGATGAACTTGTTTCATCCGGCCTGTCCATTCCTGAAGGGTTCATCGAAGATGGTATCAAGACCTGTGAAGATGAAGTAAAGAAATTGAAGGAACTGATCGGCGATGCAAAAGTCGCGATCGATTACACGGTCACTCCGAAGCCGTTATCTCTTGCGAGATTCCTGCTCGAAAACAACATCAATGTTAAGACCGTTTATCTTGATGCGATAGACGGCAGTGAAGAGGGAGATTTCAAATACCTCGCCGAGAACCATCCTGATCTGGTCCTTCATTCAACCATCCATGTCGGTGACAGAAGACTATTGAGAAGCGAAGAAAAAGTTCTCGCTGCAGGACAGAAGGCTGCGTGGTTCGAAGGTACGGAATACTTCGTTAACATGATCGAAGGCGGCGGATTCTACGGCTTTGCAGGCATAACGGAATTCATAAGACTCATGGAAGATGCTTTTGTAAATGCAAAAGATCTTCGTGACATAGTGCCCAGGAAGGGTCTGGGCTGCAGGAGCTGCATATGAAGAAGACTTACAGGATCTTACCGGTTTATACAGGTGATGTATCAGGTGCTGCGAGCGCCCTCTATGAGCTTGGCGGCATGACGGTTATCCACGACCCTTCAGGCTGCAATTCGACATATAACACGCACGATGAAGTAAGGTGGTTCGACCAGGAGAGCCTGATATACATTTCGGGCCTTAACGACATCGATGCGATAACCGGAAATGACGATAAGTTCATCAAGGATATCTGTTATGCGGCAGATAAGATGAAGCCGCTTTTTATCGCTCTTGCGAATTCACCGTTGCCGTATCTTAACGGGACGGATTTTAAAGGCATCTGCAGAGTGCTTGAAGAAAAGACCGGCCTGCCGTGTTTTTATGTAAACACAAATGCAATGCACGACTATTCGAAGGGACAGTCTGAAGCATTCTTAAGCTTTGCAAAAAGAATGCTCAAGGCTTCCGGTAAGAAAGTTAATAAAGGCGTGAACATCATCGGCATGACGCCTCTTGATTTTACATTGACGGACATCTATATATCAGACGGACATGAAATCGTTTCCAACTGGGCGCTGAATACATCTTATGAGAGTGTAATGAGAGCGCCCGAAGCAGAACTTAACGTTGCTGTATCTTCGTCAGGTATCGCCGCATGCGAATACATGAAAGAACAGTTCGGCATACCGTATGTTAAGGGCCTTCCGTGGGACGGAAAGATACAGGACTATATGGATGTTGAGAGAAAGTCCTCTAAAAACTACATCGTAGGTGAGACTGTCGTATCAGGATCGATCGCTGCATACATCAGGCAGCATATGGGAATTGATTTTAACGTCATTGCATCAACGGAGATAACTGACGGTCTGCTGCTTGACTGCGATAAGAGATGCCACGGCGAGGAAGAGATAGAAGAAGCGCTTAAGGATGCAGAGATCATCATTGCCGATCCGATGGTGAAATATATATCACCTGCAACAGCTAAGTTTATTGAGCTCCCGCATTTCGCGATGTCGGGAAGACTGTACAGAAAACAGATTCCAAATCTTCTTAGAACGGAGGAATACCTGAATGGGATTAAATGACACACCTCAGAGTGAGAGAATTCACATCGGATTTTTCGGCAGAACAAATGCCGGCAAATCAAGTCTTGTAAACAAGATCACGAACCAGGATCTTGCGATCGTATCTGATACAAAGGGTACGACGACTGACCCTGTCTATAAGGCAATGGAGATACTGCCTTTAGGACCTGTAGTGATCATAGACACACCCGGTTTTGACGATGACGGCATACTTGGTGAGAAGAGAATAAGCAGAACAAAACTGGTCCTTAACAAGACGGATGTTGCGGTTCTCGTTGTCGATCTCGTTGAAGGTATGGCTCCTACCGATGAACAGCTCATAAAACTTTTCGAAGAGAAGGGAATTCCTTACATCGTTGCGTTCAACAAAGCAGATCTTAAGGAGACTGTTTCCGCCGGAAAAACCAACGAGATCTATGTCAGTTCTGTAACCGGAAAGAACATCAACGAGCTTAAGGAGATGATCGCGCGCGCCGGACTTCAGAAGCCGGCGGCAACGCCTCTTATCAGCGATCTCATCAAGCCCGGTGATACGGTTGTTCTCGTAATCCCGATCGACGGTTCTGCTCCGAAGGGAAGGATCATCCTGCCCCAGCAGCAGGTGTTAAGAGAAGTTCTCGATACTAATGCAATCGCATACATCGCGCAGGATACCGACCTTCCGAAGCTCCTTGAGAATTTAAAGACACCGCCCGCACTGGTCGTTACTGACAGCCAGGCTTTCGGCAGGGTATCGAAGATCGTTCCTAATAATATCAAGCTCACTTCTTTCTCAATCCTCCTTGCTAGACACAAGGGATTCCTGAAGTCAGCTGTTAAGGGTGTATGGGCTATCGAATCACTGGAGGATGGTGATACGGTCCTTATTTCTGAAGGATGCACACATCACAGACAGTGCGAAGATATCGGTACATACAAGATCCCGAAGTGGCTCAAGGAATATACGGGAAAGGATATCAATATCGAGACGACATCAGGTCTGTCATTTGCTGATGACCTGACCAAATACAAGATGATCATCCACTGCGGCGCGTGCATGCTCAATGACCGTGAGATGACATACCGCACAAAATGTGCAAACGACTGCGGTATTCCGATGACAAACTACGGAACCGCAATCGCTTACATGCACGGTATTTTGTGGAGATCTCTGGAAGTGTTCCCCGGCATATTGGATGAGTGACCTGAGTTTTTTCGAGAGAGGGTCAGGACAGACAGCAAACAAAGCCCATACTGTTGTTCAGGTAACAGTATGGGCTTTTTATATCTCGTGCAGAAATGGACTCAGAGCAAAATCCACTACAAAATCCGCGCTGAGTAGTGGATTTTGCCCGGATTTTGGCTGAATTTTGCATTTTCCACTACAAAATCCAAGCACGCGCTTGGGTTTTGCGGTGGATTTTCAACGCTGCCCGTCAAATCTTCGAATGCGGTTTCCAAAAAACATCAGAGAATATCTATATATTCACCCTCGAGTGCTTTATTCATGCTCCGGACTGCGCAGAACTTGCCGCACATGGAGCATGTATCATCATGTTCGGGTGCGCGTGAATCACGGATCGCCTTTGCAGTTTCAGGATCGATGGATACTGCCCACTGGCCGTCCCAGTCGAACTTGCGTCTGCAGTCTCCCATCTCGTTATCCTTATCCATTGCGTGAGGGATCTTCTTTGCGATGTCAGCAGCGTGAGCGGCGATCTTCGAAGCGATGATGCCCTGCTTTACATCATCAACGTTAGGGAGTGCCAGATGTTCTGCAGGAGTTACATAGCAGAGGAATGCAGCGCCTGATGCTGCAGCGATTGCACCGCCGATTGCGGAGGTGATGTGGTCGTATCCGGGTGCAATATCAGTAACGAGAGGTCCCAATACATAGAAGGGAGCGCCCATGCAGATAGTCTGCTGGATCTTCATGTTTGCTTCGATCTGGTCCATCGGCATGTGACCGGGGCCCTCTACCATTACCTGAACATCCTTTGCCCATGCACGTTTTGTGAGCTCTCCCAGTCTTACGAGTTCTTCAATCTGGCATACATCGCTTGCATCCGCAAGACAACCCGGACGGCAGGCATCACCGAGTGAGATGGTTACATCGTATTCTCTGCAGATGTCGAGGATCTCGTCAAAATATTCGTAGAAAGGATTCTCGTTGCCTGTCATGCACATCCATGCAAAGATGAGTGAACCGCCTCTTGATACGATATTCATCTTTCTCTTGTGCTTCTTGATCTGGTCGATCGTATGTCTTGTGATTCCGCAGTGAAGAGTAACGAAATCAACACCGTCCTCTGCGTGAAGTCTGACAACATCGATGAGATCTTTTGCGGTGAGTGTTGCCAGATCTCTCTGGTAATGGATTACTGAATCGTACACGGGAACAGTACCGATCATGGCAGGGCACTCTGATGTGAGTTTTCTTCTGAAGGGGATGGTGTCTCCGTGTGATGAGAGGTCCATGATCGCTTCCGCACCCATGTCGACCGCTGCCTGAACTTTCTTCATCTCAACATCGTAATCCTTGCAGTCTCTGGAAACACCGAGATTAACGTTGATCTTTGTCCTGAGCATGGAACCGACGCCTTCGGGATCAAGGCATTTGTGATTCCTGTTGGCGCAGATCGCAACCTGTCCTTTTGCGACCCATTCGCGGATCTCTTCTTCGGTCCTGTATTCCTTTTTTGCAACGATCTTCATTTCGGGTGTGATGATGCCTTTTCTCGCTGCTTCCATCTGTGTTGAATAATTTCTTTCCATGTATGTGCTCCTTAAATCCTGTATTTTGTTTTGATGTCGTGTCCGTGATCTAGCGGCCCTCTGCCGTGGCCGATATCAAGGCACAATGCGGTCTTCATGCGTGCCTCCTTAAGTCTTCAAATGCGTTCTTAAGTTCTTCTGCAGCGATCCGTGGGCATACTGCCTTCATGATCGCTGATACCGCGCATACACCGGCGATATCTATACCTTTTAGGATCCTGATGTTCCCGCTGTTAAGGCCGCCGATGGCATTGACCGGGATCGGCACTGCCTTCGTGATAGCTTTGAGCGTCTCTGTGGAAGTGAGTACTGTCTTAACCTTTGTGGTAGTGGGGTAGATGGCGCCGACGCCGAGATAATCAGCACCGTCGTTACATGCACTGACGGCAGCTTCAACGGTCTTTGCTGTCGCGCCAAGGATCTTATCTTTGCCGATCAGTTCGCGTGCCTTTGCAACGGGCATGTCTTCTGCTCCGACATGAACGCCTTCGCAGTCTGCAGCGAGCATGACATCGATCCTGTCATCGATTATGAGAGGGACACCGAATTCTTTTGTGATCTCATGCACCGCATTTGCGAGGTCGACGTATTCGCGTGTCGTTCTGTTCTTCTCGCGGAGCTGGATGATCGTTACTCCACCTTCTAATGCGGAACGGACACGGCGCAGGAATTCCTCGCGTCCGTATCCCGTGCTGTCGGTTATGAAATATAAAGTCGTATCAAATTCCATGCTGTTCTCCGAGCGCGTCCAAAAGATTTACCATGAAGGTTCCGTTGCCTTTGTCTGTCTGCGCTTTTTCTCCGCAGCGTTTGAAGAAACTGCACGCATCAATGACGCTCTGCGCATCGTTTTTGTCTGCGAGATATGTGGCGATGATGGCACCTAACATGCAGCCTGTCCCAGTAACGCGGGACATCTGCGGAACGCCGCCTTCAACAGATGTGATATCTCCTCCTGATGCGATGAGATCGGTCTTTCCTGTTGCGACCACGATGGTATTGTTTGTTTTCGACAGTTCGAGCGCGGCGGTCTTTACACGTTCAGTATCGATACCGTCTTTTGCATCAACGCCCGCTGCTCTGTAAGTGTCATCGTAGAGAGCCATGATCTCTGAATAATTGCCCTTGATAACGGTGAATCTTCCGAAGGTCATGAGGAGCTTTGCAAGTGTCTTGCGCATTGAAGAACAGGCAACTCCTACCGCATCGAGAGTGACCGGTATGCCTCTGCTGTTTGCTTCGCGAAGAGCAAATCTCATTGAAGTGATCCTGGCATCTGTTATGTTCCCGAGATTGAGCAGCAGGGAAGATGCCGTCCTCGTTATCTCGGTAACCTCATCAGGATGCTCGGCCATTATCGGTCTGGCGCCGAGAGACAGTATCGCGTTGGCGCACTGGTTCATAGATACCGGGTTGGTGATGCAGTGTATCAGGCGGTTTTCTGCTGTTTCTTCCATAACTTTCCTCCTTCGGCGATCCTCGCCTGCATTTTCTTAAGAGCACCCATGTGCTGGAGCCTGTAGAGCACAATGGCTGCTATGGTTCCGCCGATCAGGGTTCCGCAGATAAATGACGGCACATAGAAGAACCATCCGAGGCCCTCTCTGCCGCAGATGAATGCCATGACAGGGTAGGAGACGATGGCCCCGATGATGCCCGTGCCGATGATCTCGCCCAGTACTGCGGCCCAGATCTTACCCTTTGAGACCTTGTAGAGGATGCCTGACAGCAGCGCACCGAAAACCGCTCCCGTGAGCGCGAGCGGCGGGATCCCCATGACGCACATGCGGATGATGCCGATCGTGACGGCAACGATAAATGCGTCCAGCGGGCCTAACAGGACTGCTGCGGTGATGTTGATGAGATGCGCCATCGGGCACATGCCTTCGATCCTGAGCAGGGGGGAGATGACTACTCCTATGGCGACCAGGATCGCCATTACGCACAGGCGTAAAACGTTGTATCTTTTCATAAAAGATATCCTTTCGGAATGGGATAAATGAAAAAGGGAAGTTACCCTGATCCGTGGTAACTTCCCGCAAACAACATAATATGACTAAGTGTCCCTACGTTGGCATTACCCAAATCAGGTATTCGGTCGAAGGGTACACCTTCCTCTCAGCCTGTAATGCAAGCTCCCGTCCTTGTTTTTCAATTTTCGAGAGAGAATATACACCAGGGCTTGTTTTTAGGCAATGCCCCGAAGAGCTAATATCCGTAAACGTTCAGATAAGTACGTAAATCGTACAGTAATTCTCTCGGAATACTGTACGGATTACGTATTTCCACCCGAAAATACGTATTTTGTACAGTAAACACGCTGTTTTACTGTACGTTTTACGTACCGGGCCATCCGGCTTTGATACAAAAATCAACAAATACGGCATTGAATTTTACCGCCCGATTATTTATTATTCTTGTGTATTTTTATTCTAAAGGAGTAAAGCTATGGATATTTCACCACTTCAGAAGGCAAGATACGAGTATCAGCCCAAGCTTCCGGGCATGCTCAGAAACGGCATTTCAGAAATCAGTGTACAGGAAGGCGCTGCAACACAGTCTGTTGCTGATCAGGACAAGATCAAGGCTCTCTTCCCCAATACATACGGTAAGCCCGAGATCACATTCGTAAAGGGCGCTAACACATCAGAGGCTAAGAAGCAGGTTGTAGGCGTTATCCTCTCCGGCGGCCAGGCTCCGGGCGGACACAACGTTATCTCCGGTCTTTATGACGCTCTTAAGGCAACAAACCCTGAGAACAAGCTCCTCGGCTTCAAGAAGGGACCTGACGGACTTCTTAAGAACGACTATGTTGAGTTCGACGACAAGTTCATCGACGCATACAG
>JAEEGL016071696.1_pt1 | contig 18856 bp, 20 predicted proteins | sample 9134231 | NCBI WGS metagenome assembly JAEEGL01 (sample SAMN16246548, study PRJNA631951) | gut metagenome | biome: gut microbiome; feature: rumen; material: fiber-attached | host: Bos | place: Iran: Karaj | collected 2018-10 | reverse complement strand
GCCAGCTTACTGGAAAGGAAGATAGCGGTAGGACCGTCAGCACCACCGATGATACCGATAGCACCTGCCTGCTGAGGATCGAAGCCCAGCAACAGAGCCAGCATGTAAGCGCCAAAGATACCGAACTGAGCTGCAGCACCGATGAGCACCAGACGAGGCTGGGAAATCAGCGCAGAGAAGTCGGTCATAGCACCGATGCCAAGGAAAATCAGTGGTGGATACCAGCCGTTAGTCACACCTCCGTATAGAATGTTGAATACGGAGTTAGATTCATATACACCCACTTTCAAACCTGCGTCAAGGTTGAAAGGCACGTTACCTACCAAGATACCGAAACCAATTGGTACGAGCAACATTGGCTCGAACTCCTTGGTCACAGCCAGGTAGATGAATACCAAACCTACAAGAATCATGATCCAGTTGCCCACGGTCGCATTAGCATAACCCGTGTACTCCCAGAATGTCTGTAGGTTGGATCCTAAGAAACTAATAAATTCTCCCATATTCTTTATTCAATAACTATAAGGTCAGTACCTTCAAGGATAGAATCACCCTTGCTTACATTAATTGCGGCAACCTTACCGTCCTTGTCAGACAGAATGTTGTTCTCCATCTTCATAGCTTCCAGTACCATCAGCACCTGGCCTTTAGTTACCTGGTCGCCTACGTTCACCTTCACCTGCAGGATTACACCTGGCAGAGGTGACTTGATGCCACTCTTGCCACCGCCACCGGCTGGACGGCTAACCTTAGCTGGTTCTGGTGCAGCTGCTGCTGCAGGAGCTGCAGCCACTACTGGGCGAACTACCTTCTTAGGAGCAGCCGGAGCCTTCTCCATCTCAATGGTGTAGGGAGTGCCGTTTACCTCTACATGAGCGATGTTTTCTTCAATATCGCCAATGGTAACATTGTATTTGTTGCCATTGATTGTATATTTATATTCTTTCATTGTTTATATCACTACTTTTAAATATGGTGTAATTATTTTCTCACAGGTATCTGTCGCATAGCGAACGCCTTATTGCTCCAAGCAGATTCCTCTACCTTGGTGGTATCAGTGTGGATGGTCAGTACCATGTCCTCAATGTCATGGACATCGTTCTGCATCTCATGCAGTGCCATGCCAATAGCAGCAAACACCTCGCCAGGAGTCTCGTTGTTAGACTTAGCAGCTACAGCAACAGGCTTGTCACCAGCGCTGGCACCCTTAGCCTTCAACTCGTTCTTTTTGGCCATGTTCATAGAAATCTTAGCCTGCAGACTGAATGCAAAGAACAACAGAATCAAGCAGCTGAACACAACGGTCATAGCGGTGATAGCCATACCTATGCCAGCAGGGTCTTTCTCACTGAAAGTAACCATTTTCTGGTTCACGTCGTTCACTTTGTTGCTGGTGTTAGGAGTAACGTAGGCATCATCATCCGTATTGTTGTCCTTAACTTCCCAGTTTTCAGTGCCCAGCTCAGTCATTGTCTGGTCTTTACGACCGTATGACTGGTCAGCATGCAAGGTGTTAGCAGGAATCTTCACCTCGTCAATCAAGTCCTTGTTGGAGTTGTACAGACGAAGGGTGGTAGTCCTGGTGGGGTCCAAAGTAAAGTCTGTGTGAAGCACTCCCTTCTTTGGCTGTCCGTCTGCCCACAGCACGATGTGCTGGCGAGCTGGGATAATAGTCACTTGGTCACCCTTAGGGATAGTATATTGCACTGGCTGACCACCTTCTGGCTGAGCCTCGAGGATGTAGCCTGCAACATCTATCTGTCCATAATATTTAACGAATAATTCTACCCATGCGCTACGCTCACCATATTCGTCAGTAGCGTTGGTTTCGTTCTGCATCATCACCTCGTTAATCAGCACTTTACTGCTGGTTGACAATTGACGGCAAGATGAGAAACTCACTGCCAGCACGAAGGCAAGAATTATTCCAAAATTGATTTTCTTCATAAATGCTTATTCGATTTTAAAGATTACAGTGGAATATTACCATGCTTCTTAGCTGGAGTGGTCTGGCGCTTGTTCTTCAACTGCTCCAGAGCACGGATGATGCGGAAGCGAGTGTTGCGAGGCTCAATCACATCGTCGATGTAACCGTAAGATGCTGCATTGTATGGATTAGCAAACAACTTCTGGTATTCTGCTTCCTTCTCAGCCAGGAATGCCTTAGGATCTTCCTTCTCCTTAGCTTCCTTAGCAAACAGCACTGCTACAGCACCTGCAGCACCCATCACAGCGATTTCAGCGGTTGGCCAAGCGTAGTTGATATCAGCACGCAGCTGCTTGCAACCCATCACGATGTGAGAACCACCATAGCTCTTGCGCAGGGTAACTGTCACCTTTGGCACAGTAGCTTCGCCGAATGCATACAGCAACTTAGCACCGTGCAGAATCACACCATTGTACTCCTGACCGGTACCTGGCAAGAATCCAGGAACGTCAACCAGTGTTACCAATGGAATATTGAATGCGTCGCAGAAACGAACGAAGCGAGCACCCTTACGAGAAGCGTTGCAGTCGAGCACACCTGCCATCATCTTAGGCTGGTTAGCTACCACACCTACAGACTGGCCGTTCATGCGTGCGAAACCTACGATAATGTTCTTAGCATAGTTCTTGTGAACTTCCAGGAACTCACCGTTGTCAACGATAGCGCCAATCACTTCATACATATCGTATGCGTGGTTAGGATTGTCAGGAATAATCTCGTTCAGAGAATCCTCCAGACGGTCGATAGGGTCGTTGCAAGCCTTGCGTGGAGCCTCTTCCATATTATTTTGTGGAATGTAGCTGATAAGGTTGCGGATCAATGCCAGAGCGTCTTCCTCAGTAGAAGCGGTGAAGTGAGTAACACCTGACTTAGAAGAATGAACGCTTGCACCACCCAGGTTCTCCTCGTTCACATCCTCGCCGGTAACGGTCTTTACCACCTTAGGACCAGTGAGGAACATGTATGAAGTACCTTCCATCATGATGGTGAAGTCGGTCAGTGCAGGAGAGTAAACGGCACCACCTGCGCAAGGACCAAAGATACCTGAAATCTGTGGGATAACACCAGATGCCAGGATATTGCGCTCAAAAATCTCTGAATAGCCAGCCAAAGCGTTCACAGCTTCCTGGATACGAGCACCACCAGAGTCATTAATACCGATGCAAGGAGCACCCATACGCATAGCGAGGTCCATCACCTTGCAGATTTTCTGTGCCATTGTCTCTGACAGTGAACCACCAAATACGGTGAAGTCCTGTGCGAAGACATAAACAAGACGGCCGTCGATGGTACCACAACCGGTTACGACACCGTCGCCCAGGAAGTGCTTCTTCTCCTGACCAAAGTTGGTGCAACGATGCTGCACAAACATGTCGATTTCCTCGAAGCTGCCTTCATCCAACAGCATAGTGATACGCTCACGTGCTGTGTATTTACCTTTAGCGTGCTGCTTTTCGATAGCTTTTTCGCCACCGCCCAGACGAGCCTTAGCACGAAGCTCGATCAGTTCTTTAATCTTTTCAACCTGATTACTCATTGTATTGTAACGATTAATATTATTTATTCGGGTTTTCACAAAGTTCGGTCAGCACAGCTGCTGTTGATTTTGGGTGCAGGAACGCGATGTTCAGACCTTCAGCACCCTTGCGAGGAGCCTTGTCGATGAGGGCGATGCCCAGACCTTCAGCCTCTGCCAGTGCATTAGCTACGCCGTCTTCAACGCAGAAAGCCAGGTGATGCATGCCACCACGGCCACCATTCTTCTCGATAAATTTAGCGATGGTGCTTTCAGGGCTTGTTGGCTCCAACAGCTCCAGCTTCACTTCACCGACCTTCAAGAAGGCAGTCTTTACCTTCTGGTCTTCTACAACTTCGATGTTGTAACACTTCAATCCTAAAACATTCTCGAAATAGGGGAGAGCTTTTTCAATGCTGGGAACTGCGATGCCCAGATGCTCAATGTGTGAAATTTTCATTTGTTTATTTATTTAAAAAATTAGTATTTTCCTATTTGAGCGCAAAGTTACACAATTCTATTAAGAGTAGAAAATTTTTTAAGCCCTATTTGTTGTCAAAAATTAGATAAATTACATTATCTTTGCCCTATCAATATTAAAAGCAAAGAAAATGTCTGAATTAGCTCCCCTGATAGCCGACTTGGCGCTTATACTGCTATGTGCGGGTGTGATGACCCTGCTGTTTAAGAAGCTCAAACAGCCTTTGGTATTGGGCTACATCGTGGCAGGTTTCCTGGCCAGTCCGCACCTTAGCTATACCCCTTCTGTCGTTGATAATGAGAGTGTGCATGTGTGGGCAGATATCGGTGTGATATTCCTCCTGTTTGCTTTGGGATTGGAGTTCAGTTTCAAGAAGATAGTCAAAGTGGGAGGCTCAGCTGTCATTGCTGCCTGTACCATTATTTTCTGCATGATTTTTTTAGGGGTGAGTGCAGGTACGCTCTTTGGCTGGAGTCGCATGGACTGCCTTTTCTTAGGCGGTATGTTGGCAATGTCATCCACCACCATCATTTATAAAGCTTTTGCCGATCTCGATTTGTTTAAGAAACAGTTTACCCAGTTGGTGATGAGTATTCTCATACTCGAGGATATCCTCGCCATTGTGTTGATGGTGTTATTGTCTACTATGGCAGTAAGTAACAATGTGGAGGGTCTTGAATTGTTGCTCAGCATCGGTAAATTAGCTTTCTTCCTAATCTTGTGGTTTGTGGTGGGTATTTGGCTGGTTCCCCTGTTGTTGCGCAAAACGCGTAAACTCATGAGCGATGAGACGCTGCTGATTGTATCGCTTGCCATGTGTTTCTTCATGGTAGTAATAGCTGCTAAGACTGGTTTTTCAGCAGCATTTGGTGCTTTCATCATGGGTTCCATTTTAGCAGAAACCATAGAAGCAGAGCACATAGATCATCTGGTGAAGCCAGTGAAAGACCTCTTTGGTGCTATCTTCTTCGTGTCAGTGGGCATGATGGTAGATCCTTCGATGATTGTAGAATATGCTCTTCCTATTCTTGTGATTACCCTAACCATCCTGCTGGGACAAAGTATTTTCGGCTCTATGGGTGTACTGCTTTCCGGACAAACACTCAAAACCTCTATGCAGTGTGGTTTTAGTTTGACACAGATAGGCGAGTTTGCTTTTATCATCGCCTCATTGGGTGTGTCATTGGGAGTCACCAGCGATTTCTTGTATCCCATCGTGGTAGCAGTGTCGGTCATCACTACCTTCCTCACGCCATATATGATACGTTTGGCAGAACCTGCTTCGAATTTCGTGGAGGCTCATTTGCCCGAGAAGTGGAAGTCGGCATTGGCGCGCTATGCTACAGGTACCCGTAATGTTAATCATGACAGTGAGTGGAAGCGGTTCTTGGTGAGCATCATTCGTTATACCATAATCTATGCCATTGTATGTGTGGCTATTGTAACCATTTTCTTGAATATAGTACATCCATTTGTAGCTGGCATTATTCCTGGTATGTGGGGCAACTTGCTGGTGGCAGTAGCTACTGTCGCATTTCTGGCTCCGTTTTTGCGTGCCATCATGGTTAAAGGTAACCACAGCGAAGAGTTTGTTACCTTATGGCAAGACTCAAAGAATCATGCTCCTTTGTTGGCTTCTGTAATATTTAGAGTGCTGATAGCCATCATCTTCCTGATGTTTGTTATATCATCACTTTTTGAGATTTCCACCGCATTGTTATTGGGTTTAGCGCTGATTTTGGTTACTGGAATCATTATCTCACAAGGCCTGAAACATCAGTCCAACCTTATTGAGAAGGTCTTCTTCAAGAACCTGCGCTCACGTGAAATTAAAGCAGAATATTTAGGTACCAAGAAACCAGAATATGCTGGTCGACTTATGTCGAAAGATATCCACCTCGCAGATTTCGAAGTGCCAGCTGAGGTAGAGTGGGTGGGTAGTACCTTGAAAGAACTTAACTTCGGTAAGTTGTATGGCGTCCATGTGGTATCGATTTTGCGTGGAAAGAGACGCATCAATATTCCTAAGGCCTATGACCGTGTATTCCCTAATGACCGCATTCAAGTGATTGGCACTGATGCCGAACTGGCAAAATTTAGCAAGATGCTGATACCGAAGATGGAGTTTGAGGAAGACCTCTATGAACGTGGGGAGATGAAACTGCGTCAGTTTGTGATTGATGAGAATTCACCGTTTTTGGGTAAGAACATGATAGATAGTGGCATCAGAAACCGCTATCATTGCATGATTGTAGGTGTGGAACGTGGCACAGATGAACTGCATGCAGCTAATCCACACGAATTATTCCAATTTGGCGATGTCGTGTGGATTGTAGGTGAACGGGAGGCTGTTCATGCGGTTGTGAGTGGAGGATATCCTATTTCGTATGATTAAATAAGAAGTGAAATGGAAAAAGTACAGTGGGGATTTATTGGTTGCGGAGAAGTAACTAAACATAAGAGTGGCCCTGCATTTCAGATGATAGAGAATTCTGAAGTGGTAGCAGTGATGAGTAGAAATCTGGCAAAAGCCAAAGATTATGCCCAAGAGAGGGGTATTCCGAAATGGTATGACGATGCGTCGGCACTGGTGAATGACCCCGATGTGAATGCTGTATATATCGCTACACCTCCATCATCCCATGCTACCTATGCCATTATGGCCATGAAAGCTGGTAAGCCTGTTTATATTGAAAAACCTATGGCGGTGACTTACGAAGAGTGTTGTCGTATCAATTATATTTCTGAAGTGACTGGCGTGCCCTGCTTTGTGGCATATTATCGTCGTTACCTCCCTTATTTCCAAAAGGTGAAACAACTGGTAGAAGATGGGGTCATTGGTAATATTGCCAATATTCAGATACGATTTGAGGTGCCTCCTCGTGACTTGGATTATACCGGTACGCAGCCTTGGCGATTGCAGCCAGACATTGCAGGTGGCGGTTATTTTTATGACCTGGCTCCTCATCAGCTTGACATGATTCAGTATATCTTCGGCATTATTGTTGAGGCTTCTGGCTATAAGGCCAATCGTGGTGGCTTGTATAAGGTTGAAGACTCATTGAGTGCCTGTTTCCAGTTTGAAAGCGGACTGGTGGGTAGTGGCTCATGGTGTTTTGTGGCACAGGACTCTGCACGCGAGGACCGTGTAGTAGTAATAGGTGACAAGGGTACCATTAGTTTTTCGATATATACCTACGAACCTATTAAGCTTTACACTGAAGGCAAGTGTGAGGAGATACTGGTGGAGAATCCAACCTATGTGCAGCAACCTATTATCCAGGCGGTTGTTGACCATTTGTTAGACCGAAAGGTTTGTGCCTGTGATGGCGAGAGTGCTACGCTTACTAACTGGGTGATGGATAAGGTGTTGGGGAAAATATAGTTTTGCAATTGAACAATTGACATTTAAAAAGGCTGCAATCTGCAGCCTTTTTTATTCTTCGTCATCAAAGTCTTCTTCGCTATCAAAGTCGAAGTCGCCCAAAAAGACAGGGTCAGTGAAGTCATCCAACTCACGACGCTCCTTTTTCGTTGGGCGTCCTGTTCCTTTAGCTCTATTGATAAAGCCACTTATCCTGTTTACTTCCAACAGTTCTAGTTGGTCGGGAGCTGTCACATTCTCAATCATGTTGGGTACCAGCTTTGCACCTACACGTTTCTCAATGGCCTGAAGCACTTTAAACGACCAAGTGATGGGGGGCTTCTTTACACTCACCACATCGCCTTCCTTTATTGTATGAGCTGGCTTAGCTTGTGTGCCGTTCACCAATACACGTCCTTTCTTGCAAGCTTCTGCAGCAATAGAACGCGTTTTGTAAATACGTACTGCCCACAGCCATTTGTCAATTCTTGCACTTCCCATAGTTATTTCTTGTTATACTGGTTCATCGTAATATTGATGCCAGCTAGACAGAAACTTTTAATCATCTCGCACGCTTGATTTATGCGCTCTGGTAAAATCTTCAAGTCTTCGTCATCAAATTCGCTCAGTACATAGTTCACTTGTCCACCTCGAGGATATTCGTTGCCGATGCCAAAACGCAGTCGGGCATATGCCTGTGTACCTAATATGTCAGCTATGTGTTTCAATCCGTTATGTCCTGCATCACTGCCTTTGGGCTTTAGTCGTAATTCTCCTAAGGGAAGAGACAGGTCATCTACCACCACCAACAGGTTTTCCAGTGCGATGTTCTCCTCTTTCATCCAGTAGCGCACAGCGTTGCCGCTCAGGTTCATGAATGTTGACGGCTTCAGCAAAACAATCTGTCGTCCTTTGATGTTCACACGGTTCACAAATCCATATCGGCGATCTTCCCATGCAGGCGCATTGTTCTTCTCGGCAAATTTGTCCACCACCATAAATCCCGTATTATGACGAGTTTTATGGTATTCAGGACCAATGTTTCCCAAGCCAACTACCAGATACTTTATCATATTGTCGGTTGCCTGCTGCTCTGTGCGTTTGCCAAAGCCAAGTAGACGAAATAAACTCCACATTGTTAAAAAGAAAAAAGCGGATTGAAGCCTCACGTAGGGTGGTGCGCCAATCCGCAATGTTAGTCCTATAGGTCCTGTTCAGTAATTACTGAGCAGCTGCAGCATCCTTTGACTGACGAGTTGCAGCAACCATGCATACAACAGCAGACTTAGGATTGATCAGCTCGAGGTTCTCGTAGCTCAGGTCAGCAATCTTCTTTGCCTTGCCCAGACCCATGTCAGTTACGTCAACGGTCAGGATTTCTGGGATATTGGTATAAAGAGCCTTTACCTTTAAGGTGCGCATCAACTGACGCATCTTACCACCGGCTTTCACACCTACTGCCAAACCTTGCAATTTCAAAGGTACCTCCATAACGATAGGCTTCTTGTCGTTGATTTCAAGGAAGTCGATGTGCAGTATATTATCCTTAACAGGGTGGAACTGCAACTCACGAACGATAGCGGTATAAGCTTCACCGTCGATAGTCAGGTTCACATAGTGAATGTCAGGAGTGTACACCAACTTGCGAACGTCAGTAGCCTTTACACTGAAGTTAACATTTTTCTCACCACCATAGAGTACGCATGGAATCATGTCTTCTCTACGCATAGCCTTTAATGCCTTCTGCTGTTCAGAAGAGCGCTCAGCAATAGTTCTTAAAGAACCAGTTAAATCAAAACTTTTCATCTCTAATAATTAATGTGTTACTCTAAAATTAAGTTATTTTGCTTAATTCACCATCACACGGTGCGTGTCAAAACACACAATGATTGCAAAAAAGCGGTGCAAAGGTACAACTCTTTTATGAATTCTCAAAATATCTGCTTAAAAATCGATGTCAATTTTTAATGGTTCATCTAAAGCAGAAGCTTCATTATCCGTTTCAGGGGTTTCTTCTGTTACTTCTTCTTGTGCAGGAGCAGGAGCCTCGTATGGCTGGCGTTCCTTGATGAAAGCCACCGCCTCATTCAAACTGTTGCAGAATTTGTCAAAGTCCTCCTTATATAAAAATATTTTATGCTTCTCGTAACTTACCTGCATATCATCACCTTCACCAGTAACTATTTTCTTACTCTCGGTAATAGCGAGAAACAGCTCATCCTTACGACTTTTCTTTACGTCCATGTAGTAAATTCTCTTGCCGGCCTTAACAGATTGTGAATAAACAATCTCCTTTTCGCCGTTCTCAACAGCACTTTTTTTCTTGTAATCTTCCATATTATCTAGTTTTAGTATGACTATTCATAATAACACCCCAAAGTTGGTTATTTTTTTTCTTCTATCCAAGAAAAAAATAGAGTTTGTGTGGAAACGATTAAAAAAAATACCTACCTTTGCAAAAACTTTTTTTATATGATAAACAGAGTTCTTATCCGATTGAAGATTATTCAGATTGTGTATGCCTACTATCAGAACGGCAGCAATAATCTGGATGCTGCTGAAAAAGAGTTACTTTTCAGTCTCTCTAAAGCCTATGACCTTTATAACTATTTATTGCTGCTCATGGTGGATATCACCGAATGTGCATCGAGGCGCATCGAGAATGCCAAGTTCAAAAAACTGGCTACAGCAGATGATTTACACCCCAACATGCGATTCGTTTCCAATAAATTCATTGCCCAACTGAAGGACAACAAGATGTTGTTAGAATATCAGGAGCGACAGAAACGTTCGTGGTTGACCGACCACGAGGAGTTCACCAAGCAACTTTTGGATAAGATTCAGAATTCTGAAATATATAAGGAATACATGGCCAAAGCAGAGACTTCATATGTTGAAGACCGTGAATTTTGGCGTACGCTCTATAAATCTTTTATCAACAAGAATATTGAGTTGGAAGACTTGCTTGAAGAGATGAGTCTTTATTGGAACGATGATAAGGAGATTGTTGATACCTTTGTGCTGAAAACAATCAATCGCTTCAATGACAAGGAAGGCGTTAATCAGGAGTTGCTTCCAGAATTTAAGGATGAAGAAGACCGCACCTTTGCTGTGCGCCTCTTGCGTCGATCGGTGCTTAATTGCGATGAATATCGTCGTTTGGTGAGTGACAACACTCGCAACTGGGACATCAACCGTGTGGCATTTATGGATGTAGTGATCATGCAGGTGGCTCTGGCAGAAATCCTGAGTTTCTCTAATATTCCTGTCAGTGTGTCGCTCAATGAGTATGTAGAGATAGCCAAATACTATAGCACCCCTAAAAGTGGCTCGTTTGTTAATGGCACTTTGGATGGTATTGTTAAGAAACTCCGCAAAGAAGGAAAAATAACTAAGAATTAAGTTTTTAATCAAATAAGTAGTGAATATGAATGTAATGTTACAAGCTCCCGCAGCTGGAATGGACTCATCTATGATGTGGATCATGCTAATCCTGATGTTCGTCATCATGTACTTTTTTATGATCCGTCCGCAAAACAAGAAACAGAAAGAAATAGCTCAGTTCCGCAGGTCACTGCAGGTGGGCCAGTCTGTTATTACAGCTGGTGGCATCCATGGAGTTATCAAGGAGATTAGCGACAATGACGTGGTACTTACCATCGATCGCAACGTTAATGTACATGTTGACAAGAACTCTATCTTTGCTGCTGCTGCCGATGCCAATGGTACACAGACAAAGTAAATAACCTTGAAAGAGCGTTTTTGGCATATTATACGTAAGATGAGGGACTTCCTGCTCAGCAAAAACAGCAGGGAGTTCTTTACCTTTCTCTTTTTTCTAATAATTGCCGCTTTGTTCTGGTTGGAACAAACACTTGACCGTGAGTATGAGATTGAGGTGAAGGTGCCCTTAAAACTGAAGAATATACCCGAGAACATCGTCATCACTTCAGACTTCCCAAGTGATCTTGTTGTTACTTTGCGAGATAAAGGTAATACTTTGCTCAACTATCAACTTACCAAGCGTTTCTATCCCATAAATATCGATTTTTCCGAACACCTTAATCGTCGTCACCATGTATCGCTATTAAGCAATGCCTATAGTAAGGCCATTACTGCTCAGTTGGCTAATTCTACTTCTGTGTCGGCTATTAAGCCTGATACCATTGATTATTACTATTCTGAGGGCAAGTCTAAGAAAGTGCCCGTACGCTTACATGGTAGGGTGACACCTGGTCAGCAGTACTACATCAGCGACACAATCTTTAACCCTGCAGAAGTGACAGTATATGCTCCCCAGGGAGTACTTGATACCATTACAGTGGCATACACCAAGTCTTTTGAAGCGACGCAGATAGAAGATACTTTGCGTCGTCAGGTCGAGTTGGAGAGCGGTAGGGGTGTAAAATTCGTGCCCGATGTAGTGGAATTCGCTTTGCCTGTAGATATCTATACTGAGAAGTCGGTTGAGGTGCCTATTGAAGGAGTTAACTTTCCAGCTGGTAAGACATTACGAGCATTCCCTTCTAAGGTGAAGGTAACCTTCCATGTAGGTCTGAGTAAATATCTCGACATCAAGCCCGAAGATTTTCATGTATTAGTGAGCTACGAAGAACTGAGCAAACTTGACGGCGAGAAATATCAGGTAAAGCTCAAGAAGCAGCCAAATGGTGTGAGCCAAGTACGTATTTATCCTGCACAAATAGATTTCCTCATAGAAAATGTCACTAAAGATGACGCCGATTAAGATAGGCATCACTGGCGGAATAGGCAGTGGCAAGAGCGTGGTGGCTAGTGTGTTGCAAACGATGGGCATACCCGTTTTTGATTGCGATGCAGAATCTAAGCGCCTCTGTGCCGTTCATCCTGGTATACGTCAGCAGCTTATAGAACTTGTGGGTCCTGAAGTCTATCAGGGAAATGACCTCAATAAACCCCTTTTGGCAAGCTATTTATTTTCTTCTTCCAGTCATGTGCTGCAAGTCAACGGCATCATACATCCCGTATTAAAAGATTACTTTAAGCGGTGGGTGAGTGAGCAGCATACCGAAATGGTAGCTATCGAGTCTGCTATTCTCTTTGAGGCGGGCTATGACGATGTGGTGGATAGCGTCATCATGGTATCAGCCCCTTTGGAAGTACGTATTGCTCGTGCCATGCAGCGTGATGGTGCTACTCGTGAGGCCATTGAGGAGCGCATCCGTCAGCAGATGGACGATGAAGAGAAACGTAGTCGCAGTCAGTTTGTAGTGGTCAATGATGGAAATTCCCCTGTTATCCCACAGGTTTTGGAAATAATTAACACGCTATCTCAAAAATAATGTGTATCTTCGCACCGTTTAAAATAAAGAATTAGAATTATGTTGAAGACTATTTTATCTATTTCAGGTAAGCCCGGCCTTTACAAGCTGGTTTCACAGGGTAAAAATATGCTCATCGTTGAGTCATTGGTCGATGGCCGTCGTGCACCTGCCTATGGCAATGACAAGATTGTGTCTTTAGGTGATATCTCCATGTTTACCAATGCTGAAGATGTATCTCTTCGTCAAGTGCTTAAGAATATGTTGGAGAAAGAGCAGGGAGCTGAGGTGGCTATAGATTTCAAGAAGGCCAAGACCCCTGAGTTGTTTGAGTATCTGGAGCAGGTACTTCCTGATTTTGATCGCGACCGCGTGCACCCCAACGATATCCGCAAGCTCATCAGTTGGTACAACATACTCGTTAAGAGTGGAAACACTGACTTCGAAGAAAAAGAAGAACCTCAAGCTGAGTAAATAAATGCCAAACCTACCCTCTAAGGATAAATGGGTGCCCATAGGGTGGTAGCATAAGAATAAAAAAGAACGGAGAGCTTCACAGCCCTCCGTTTTTATTTATTAGTTATTTGCATTCTTAAAAAATCAAGCAAGCTTGGTCTGCTGAGCTAGCAGCTTTTGCAGCTTGCTTTTCAACACTTGGCACATTGCGCCATTACCCATTCTTTGATAACGATCAATGCTATATTTCAGCATTGAAATAGTGTTTGCATTCTTTGTCATATTAACCTCCTTCTTTAGGTCTTTGCTCTCACCAAAGACTGGTTAAACAATCTTTTTTCCTCTCTCTATTATCATTTTGACGCTGCAAAGATAAGCATAATTTTTCAAATAATATGCTCTTTAGCATAAAAATTACACTTTTTAACTAAAAATAGACCACTAAACAGTGAAAACCATATTATATAATAAAGCTAAACTCCTACTATTGTTCCTCTGGTAAATTATCATTTTATAATAGGTATCTCAATACGACTATTATAAGTACCACCCAAATAAAGCTGTTGATGTGCTATGCGCGTTTTAGTCTGTTCTGACCATACACCCGCATAATTACTGTGAATGCTGTACTGAGGGAAGTCGGATGAAGAAATATCCACCCTAAGACGGCTACCTGGTTGCAGTTGCCACAATATCGGTAATGCCTCCACTTCTATCTCCACAACCTCTCCAGGTGTATAAGATTGCCTACTGCCCAATGGTGCATTACGAAATCCTAATGTTGTAATGCCTGTACGTATGTTATAAGTGTTGCCATCTTTCAGTTGTTCGCAAATCTTATAGCTAAACGCCGTGTCATCAACATCTGTGCTCACGTTAAGTATCACCTTCACCTTGCCTGCCAACAGCATTGGCGTCTCCAGCGGCTCTGTTAGGAAAGAAATCACATCGTTTCGATCACCCACCTCAGGCTGTTTCTGACTACCACGTCTTGTGCTCGAGTTGAATAGCGTTTCACCACCCACTGACTCTACAGGGTTTTGCGGATCGTAGATATAAGACAGTATTCCTTGTTTCACAGGTTGGTTACTTAGTTGGTAGCCCTTGCCCTCAGGTTGTGCACTCAGATAGTAAGTCTGCTGCTCCCCATCCGTCATAGGCCATTCCCTCAACTGGTGCCACTTGTCCTCCCCAATGGCATAAACATCCACTGCAGGTTGTGGCTCTTGTTCCTTCACCAGCAAGTTATAAAACCACTGGAACTGATCGGTAGTAAGGTCAATGTCCGTAGCATGGTCAAACGTTCCTATCTGCGGTGTGATGATATGTGAGTGGTTCCAAGCCCCCACGATAAGTCTGCTCTTCTCCTTCGTAGCATCACTCAGCAGATTATATCCCAAGATGGTACCCTCCTGATGATGGTCAAAGTGTCCAGCCACAACCACCATCGGCACCTTTATTTTGGCAGGAATGCTACGAAGCATGTCCCACACACCTTGGTGCCAGTAGGGATCGGTATAATCTGTATGACTGATCCAGTCGCGATACCAAGGTAGCTCCACACCAAAGAAATGGCGGTCCATCTCTACCTGAGGCATAAACTTCATCTGTTCGAAATAGATGCGTTGAGGGTCAGTACGCTCAGGCTTCTGTGGTATCTCCACTGCATTGTCAATGCTCCAGGCAGTCAGGATATCTTGGCGGAACAACCCGTTACTATAAGCCGACAAATGTCTGTCCACTCCATAGTGGTGCACATAGATTCCTTTCACTTTATCAGGTACGGCATCCGCTATGATCCAGCACGTAAGGGCAGTATATGACTCGCCAAACAATCCAATGCTCTTGCACCATGACTGCTGTGCTACCCAGTTTACCAACGCCAATCCGTCCACCCGCTCATTAACGTTTGGTTCGTAAGGCCCCTCTGAGCCTCCTTTTCCACGACAATGCTGCACAATGTAAGCAATGCCCCTGCGAGCATAAAAACGTGCATTAGCGTTGTTGTCACCTCTGCCATATACATAAGGTGTACGCAATATTACCACAGGCCAGGGCCCTTCACCCACAGGTTTGTAAATGCAAGTCATTAGCTTAAAGCCATCGCCCCCATACACCATCACTTCTTCGTAGGTATAGTCATAGATAGCTGGGATGTCCACCTTTGTAGAATCCACTACCATAGGTGCCGACGAATGGCGCATCATCTCTCTATATTGGCGTATCTGATCGTCGGTTGCTTGTTGTGCAAAGCTGCAAGAAGCTATGAAAAACAGTCCTATTGTCAATAATAATTTGTTCATTTTCATATATACTATTGTTTTTTTGCAAAGTTAATAAAATTCTGTTATCAACTCTTGCTTAAATCTTCTTTTATATCTAATTTTGCTTGTTACCTTAAAAACTATTACTATGATTATCGGAGTACCAAAAGAAATCAAGAACAATGAAAATCGTGTGGGCATGACCCCTATGGGTGTTGCCGAACTGGTGCGTCACCAACATACTGTGGTCGTACAACATACCGCAGGTGAAAACAGTGGTTTTTCAGACGAAGAGTATGTCAAGGCAGGTGCTAAGATATTGCCCACCATTGAAGATGTGTATGCCACCGCAGAGATGATCGTGAAAGTCAAGGAACCTATCGCTCCGGAGTATCCTCTGATAAGAGCAGACCAGGTGGTGTTTACCTATTTCCATTTTGCTGCTGACGAGGAACTGACACACGCTATGATCAAGAGTAATGCTGTGTGTATTGCTTACGAGACTGTAGAGCGTGCCGACCATAGTTTGCCATTGCTTATCCCTATGAGCGAGGTGGCAGGTAAGATGGCCGTGCAGGAAGGAGCTACCTATCTGAAGAAAATTCATGGTGGTAAAGGCGTATTACTAGGTGGTGTTTCTGGCGTGAAGCCCGGCAAAGTGTTGGTATTAGGAGGTGGACGAGTAGGGCGTAATGCAGCCATTGTTGCAGCCGGCATGGGAGCCGATGTTACTATAGCCGATGTGAGCCTCGACTGTCTGCGCTATCTCGATAGCGTCATGCCCGCCAATGTGCACACCATGTATGCTTCCCGCATGCAGATTGAACGAGAGTTGACAGATGTAGATTTGGTGATAGGCTCTGTACTGATACCAGGCGATAAGACACCTCATCTTATTACACGCGACATGCTGAGCTTGATGCAGCCAGGCACCGTGTTGGTAGATGTTGCCATCGACCAAGGTGGATGCTTCGAAACCAGTCGTCCTACCACACACAGTGACCCTGTGTATATCCTAGATGGCATTGTACACTATGCTGTAGCCAACATCCCAGGCGCCGTAAGTCGCACCTCTACCTTTGCCCTCACCAATGCCACACAGCCTTATACCTTGGCTTTGGCCAACAAGGGTTGGAAGCGTGCTTGCCAGGAGGATGCAGCTTTGCTGAAGGGTTTGAATATGGCAGGTGGGAAAGTTACCTACAAAGCCGTAGCCGATTGCTTTGGCCTCGACTACACTCCTGCTGAGCAAGTTTTGTAACATAGCGTTTTTATTAATAACAACAAGCCCGATAAGATTACCTTACCGGGTTTTGCTGTCTTATAAATAGATAGGAGTAAATTACTGACGCTTGCAACAAAGCAATCTTCAACTACAAGTGCCATACAAGTACTGATAATATTGTTTTTTTAGCATACAGGATTGTCTCTCTTTGTTGGGCAATACTATTTTTTTTTAAGAACGAAAGCTGTGCCAAATAAATAGTGCAACTTTTTGGGGGAAAGAAAAGATAAAATAGGTAAGAATTTATGCAATTCTGATATCCCGATGAATGTTTTTTGTAGTACCTTTGTAAATATAAAGAAGTATAATCATGACGGTACAAGAGTTTAGAGACTATATGGCATCAGGCAAGCCCATTGAGGGTGGCTCAGAGTTGCACATGATGTTCCACAAGTTATCGCAAGAGGCTTTGCAGATTACAGCTGAAATTAACGGCAAATATCACACACCCGAACAACTGCATGGTCTGCTGGAACAACTCTGGGGATGTAAAGTGCCCAAGAGCGTAGGGTTGTTTCCTCCGTTTCATACAGATTGCGGTAAGAACACCGTTGTTGGCGAACGCGTGTTTATCAACATGGGTTGTAAATTTCAGGATCAAGGCGGTATCACCATCGATGAGGGAGCACTCATAGGTCACAATGTGGTGCTGGCAACACTCAATCACATGCTCGATCCCAACCTCCGTGCCGGCATGACCTATGCGCCCATTCACATCGGCAAAAACGTTTGGATAGGAGCCAATGCAACTGTTCTTGCTGGAGTAACTATTGGTGACGGAGCTGTGATTGCTGCTGGTGCTGTTGTTACCAAAAATGTTGAACCGAATACAATAGTTGGCGGTGTGCCTGCGAAGGTTATTAAGAAGATTGAGGTTTAAATAGATAAAGAAACAAGAATATGTTGGGTTAATAGAAAAATAATATAGTATGAAAGTCCTATTGATTAACGGAAGTGCCCATCAGAAGGGCAACACATTCCTTGCTTTGAGTGAGGCTGCGACGACATTGGAGAAAAATGGTATTGAAACAGAGATTGTTCAGATCGGCACAAATGCAGTACGCGGCTGTATAGCATGCGGACAATGTCAAATGAAGCAGTTAGGACACTGTGTGTTCAATGATGACATCTGCAACCGCATCATTGAGAAGCTTGATAATGCCGATGCTCTCATCGTGGGTTCCCCTGTCTATTATGGTCAGCCCAACGGCAGCGTGCTTTCGCTCATTCAGCGCATTTTCTTTTCGGCTGGCGGCAAGGTACAGAACAAGCCTGCTGCTGCAGTATGCGTATGCCGCCGTGGTGGTGCTACGGCTGCTTTTGAAACCATGAACTTGCCCTTCCAGATGATGAATATGCCAGTAGTCACCTCACAGTACTGGAACATTGTCTATGGCCGTGAACCTGGTCAGGCAGCGCTTGATACAGAGGGTATGCAGACTATGAGGACGATGGCAAACAACATGGCATGGCTTTTGAAAAAGATTCATGCCAACGGACAGCCCGATTATCCTGAACGTGAACCATGGAATCCTATGAACTTTATCAGATAATTACACTGCATTAGAAACAGATTACTCTGATTTTCTAATGAAGAAATTCAGAATAAAGCATATTGTTTATTAGTGGTTTACATTAGTGTACCTTTTTGACATAGTTACACTTTGTGGGACGGAATAGGCATGTTCGGATGGGTAATCTAAGCAAGTGACGGGATAGATTATGATTTAGTCACCAAGGAGAAGTAATGTGCAACGCCAAAACAAGTTGTTTTGGTGTCGTTATATAGCCATCTGAGGGGTGTAGGAAAGTACTCTCTCTTACCAAAACAACTTGTTTTGCTATAAGCGAAGGCAATGTAACTACCAGGAAAAGGTACACTAAACCAAATGCAATAAGTATCAAGCGATTAACAGGCATAGTGTAACTATGAAACTAAAATGGCAAAAAAACATGGCATCGTACTTTACGCAAGCATGCTGATAGCAAGCATATTTGCGTTCTTGTCTATCAAGGTCTGTATACTAACGATAAGAAAATATAGTAACGGATGATTACGGATCCATAAACTGCAATTTGTGCAATTTTTCCTCCATTATTGTTATCAATGCAACGAGCAGGATGACCTAATTTTGCAAGCGGAAACCAAAAATAATGATTATGGAGAAGAATATTTTCGAAAGACTGCACAATGGCGAGGATG
>JAEEGL013966430.1_pt1 | contig 18856 bp, 24 predicted proteins | sample 9134231 | NCBI WGS metagenome assembly JAEEGL01 (sample SAMN16246548, study PRJNA631951) | gut metagenome | biome: gut microbiome; feature: rumen; material: fiber-attached | host: Bos | place: Iran: Karaj | collected 2018-10 | reverse complement strand
GTTCGTGGGAGCGCACTTCGGCGGATGGTCCGTGTGGGAAGACTCCAAAAGGCTGCTCACCAAGTACGACAACATGTACGTGGACACCAGCTCCACACTGTTCTGGGCGGGCGCTTTCGGAATGAGGGACTGCATAGACGCGTACGGAATTGACAGATGCATGTTCGGAACGGACTTCCCCGTAAACCCGGCCAGCGTGGAGATAAAAGCCCTGCTCTACCTGAATTACACGGAGGAAGATTACAGGAAACTTTTCGCGGATAACGCCAGGAAGATATACAGGATAGACGTGTAACGATCATCATAAAGCAAACTAAAGACCGGACGACAGATCGTCCGGTCTTTTTGTTTCTTTATTTCCGAAGCTTATACGGTGATGATCCTCTTGCGCATCCAGGCAAGCTTCACCAGCGAAGCTCCTTCTTTAAGCGCCAGCGAGTAGCGGTAGCTGCGGTCCTTCCACAGGCATATTCCCTGGCCCGAGTCGTTAAGGTATACGGTGCATTCCGGCTTGTTCTCCGGATACTTTATCTCCTGGGTCCAGTCGTAATGCATGCCCGATATGTCCGCGTCCCCTCTCCCGTGCACCATGCGGAAATCGTATTCCAGACAGTCCGCGTCGCGGAGCCTTATTCCGTATATCGTCTTATCGCCGTCTATGGTGTAGAAGAACGGATCGTCTTCGTCTATGTCTGCATAGTTCAGCTCTCTGGGGCAGGCTGAAACGAACTCAGCCTCCTTAAGCTCCCTAAACGGATTTGCGATACCTACAGGCTCCGGTCCTATGTCGTCGTTTATAACTGCCTCGGGTACGTCCTGGTCCGCGCCCGGAGCGGCATCGGGATCTTCTTCGGGAAATCCCTCGGATCCGGCGTTCAGTGCTTCCGCCACGACGGCCTTAACGGAGGACGCCAGATCGTCCGCGGCTTCCGCCACCTTACGTATGTCTTTTTCCAGATCCTCCCTGAACTGTCTGCGTTCGGCGTCCAGATCCTCCTCGGTGTCGATCAGGGTCCTGTCCTTCTGCACACAGTAAATACCGTAGAGCAGCGCGCCGATCACCGCTATCTTGAATGCTGTTTTTCCTTTCATGGCAGTTCCCCCTTTTCTTTAAGTCGTTTAAGTCATTATACATCAATTCTAAGGCCGAAAAAAGCCCGTCTGACACGTTTTTACGCATCAGACGGGCAAATACTCGTTTCGCGGGTATCGCGCCTTAAAAAGGCGATTTTTAAGCTTGTGTTACTCTATTCCGTTCTGAGCCTTGCAGGCCTTGATGACGTGCTTGCAGAGCACGGCGGAGGTAACGGATCCTACGCCGCCGGGAACCGGTGTGATGGCTCCGACGATGGGTTCGGCCTTGTCGAAGTCAACGTCGCCGCAGAGCTTGCCCTTGGCGTCGTTCCAGCTGATGCCTACGTCGATGACGGTCTGGCCCTCGGACAGATACTCGGGGCCTACGCTTTCCATCTGGCCGGAAGCAGCGATGACTACGTCGGCTTCTCTGGTGATGGAAGGAACGTCCACGGTCTTGGTGTGGCAGATGGTAACGGTGGCGTTGGCGTTCATGAGCATCATGGCTACCGGTCTGCCTATTACGAGGCTGCGGCCTATTACTGCCGCTTTCTTGCCCTTAAGATCTATGTTGTAATACTTGAGGATCTCCATGGAAGCCTGCGCGGTGCAGGGCGGGAATCCAAGGTCCTTGCCTGCGTAAACGCCTGCCTGGGAACCGGTGGTGGCGCCGTCTATGTCCTTCTCGGGCTTGAGCATGTTGCGAGCCCTCTTCTCGTCCAGATGCTTGGGAAGCGGCAGGAACATGAGTATTCCGTTTACCGAAGGATCGTCGTTGATCTCCTGGAGCTTCTTGTCGAAGTCTTCCTGGGTAACGTCTTCCGGAAGCTCGAATACCTGCACGTCGACGCTGCAGGAATTCATGGTCTTTGTGGCTCCTCTCTCGTAAGCGAGATCGTTGTCCTTTGCTCCTACTCTTAAAATGCCGAGTTTGGGAACTATGCCCTTTGCTCTGAGTTCTTCCGCGGTCGCTTTGCACTCTTCCTTGATGGAAGCAGCAACTTCCTTACCGCTGAGTATCTTTGCGCTCATTTATTTCTCCTTCCTTGACCGTGTATGCGTACGGAACAATAACGTTATGATTTTATCACAATATGCGCTGCGGCGCTACTTTTTTGCGAGAGCCGCCGCGTGAGCCTTTATGTTAGCGGAAGTGATGCCGTACTCCTCCAGCAGTTCGCCGGAAAGTCCGGACTGGCCGAATCTGTCCATGACAGCCACGTGATCGAACTTGATGCCGTCCGTACCGAGCAGTCCGTAAGCCACAGCCTCGCCCAGACCGCCGTACATGTTGGCTTCCTCGCAGACCAGCACCCTGCCGCCGCATTTCCTGACACTGTCTTTAATGGAGTCCATGTCGAGAGGCTTGATGGTATGGATGTTGACCAGCTCCGCGTTTATTCCTTCCGCGGCAAGCTCGTCCACCGCGAATACGGCAAGAGTCGCCATTACACCGGTAGCGACTATGCAGACGTCGCTGCCGCGTCTTAAGATCTGCGCCTTGCCTATCTCTATCTTGTCTTCGAGCGAAGTAACGATGGGCATGGCCTCCCTGGAGGTCCTCATGAAGCAGGGACCGACATGCTCGTACATGAGCCTTGCCATGAGCTTTGCCTGGTTGAAGTCGCAGGGCGAAAGCACCGTCATGTTGGGCAGGGAGCGCATTATGGCAATGTCCTCTATGCACTGGTGCGTTCCGCCGTCTCCGGCCGGAGTTATGCCGCAGTGCGAGCCTACTATTTTTACGTTGAGGTTGGGATAGCAGACCGCGTTCCTTATGATCTCGAAACCTCTTCCCGCTGCGAAAACCGCGAAGGAGTTGGCGAACGGAACGAGTCCCGCCCTGGCTATTCCGGCAGCCAGTCCTATAAGATCCTGCTCGGCTATGCCGGCTTCTATGTATCTTTCCGGATACGCTTTATGGAATACCGATGTTCCGGTAGCGTTTCCCAGATCCGCGTCCAGGCAGATTATGTCTTCGTGCACGGCCGCCAGTTCCACGAGGCCTTCGTTTACGCCGTGGCGTGTAGCTTTCTTTACTATGTCTGCCATATCACTTACCTCCGAGATCTCTGCGGGCCTGCTCCAGCTGCTCCGCGTTGGGCGCCTTGCCGTGCCAGCCTACCGCGTTCTCCATGAACGATACGCCCTTGCCTTTTACGGTGTCGGCGATTATGCAGTGAGGCTTTCCCGCCTCGCCGCGCTCCAGGGCAGCCAGTATCTGATCGAAATCGTGGCCGTCTATCTCGTCGACCGCGAATCCGAACGCTTTCATCTTTGCGTTAAGGTCGCCCAGGGACATTACCTCGTCCGTGGTGCCGTCGATCTGCAGGCCGTTCCTGTCTATGAATACCGTAAGGTTGTCCAGCTTATAATGCGCGGCAGCCATGAAGGATTCCCAGCATATGCCTTCCTGTATCTCTCCGTCTCCGACGATGGCGTACACCTTGTTGGGCATCTTTCTTAGCTTGAACCCCAGAGCCATTCCGGTAGCTACGGATATGCCCTGTCCAAGCGAACCTGTGGAGCAGTCGATTCCCGGGCACTTGGCGCTGTCCGGATGTCCCTGAAGAGGATGATGCAGCCTTCTTAAGTACTGCAGCTCTTCCTTAGGTATATAGCCCTTGTCCGCCAGGATTGCGTAGAGCGGAGGGTTGGAATGACCTTTGGAAAGCACGAATCTGTCGCGTCTTTCGTCGTTCGGATCCACGTAAAGAGCCATTTTCGAATAGTAAAGGGCGACCATGATGTCCGTCGCTGACAGCGAGCCGCCCGGATGGCCTGAACCGGCCTTCGCGATCATCTCGACAGCTTCCAGACGGATCTGACGAGCTTTTTCTTCCAGTTGTTTTTTGTCCATGATTGATCCTTTCCGATCGATTTTGTACCGCGCCGCGCCAAAACAGCACCGGTCCGGACCGGTACATGTAAATTATACTACAATTCCGCCCGCGCAAAAAGTATAATAGTGTCAGAAAACACATACAAAAACTTAAAGGAGGACCGCATGCGCCACTACATAATCATAAAGCTTAAAGACCGTTCCATGAAAAGCGAAGCCGCTGAAAAAGCCCGCGCGATCTTCGAAAAAACGCTCTGCATAGAAGGAATTAAGAGCGTCGAAGTACGCGAGAACTGCGTGGACCGTCCCAACCGCTTCGACGTAATGATAGAGATGGAGATGGAGCCGGAAGCTCTGGCGCTGTACGATCCGTCCGACGCCCACAAGGAGTGGAAACGCTGGTGCGACCCGCTTCTTGAGGCAAAGACCGTCTTCGACTGCGAATAATCCGGTACTGCCCGACATTCAGGCATAAAGACGGGCGGCGGGGAAACATCCCCGCCGCCCTTTTCATTTTGATAATTATTATATCTCAGCCTGCGCATTTCTTTTCATGCACTAATAGTAATAGTTCGGCGAGAAAGCGACTATCTCGTAATGGTCTATGCTGTCCTGAGGAAAGCTCATATCCTCGAACGGACCTATCATGTTGGTCTGGAACTTTGCCTTGTGCTCTCCCGGTATCTCCTCCAGGTACAGAACAGGATTGATGCTCGTATCGACCGCGATCTGCGAACCGTAGCCTACCAGTCTTCCGGCCTTGTCGTAACAGTAGACGTAAAATTCGATCCCGCTTATATCCGTGCCCTCCGGAAGATAGACGAATCCGTTAGGTCTGTGGAGCATGTATCCTCCGGTATAGGAATCCGCGAAGACCAGCACCTCGGTGATCTCGGCGTCATAGCGCTTATACTCGCCTGTCCAGATGAACGCGTCCACCTCGTCTACTCTTATGGTCACGCCCTCGGGGAAAACGTCTGCCGCGGTACGTCCGCCGGTGTCGAGTTTATCCTCCGCCACAAAGTAATCGAAGACGAAGTCTCCTTTCTCTCCGGGGAGAAGAAGCTTGGTGCAGTTGGGCGGGAGCGAGAAGAATCCCAGTTCCTTTCCGTCCGGACCGATCGCTGTGAAAAAGAGTTCATCCAGAGCCAGCTGCTCGCCCGACTTGTTCTCTATCGGCACGCGGACGTAAACATATTTTCTGGCCGCCTCATTGAAGTGGACGACCTCCGGCTCTCCAAGCTCGTACGCGGAGGAGTCGATGACCTTGTGCGTTTCGTCCCACTTCTGGGAGAGGTTGTAAGCCTCCAGATGGCTAACCTGGCGATATTTCAGGGATTCGTTTTCCGAAAACTCGACGTACAATACAGGATAGCTGTAATTTACAGGGTACTCTGTTCCGTCGATTATGAAGGCATCCTCTGTCCATTCGAAGCTCCGCTCATTGCCCAGGTAGCTGAGACGGCCCGTGCCGTCCTCGCTGAGCGTCATGGTGCCGGGCTCCACGCCGGTGCGGATGCTCAGGTTGCGGAGTATGTCGTATCTGTAATACTGCAGCTCGCTGTTATTAGTATAGTCGTCCAGCTCGTAGGTCCCGGTCATCTTCGCCGTTTTTTCCGACACAGGATCTGCGGGCGGAGTCTGCGGTTCGGGTTCCGGTGAGGTCTGCTGTTCCGGCGGAGTCACCGTGTTCTGCTCCGTATAGGACGGGGCAGCAGCCGAATTTGACTGGGACTCGCCCGTGTTCACCGGCGTGCCGCCGCCGGATCCGCAGGACACAAGGCTAAGCAGCAACAGCACCGCAATGATAATGCATAAGGCCCTTTTCATCTTCCTCTCCTCTTTGAATACTTTCTCCGATATACCCGGTCAGATACCACCGGTGCTACTCTATTACCTCGAGCCTGCCTTCCACTCCCAGGCCGAGATGCTTGTTCTCCTCGAAGTATCCGAGCAGAGTAGCCACGTCGCTGGTCGTAAGTATGGACGGCTTGCCGTTGGCTTCCACTTCCTCGTGGGTGACGTTGAAGAAGTCCTCCAGGTTGTTGTAGTGGAACTCCTGGATGCCGACGACGTAGATCTTATCGTCCTGCACTTCCTCACCGTTGAGCTCGCACTTCAGAAGTTCGTGCTTAGACTTGGAATAGATGACGTGCATGCCCTTGGACAGCTGGTAGAATTCCGTGTGGTCTCCCAGCCAGGCCTCGTCGCGGTAGATGTGCAGAAGCATGCGCTTGAGCTGCGCGCCTGTCACCTTTACTCCGTAGGACTTGCCGTCGTAGGGATAGCACTCCGTGAAGTCCTGGAACGTTACGATGGGACCCAGCTGTGTCTTACGGACAGATCCGGATCCCATGAAGAACAGGTCCACGTCCAGGGAATCCTTCATCGCGTCAGCGAACACGCTTCCGAGGTTGGTCTGCATCCATCTGTCCGGATGCGTAAGCAGAGAGTCGAAGTTGGCCACGACCTTGGCGTATTTTAGATCGGTCTTGGCCTTTATTGAGGCTATGAGTTCCTCTATCCTCTCGTCCTTGGGGCAGTTATTGGCGTTGATGGGAACGGGAGTCCACTTGTATTCCGCGACGCAGTTGTTGTCCGTATCGACTATTATGTCGAATCTTCCTATCTGGTCCGTTCCGGTGCCTGCCTGGACGATGAGTATGTCGTTCACCTTCGCGGGCTCTTCTATGAACGTGTGGGAATGTCCGCCTATTATCACGTCCACGCCCCACGCGGGATCCAGCATGGCGGCCAGTTTCTTGTCCTCCTCGAAGCCTATGTGCGTAAGAAGTATCGTAAAGTCTATGTCCAGCGCGTTGTACGCGTCGCATATCTTTCCTACTTCCTGCGCAGCGTCCTGGATGCCTATGAACGATCCGATCAGGTTCTCGCTCTTGGTCTGGGAGATGACCTCCTCCGTAAGGATACCTATGAACAGGATCTTCATCCCGTCAATCTCCAGAATGTAGTGCGAGTTGAACAGTCTCGTGTCGTTGCCCTTGATGTAAAGGTTTGCGTTGATTATGGGGAACGTCGCGAGCTTTTCGAGGAACAGTAGGTGCGCCACGCCGTAGTCGGTCTCGTGGTTGCCCAGAGTAACGACGTCCGGGGCCAGAAGGTTTACTATCTGGATCGTGGACAGACCCTGGAACTCGCTGTCTATGACGGAGCCTCTGAACATGTCGCCCGCTATGGCGTAGACGACGTTGGGATCCTCGTTGCGGCACTTGGTAAGGTAGCCGGACAGCATGGATACGCCGCCGGTAAGTTTTTCGTCGACGTTCTCCGCGAGGAAATCGCCGTGCATGTCGTTGGAGTGAAGAAGCGTCAGTTTCTTATAACGCTTGGTGTCTGCGTACTTGTTTTCCTGCATGTCGTCCTGCCTTTCTTTTTTTATCTTCTGAGCGAGCTCACCGATACCGGGAACTCGAAATAAGTGTCGGGGTAAGGTTCGTCCTTAAGCATGAAGTGCCACCACTCGCAGTCTATGGGCGCAAATCCCTCGCTCTCCATAAGGTCCGCCAGAAGGCGCCGGTTGGCGTACTGCTCTTCCGTAATGCCTTTGTAGTCCGGGTGCGAAACCTCGCTGAAGAAGTCGAACGGGCTTCCCATGTCCAGTTCCTTTCCGGTCTTCATGTCAAGAAGCGTAAGATCTACGGCGCTTCCGCGGCTGTGGCTTGAGCGGCCGGCCACGTAGCCCAGGCTGAATATCTCCTGCTTTTCAATATCCGGATAGAAGAACAGTTTCATCCTCTGATCCAGGTCCTCTATGCCCCAGAGCATGAAATGCTTTACCGCGCTCACAGGTCTGTAGGCGTCGAACACCTTAAGCCTGTACCCGTGCACGTTGGCCTTGTTGGCAACAGCTTTAAGCGCCCTCGCCGCTTCTACCGTCAGTATGGCGCAGGGTTCCTCATAGCCGTCTATGCGGTCTCCCACGAAATTGTACGTGGAAAAATAGCGTATCTCCTGAACTATGCCCGGCACGTAGTCGGACAGGAGCACGAATCCGGAAGGGTCGTTTGCTGATTTGGATCTGAGATCGGTTTCCATGTCGTTCGAAACTGTGGATATCAATTTGACGATAAGTCCGCGTCCGGCCCGGCCATGCATCTGCGGAACTTAAGGATCTGCTCTTCCGTCATGCCTGCCTTAAGCAGGTAATCTTCCGCGAGCTTTGACAGGTCTGCGGTCTTAAGGTCCACGGTCTTGCTGCCGGCTACGGTATGCATCATGGCGATAAGGTTCTTCTCCAGGATTATATCATACTTTGCCTTATCCTTTGCTTCGTTTATCCCGTAATAGTTGTCGTAGGTGATCATGTAGTCGTCCACGATCTCCTGATAGGAAGCTCCGCAGAGCATCTCTATCAGCATGCAGACGAATCCGGTGCGGTCCTTGCCCTCCGTGCAGTGCACAAGGTAAGGTCCTTCCATCTCCGCCATGGCGGTGAACCCCTGAACTATCTTCCGGGTGAAGTCGTCCGCGGTAAAGTTCATGCTCATGGAAAGAGGAATGACGCTGCCGCCGGTATAGAGCATCAGGAAATACGGCGAATCGAAATCCTCAGCCGCAATGTACTTTTCGATCCTGGCCTCGTTGTCTGCAAGATTCAGTATGCACTCAACTTCGGCCCTGGAGATGAGACGGTCCACGTACGGGGCTCTGTTGTGCTGGTTGTCGCACGGCGAAGCCGAACGGTATATTACGCCCTCTCCTATTTCGCCCATCTTTATGTTGCGGAAGTTGGCGAACACCTCGTCGCTGGGATATCTTTCCCTTTCGTCGTAGTAATGGATGTCGCGGGCTTCCTGGATGTCCCTGTAAGTGCCGTGGGCATTCAGGTAGACGCTGGCGGTGCACTTCGCGTCCAGACCGGCCTTTTCATACAGGCTTACCTTCTGTCCGGCGTACAGACCGCCCTCGTCCCACAGATCCTGTCCGTAGTTTATGGCAGCCTTTATGTAGTCGTAGCCGGGATACGCGATCAGCAGAGGCTCTCCCGCGTCCACGTAGTAGCCGTTGTAGTAAGGAACATCCTCCAAGGTATATCCGTTGGAGAACACCACCTTAACGCTGTCGCCGTACACGAAGCCAAGCTTGTTGAAATCGTCTATGGTCATCTTTATGTATACGCCGCCGAACTCAGGCTCGTGCTCTATGGCAACGCCTTCTATCTTAGGCGCCGCGTCCGCAGGCTCGGTATCGTTCGCAGGCTCAGTGTTGTTGCCGCGGCCGTTGTTTCCGCAGGCGGCAAGCGACAGGCACAAGGCCAGCGCCAGTATCAGCGATATTACCTTCTTAATGTCTCTCACAGCGCACCTCTCTCATTGTGCAATTACCACGTCTTCTCGGATCGTTAAATATCCGATCTTTATCTTTCGCCGGTCAGTTATCCGCAGGCGCATCGAACAGTTGACCGGGCAGTTTTTCTTTTTTCATGTACGGAAACGTCTTGTCGAATTCCTGAACTTCAGATTCGTCCACGTAATAGCCCTCAGGGGTCTGATACACTCCGATCACATCGTCCAGGTATCCCGGAATCAGTTCTCTGCAAAGGAAGAACGAATCGTCCGCTCCTTCCGGAAGATCGTGATAACGTATTCCGAAATTCCTTGCGTAGCCGAAGCCGCACTTGCTGTAGAAATCTATGTTTCCTTCGAACAGCACCGCACCGAACCCCATCCCGGCAGCCCTCTCCAGACAGTAGTCGAGAAGCATCTTTCCGTAACCCTGTCTTTTGAGCGCCGGCGCGATGCATATAGGTCCCATGGTAAGCACGTCTACGGTCCTGCCGTCGTCAGCCTCTATGATGGTCCGCATGAACATGTTCTGTCCGATAAGAAGGCCGTCCTTCTCCATAACGAAGTCCAGTTCCTTTACGAACGCGGGATCGTCCCGCAGGACATGCAGAACGTAGTGCTCGCTGCACCCGGGACGGTAAACGTTCCAGAACGATTCCCTTACGAGCGTCTCGACTTTCCTGTAGTCTTTTTCTTCTTCCAAACGTATGGTAATGCCTTTATTCATTTCGTTTACCGCTTTCTCCATGCCACTGGAACGCTACCCTGGGGTCTCCGTTCAACAGGTATATTATGCCGCACCTTACAAAGCCGTTCTTTTCCAGAACATGCTGCATGACGGCGTTGTCCCTGTGCGTATCCACTCTGATGTTGTCATAACGTTCTTTGCAGTATTCCGCGGCGCGTTCGAATATGCCGCGTTTCTTCTGCGCGCTTGCTATGCGGTGGATGGTTACGTATGGCTCGTCGTTGAGCCACTCGCCGCCTTCGATCACCGTGTACGTAGGATCCCTGCCTTCGCACAGAGCGAACACTCCGGCAATGCCTTCATCGTCGCATATTACATGGCATATGCCCTTTTCTATGTCCTCCGCGATAAGCTCCCGGACCGGGTGCGCGTGCCTCCACTGATTTGGGTTGCCGGTGCTTATCATATAATCCTGAGCGATGCGGTAGATCCGCATTATCTCGTCCAGTTCTTCAGTTTTAGCTTTGCGGACTGAAAGCATGTCGGTATACCGGTCCCGAAAACTACCAGACATACGGAATGAGCCTGTACTTTACTTTTTCTTTGTATTCGCTGTAGCCCTTAAGTTCCTCTTCCAGGACCTGCTCTTCGTTCCTGATCCGCTTTACTATTATGGGAATGTATGCAAGCATTACGATCAGCGACGGCAGGGATCCCAGAACAAGCGGCATGCTCAGGAACAGCAGCACCGTGGCAGTATACATCGGATGCCTTACAACTCCGTAAAGGCCTGTGCTCACGACCTCCTGATCCTCCTGCACTTCAATGGTCCTGGAGAGATAGCGGTTCTCGCGGAGCACCTCGCCGAACAGGCAGTAAGCGACCAGAAATATGATGGTTCCGGTCCATACGGCGCCCGCGGGAGCATGAGTCCATCCGAATTGATGGTCGAGACCTGCAAGTATGAACGCAGCCAGGAACATTATGCCGCTGTAGTTTATTACATCTTTTTGCTCGCGTTTGGTCTCCCTGGCTTTAAGGCGGCTGCGCAGAAGATCCGGAGCCTTTTTATACATGATGATGCCGGCGATGAACATCGGTATGAACAGTATCGCCATCAGAAGCCATCCGTTCTTCCACTTGATGTCCCACGCGGGCAGGAACAGAAGAACGCCTACAAGTATCACGCCGCAAACGTATTTTATCAATGCGTCTTTAAGAAGTTTGTTATCCATCGATCTAACCGTTCTGTGATCGTTCGATCCGTGCTATTACTTAAGGTGCCAAAGCTCTCCGTTCGGCATCAGACGTACGTCTCCCGGAAGGACTTCTTTTACGTTACCGTCAAGATCCCGTATCACGGTCTCTTCCCAGTAGCGGTAATCCACGCCGTCGCCTTCTTCGTACCATTTGCTGAAGAACAGCCTGTCCCCGTCCCTCAGGAAGAAGGACTCGCGCTCTCCCATTTTGAAGCTGCGGCGCTCGGGCCAGACAATGTCGAATATGCCTTCCGCGCCTTGCCTGGTTAGCGTAACAGGCGAAACGTGCAGCTGAAGATTGTAGCAGTCCTTTACCGCACCCAAGTGAAGAACGGCAACGGTCTCCGTCGTATGGTCTCTGCAGTCGAAGCGCAGAATGCGTATCTCCGATCCCTTAAAGCTTACGTTAAGGATGAATATGCCTCCGTCCGAATATACCGGCGCTTCGGAGTATTCACCGGCCGTTTTTTCCATAGGTCTGTAAACTGTTCCGTCCGGGTAATGGATGAGGATCAGATTCCTTCCTTCCACAGGTCTTCCGGACTTGTATATCTCTTCCGCCTCGTAGAGATCGCCGCACTCGAAGCTGAGGCCGGAGTACCAGTCTCCGGTCCCGCCGGGAACGGTCTCTATGTATGTAATTCCGTTTGTTTCGATGTGTTTCATTTCAAAAGATAATCCATGAATACGGGTATGCGCTTCTCCCAGGCGGCCTCGTTGTGAGCAGCTCCCGCTACGGCGCGGGCAGCCACCTGAGCGCCCGAATCTGTTAGTTCCTCCGCGCCTTTGAACATGTCCGCTATGTCTTCCGTATTGCCCTCCGCGTTCTCAGCGGTACCGTAATCCATGTACACGCGGGTAGTACGGGCTAAAGAAGTCTCCGACAGAAGTTCGTGAAGCTTATCTCCCCCGATCCAGAAGCACGGAGAAAGTGCGGCGGCGCGGGAATACACGCCGTTGTAAGCCGTTACTGCGTAGAGCGCCATCAGTCCGCCCATAGAGCTTCCGGCTATAAGAGTGTGCTCGCGGTCCGGCAGCGTGCGGTAGGTACTGTCCACGAACTTTTTGAGCGGTCCGCTCATCCAGTCCATGGTAACTTTACCAAGTCCTTTCATGTGTCCGAGCTTCGGGATGACATCTATGTCCCACGGGGAGTATTCGTTCATCCTGCGCTCGCCCTCCGTGTTGCACTCCACGGCAACGAGTATAAGCGGCAGTTTCGCTCGGGTCAGGTACTCTTTCATGCCCCAGCTTTTCCCATATGTCGCGTGATCGTCATAAAATACATTATGTCCATCAAACATATAGAGCACGGGATAGCGCCTGTCCGAACTGTAATAATCGTGCGGCAGGTAAACATATAGCCGTCTGGGCTGCTTCGTGGGCAGTGCCGGTATCTGTATCTTTCTTACGCGTATCATTTCTTTCTCTTTTTAGTTGCGGGAAGCTGGTCGTACATCGCTTCCATAAGCTTTCTCAGGAACTCCCGGTCCTCTACGTTATCCACAAGCAGCATGGGCTTTGCGCCGTCGTAAGGGATCTCGGAATGAGCCTGAGGCATCAGATCCTTTGCTGCCTGAACGTTTTTTATCAGAAAGCGGTCGTCGTATAATCCGCCGGCCACCTTTTCCCTGTAATAGATCACGTATTCGCCCATCATCGGACGGTAGGACGCGCCGTCCGGCAGCTGATCCATTATGAATTCCAGATAATCCTTGGTCGACGCCATGTCTTCACCTCTTCAGGTATGCCAGCTCCGGGTGATCGTTTATCACCTTGTCCAGCGCAGGCTTTATGTATTTGTCCGCCCAGAGCCTGCGCGCCTCGTGCGTAAGATGGACGCCGTCCTCGATGAACATATCCTTGCGGTGCCTGCCGTTCCCGTCTATAGTCATGTCCTCGGCATCTACGTAATAAACTCGGTCAGCCTGCGAAGCGTAGCCCTTAACTGCCTGGTTGATCCTCTTTATTATGCCGTCGTACTGGCGCCTTCCCGGCATCAGTATGCCGCTTATGACGACTATGCAGGCATCCGGCATCGCCTGGCGGAAGGTCTCGAGCATCCTTATCTTTCTGCTCAGCACCCTCTCGAACAGCCGCGATCTTCTGCTGTACATCCTGGCGCAGTCGTTGGACCCGGTCTGAAGAACTATGATCGCCGGTCCGTAAGGGTAAAGCAGCCTGCGCGCGCTCCTTAAAAGCTCCGCGTCCGTGCTGCCTCCGAATCCGTGGTTCTGCACGGCAAACGGCTTCATGTCCTCCTCCATCTCCTCCCAGCGGCGGAAGTTCGACGCGCCGTAAAAGATTATCTCGCCCTTGCGGTCCGAGGAGTCGTACGTCTCTACGATCTCTTTTTCGCGTTCTTTGAAATTCAGCCAGAAGAACGGTCCCCACTCGTAACGCCTGCCTGCTTCCAGAAGCGCTGCCATCGCGGCTCCTGCCGCCAGTCCGACGCCGATCAGACCTGCCTTAGTCTTCCCCTTCATGATCTATTCCCTTTCGTTTCGAATAACTTCTTTATCTATATATTGTACCAAAAAAGGCCGTACACATGCTATACTGAAATCGAAAGGAGGGCTTAAGAATGAAAGTACTGCTGGTAAACGGAAGCCTTAAGGCTAATGACGCGTGCGGAAAATCCGTAAAAGAAGCTGCCGTACGTCTTGAAAGCGCGGGCGCGGATACGGAGATCTTCTGGCCCGTCCTTACAAAAGATATTCCCTGCGGAGGCTGCGGAGCCTGCCGGGGCAGCGGAATGTGCGTATCCGATCCCAAGGGCGGAGAATTCGTAAAGGCTGCCTCTTTCGCGGACATCCTGCTGCTGTTCGCCCCCGCCGGACTGTTCGGCGTGGGGATCCCTCTTAAGAACCTTATAGAACGCGCTGCTTTTCTCTGCGCCAAAAAACAGGACTTCCCTCTTAAAGGAAAAAGCGCCGCCGCGATCCCCGTGGGACGCAGCAGCGCAAAGATATCAAAACAGCTCGACGCTCTTCTGAACGTTCTGGAACTTAATAAAATCGGTCCGGACAGCGATACGGAAGACCCGGTATCCTGCTTGATGGAACTTATCCGCTCCTAACTTTCTATTCTCCGTTCACTATCCGGATGTACTCCTCCTTGGGGATCATGGGCGCCTGAAGCCCGGCAACAGTCTCCCCGGAAAGAGTCATCTTTTCCGCGTATTCCTCCCCTGCCTTAACGAAACGCTCCAGAAGCGGATCCGCGACTGCCGAAGCTGCCGGCACGTTCAGCATTGGCGTTTCCGGAACGAATACCATGTCGGGATCCCCGAAGCAGTTCCTGCACTGTATCCGCAGACTATCGAAGTTGCCGTCCCAATCGGGAAAGCCGCAGCCGCAGATGACCAGCGTGTGTATCTTCGAAAAGTCCGCGAGCGGCACATGACGCACCGTACCGTCCTCATCCTGCACCATCTTCATCTTTATCAGGGGTATGGTGCGGTCCAGCACTGCCTTAAGATGCGAAGGCATTCCGTAGCAGTAAAGCGGGAGGCTCCAGATGATAACGTCCGAATTCCTGTACAGATCCAGGATCCCGTTCTGATCATCATCTATCACGCAGCGGCCGTCCATGTTCTGCCAGCACGCGAAACATCCTCTGCACGGCGCAATGTTCTTATCGATAACGTCGATCACATTAACGTCATGCTCCGCGTTCCTATTCAGTCCCTTCAGGAAAGCTTCCGTCATGCGGAATGTATCGCTCTTTTTCTTCGGACTTCCGTTAAGTACAAGTATCTTCATTTTTCGCCGCCTGCCAGTTTTGACCCCATCTCGAATACCTTTTTACCCATAACCATCCTCCCCGGATCGATACGAATCGCTATCATTCACTATCGGTCTTATTGTATCAAAGATCAGGGAGCTTTTGAAGACGGCAAAGATTCATCCAAGCGCCACGTCCAGAGCCATCATTATGCTGAAACCTGCGGCAAAAGATACGACGCCTATGTTCGAATGCTCGCTGGCGGACATCTCCGGTATCAGTTCCTCCACCACCACGTAGAGCATGGCTCCCGCAGCGAAAGACAGAAGATACGGCATTGCCGGTACCACATGGCTCGCGACCAGAACGGTAAGCCCTCCGAACACCGGTTCCACCGCGCCGGACAGAACGCCCAGCAGGAAGGACTTCGGCTTGCTCTTCCCTTCCGAAAACAGCGGCATTGAGATTATGGCGCCCTCCGGGAAGTTCTGTATGGCTATTCCGAGAGCCAGCGCCAGAGCTCCGCCTGCGGTTATGTTCGCGGAACCGGACACCAGCCCCGCGTATACCACGCCCACGGCCATGCCTTCCGGAATGTTGTGCAGAGTTACCGCAAGGACCATCATTACGGTGCGGTCCAGCCTGCTCTTGGGGCCTTCGGTCTGATCGTCCTGGTCTATCCTCCTGTGCAGGTGCGGGATCACATGGTCCAGGAGAAGCAGGAACAGGATGCCCAGCCAGAATCCTATGAAAGCAGGAAGGAAAGCCAGTCTGCCCTTATCCGAGGATTGTTCGATCGCGGGCACTATAAGGCTCCAGATGGAAGCCGCCACCATTACACCTGCCGCGAATCCGGTAAGGGCTCGCTGCACTCCGGACTTAAGATCCTTCTTAAGGAAGAATACGCATCCGGCGCCAGCCGCGGTCCCTATGAACGGTATTATAAGTCCCCAGAAAACAGTCTTCATCTGCGTCCGAACAAGCCTTTCTTTTCATAAGGAACAATCTCCACGCCCAGGCAGTCGTAACCTGTTGCGTCTATGGCAGCCTTGAGCGCGGCAGCATCGATGTTCTCCTCCGTAAGGAAGGATGCTTCATTCCTGCTTCTGGATGCTGTCACCTTTTTCGCGGACGGTACCGCGTTGCGCAAAGCGTCGCTTACATGAGCCTCGCACATGCCGCACATCATTCCGTCTATCTTAAGTATTACCTTGTTCATTCTCTTTACCTCCGGAATAAGTTATTTCAGTTAGTCTTGCCTAACTGAACGGTATATTTTAACTCTTTTTTTTCAAAATCAAGGGTTTTTTCATGGAAATCGATCGATTGCTGAGCGAACAACGATCAGTGCCGCCGGATCCTTATTTTCTTAAGAGATCAATCGCCTCTTCCAAAGTGACGCATTCGGCGAACAGATCCGGCCATACCTCGCAGAAGAAGTATCCGCAGGTCTTTTCGCCTGTCATGTACGGGTTGTCGAACGTGGAATTCGTTCCCTTCGGGACTATCACCATGTAGCCGCGCTCTGCGGCCGATTTTATAGTCGAATCTATGCAGAAATCAGTCTGAAGGCCAACGATCATAAGAGTATCATCCTTAGTGCCTTCCAGATACGCGGCGAATTCTTTGTTGCTGAAGCTGCTTGGAATGGTCTTTACGAACACCTTTTCTCCGCCTGCAGGAGCTATCTCGTCCGCGATCTCAAAATCCTCATCTCCGAAGGTAAAACCGGATCCCGGTCCGTCGTCGTGCTTGACGTAGATGACCTCCGTACCGCTGTTCCTGGCGGCATCGATTACCTTGGCAACGTTTTCCAGAACGCCCTTAAGATCGTAGAGACCCTCGCTCAGGATGCCCTTCTGCATGTCGATGACTATAAGTTTCATAAGACGTTCCTTTCTATGCTCCGGTCGCCACTGGTCCCATGTCCGTTACATGTCGAACATGCTCAGCTGAGTGTCCCTCTCCGGCAGTTCGCTCATGAAGCGGAAGCATTCGTCCGGAGTCGAGAGCATTCCGTTTTCTTTGCATATCCTCCGGAAGATCTCCCTAAGACGCTGTGCGTTGGGACTCGGCAGTTCGTACGCGTTTCCGTAGCGATTCATATACCGTTCCTTCATGCCCGGAAAGTGCTTGTCCAGCACGGTGTAATAGTACTCCCGGTCGCCGTCCCGAAGCGTAAGCCCCATACCGAAATCGATGACGCCTTTTACGCCCACGCGGACGCATTCGTTAAGTATGACTGTGACGTTCTCCTCGGTATCGTTTATGAACGGCAGGATAGGCGTCATCCATACAATGGTTGGTATGCCTCTTTTGCGCATCTCATCCAGAACCTCTATCCTGCGCTTTGTGTTGCAGACGTTGGGTTCCAGGATGCTGCAGAGCTTGTCGTCCCAGGTCGTAAGAGTCATCTGCACCACGCATTTGGCACTGCGGTTTATCGCATCCAGAAGGTCTATGTCCCTCAGTATCCGGTCGGACTTTGTCTGGATGGCCAGACCGAAGCCGTGCCGGAGTATTATCTCCAGACACTTTCTCGTAAGCTGAAGCTGCTCCTCGCAATGCATGTAGGGGTCGGACATGGAACCGGTGCCTATCATGCACTTCTTTCTTTTAGAGCTAAGCGCCTTTTCCAGAAGTTCCGGCGCGTTCTGCTTCACCTCTATGTCCTCGAAAGGATGCGTAAACTGATAGCACCTGCTCCTGCTGTCGCAGTAGATGCAGCCGTGCGTGCAGCCGCGGTAGATGTTCATCCCCACGCGCCCGCCGCTTCCGCTCAGTATTCCTTTGGCATCCACAAAATGCATCGTTTGATCCTTCTCCTGCGATGATCCGCGGATCCTTACGGCTTTTCCACTTCTTCGCCGGTATAAAGATACCTCAGATGATAGCCTGCAGAAAGATCCTTAATGTCAGAGTACGCTATGCTTACGCCGTAGGCCTCCGAAACGTCCAGAGCCTTGTCTCCCATGCCGTAGACATAGTGATAATGCGGATGGGCATCCTCTATAAGTTTGGGTTTTCTGTCCTTTACCCACGGTTCTTCCTGCATGAAGTAGGCTCTTTCTTCTACGCGCTTTATGGTGCTGCCGGCGGGCATCTCCTTTTCGGTCCTCTTTTTACCCTTGCCCTTTATCAGGCGGTCCGTCCATACGCCGTCCTTAAGCGTTCCTACATACGTTTCCTTAACGGACTGATCCTTCATTACCGTAAACCAGCAGGTGTCATCCTTGCCGCCTATTATCCAGTCCAGTTCATCGCGGAAGGCCTGATAGAATTCGAAGCCCTTTTCCTTTTCAACAAGTTCCATGAAGCGATAGTTCTCCATCGCAGGTCCTCCTTATCTGTATTAGCTAATAATGATTTCTGCTATTTTGCTGAGCAACGCTTGGATCGCAGGCCGACAGGATCACTTTTTGTTTCCTGCTTTTTCCAGCGCGTCGTATGTTTCCGAAAGCCACTCGTTATAGTGATCGTAGGGCTTGCGGGTCCACCAGTCCAGAAGCTTGTTCAGGGACTCTTTATCCTCTTCTATGTTCGTGCACTTGTACTGCCCCGGGTCGCGATTGACCGTTACGACGTGTTTGCCGTCTTCCTTAAAGTCGATGCGGTAGATGCAGTGACCCGTCCAGCTGCGGTATGCCCAAAGAGTGGATCCTCTCATGTACCAGAACCACTTATCCTCCATGTCCTGCGGAACGTTTCCGAGGCGCAGCGCGTCCATCTCCTCAGCGCTGAAAGACCTGCACAGCACGAATGTCTCGTGCTTCAGCGGCATGCGTTTCGTTTTCCAGTCGCCGCGCCGGGCGGCTCTTATTTCATTCTTGTTTTCTTCTGCCATAGATCTCTCCGTTTCGGACTGCGGTCCGGTATCATCCCTTAGATTTGAATCTATCATAACGGGCGGGTTTCTTCAATCTTGTTTTTCGAGGCCAAGCTCCACAGCCTTCCTCATGCG
>JAEEGL011532965.1_pt1 | contig 18856 bp, 19 predicted proteins | sample 9134231 | NCBI WGS metagenome assembly JAEEGL01 (sample SAMN16246548, study PRJNA631951) | gut metagenome | biome: gut microbiome; feature: rumen; material: fiber-attached | host: Bos | place: Iran: Karaj | collected 2018-10 | reverse complement strand
TGGTGATGATGCGCTCCGTTTTGGGAATATACCCTGAAAGTACATTCAAGAAAGTTGTCTTTCCGCTGCCGGTGCCCCCGCTGATAAAAATGTTGTATCCGGCAATCACCAGCTGCTTTAAAAACTCAGCTACCTCCTCGGTAATAGATCCAAAGGAAAGAAGCTGCTCCATGGTAATGGGATGCTCCGGAAATCTTCGGATGGTTAGAATAGGTCCGTTGAGCGCCACCGGGGGCAAAACCACGTTGACACGGCTTCCGTTACTGAGCCTGGCATCCACGATGGGATTTCGTTCATTTACAACCCGGTTACAGCCCGCCACAATCTGGGCGATCACATCCTCCAGCTTTTCCCGGGATACAAACTGTTCCGGGTATCTTGTTAAGGCTCCCTTTCTTTCAATGAAAATATGATCTGGCCCGTTTACCATGATCTCCGTAACGCTGCTGTCCTCCACCAGCTCCTGCAGTATATCCAGCTTTCGGATCCCGAAAAACAGTTCCTTTCTCAGCTTCTCCTTTTGGGACAGGGGAAGATAGCTCCCCCTGGAATGAAACAGGATCTCCTCCCGGATCAGCTCCATAACCTTTTCATCCGGCATTTCCAGTTGCCTGTCCAGTTTCTCCAGAAGGCTTTCCCGGATGGATTCTCTCAGCCTTTCATAGTCCTTGTCTCCTCCCACGTCCTTCATCCCAGGATCTCCTGTTTGATATATTCCGCCATCTCACTTTTCCCCATAGCCATCATTTCTCTGGGGAGTCTGGAAAATTCCGGCAGCCTGCAAAGCTTTGTCTTTTCCAGGATGGATTCCAGCTTCAGATAATCCAGGGTGTTTTCAAAGGCATCCACCTTGGCTCTTGCCAAAGGATCATCGCAGTAGGGGCACAAGATTCGGTCACACCGAAGCAGCAGGGAATAAATTCCGCCGATCTCGGACAGATCCAAAATCAGGACCTCGTATTCTGTTTCCGTTGACACTCTCTCGATGAGTCGAAGCAGCCCCTGTGCCCCAAACTCCTCAATATCCGGAAAAGCTACGGCGGGGGGAATATAATCCAGCTTGCCTACCTTTTCCACCAGGGTTTCGATGCGCATGGCCAGGCGTTCCTCCGGAGAACTGATATAGAAAAACAGATCCGTCAGCCCCTGGGAAAATTCCTTTTGCATCAGATACTCCATTCCGGAATAGGGTTCAAAATTCAGATATAAAACCCGTTTGTCCGCCGCCATTACCTGCCCAAGAGTTACCGCCAGTGTGCTTTGCAAAATGGGCCTTACAGGAGAATAGATCCCGATGATCTGAGCGCCCTTTTGGCCTGAGCTTTGCAGACGGCCAAAACCTTCATCCGCTTCCAGCAGTTTTTCGATGATCTCCTTCACGAGCCCCGTTACGGGCTGGTACTTAAAGATCCCGTCCCTCTTTTTATCCTCCGTCAGATAAATGATCCGCCCCGTCCTCTCCAACAGCTTTTCCGTCTCAAAGGCGGATAAAAACTGCTCTCCGATAAAGGCCACCTTACTCTCATAGAGCCTATTGTTTTCCAGCAGTTTTTCCACGTCGTTAAAGGCCTGAACCTCCAGCTGCGTTTTTGCAAGAGCCTTCTCCAGCTCCTGCTGCAGGGCCAGTACAAATTCTGTTTGTTTATCACAGATCAAAACCCGTTCTTTCATAAATGCCTCCGTCTTCGGATCGGCCCGTCCCACCTAAAAAGGCAGATCGATGAGCATGCCCATGACAGATTCCGCCAATATACCTAATAGCAGCGGAATGGAAAAATGGATCCTGTGCATCCTGTCTTGTCGATCCGGTTGTTTCAATTTTCCCGGGAAAAATACTCTCAGCATCAGATAGATGCCGGATAGCGGAATGCTGATAAACAGCGAATAGATAAAACCACTTAAACTTCTGCCAAAGCCGATATGGATCACGCAGATCCCGAGGAGCTTTACATCACCGCCGCCGATGGCTTTCAGCTTCCATAGGGGCATCAGAAATACCGCCATACAAAAACAGAGAAAAACTCTCTTTGCCATAAAAAGCAGCACCCATAGGATGTCTTCTCCCTGGTATAGACCTTTTACCAAAAGCCATCCAAGCCCCATCGCCCCTCCTGTAAGGATCAGGGCATTGGGAATGCGAAAGGATTTCAGATCCGTATATACGGCTGACAGTAGGATCATTGTCAGCAAGATCAAAAATACTTACTTCCTCCTTTGTCAATGAACTTTGTTACCTGTTACTTCTTCATCTTCTGGGAAACTTCCGACCGATCGGAATCGGAATTGAATTTCAGAACATCAAATCTGTGAACCTGACCTGATGGTATTTGGATTATACGAGATCCGATTTTTGTTGTAAATACCACGGATCGATATTTTTGATTTTTGTGAAAAGTGACGGAAAATGAAAAAAATCCCCTGCCACGTAGCCCTCAAAGCCGCATAAACAGGGGATTTTCACTTGTCAAAAGAAAGGATTTTCAGATGGGTTTCTACTCATTTTAAGGGCCTTCGTGATCCACTTTTCACAGTGACATCACATAGATCTGGCAGGGATTGGCTTCATCCCACAACTCCGGCAGAACCTCAAACTCTTTGAAACCGCAGGCAAGATAGAACCTGTTGGTGGCATCATAATCCTCATACATGCCCATCTGCACGGTCTTTACCTGCAGGAAGGAATAACCCTCTTGTTTTGCAACACGCTTGGCTTCTTCGAACAAAGCCCGGCCCACGCCTTTCCGATGCTCCTTTTGCAGTACACCCATGACAGCAATTTCCATGGTATCCTTTCCTGTTTCCTTCAGGCACAAAAAGCCTGTATATTCCTCTTCATCTTTTGCCGCAAGAAAAATGCGATCCACGCTTTCGGCAATGTACTGCTCTCTGCTCTCTTCCACCTGAAACCAGTCATACAAAGCCTCTAAAATGCTTCGGCTGATCTGTTTCTTTTCTTCAGGGTCCGTAATTCTGACTACCATTGCTTTGTTCCTCCTGTAAATTCAAATATCTTTTTTCTGTCATATAAATGATCAAAGTCCGGAAGCTCATAGCAGGGAATGTGGGGCTCAAAGGCCAGGTGATGATAATACAGGGCCTGCAGAGGCTTCATCCCCAGATCTCTTGCTGCAAATAGCTCCTTTGATCCTCCGTCTCCTACGTATAAACACTCCTGTGGGGCTACCCCCAGTTTCCTTGCACAGTCCAAAAATACTCTTTCGTCCGGCTTGCAGATCCCGCATTCAAAAGACAGCAGCGGAACATCCAGATAAGGGTACAGAGGACTTTGTTTGATCATGTCCCTCTCATCGGAATAGCAGTTGCTGATAAGTCCTGTACCAAAGCCCTTTTCCTTCAGCTTTTTCAGCATCTCCACGGATTCGGAGATGTCTGCCTGAAAGGTGTCCTCAAGACTTTCCATTCGCTTTTTGCAGATAAGATCCACGCTTTCTTCGGAATAGACTCCCAGCTCCCGAAGCACAACCCGGGCCGCTTCTTTTATGGTATAGACGCCTTCGGATCTTTGGTTTTCCGTCTTATGCCAGGCTGTGCGAAACTCCGTATGGGGAATCCCCAGATCCTTAGCGATGTCCTCGCTGAAATAGGTCCTTCCCTCAAAAAGGCTCACCAGGGTTTCGAACATATCAAAAATGACTGCCTTGATCATTAATCTTCTCCCACTAGATGTACGGTTTGATAGGTATGGCCTGTGGCGGGAAGGAATGTTTTGATCACATCCTCCGTTTTCATTTTCAGACTGGATGTGCATACGCAGGGATGGCAACCCAAATACGTATCCTTCAGCACATCCTCATCGATCAATAGCTGTACCTCATGCTCCTTGTCGTTCATAAGACCCATGATACTGACAGCTCCCGGCTCGATATCCAGGTATTTGAGCATGTCCCCCGGATCCGCAAATGACAATCTGGCTGAATTGATCTGGGCGGATAATTCCTTGGTTTTAAACTTCTTATCTCCGGGCATCATCAACAGATAGAAATTCGTCTTTTGCCGATTACACAGAAACAAATTCTTGCAGATCAAGACCCCCAGCACCGCATCGATCTCATTGCAGGCCTCCATGTTATTTGCCGGTTCATGATCCGTTCTCTGATAGCTGATCCCCAGTTCATCCAGAAAATCGTAGGTCCTGACTTCTCTGGGAAGTCTTCCCTCTACACTTTCCGGTCTGCCGTTATAAAGCTCCATTTTCGTCTCCTCTTTTTCTTCATTCATACCTTATTGATTATAGGTCCTTTTGTTGGAAGTCTCAATATGCTTTTACGAATTTTCGGCTTGGCCTGTATCAACACCCCTATACATTCATGCCGGTTTCGAAACAAGCAGAAAAATGGTACAATACGAGAAGTAACAGTATATACCACAGGAAAGGATCACAGGTAATCCACTATGGCTAAGGATATGACAACTCGTTGTGATGAGGGCTTTCTCAACATCCGGGTAGGTGCAATCATCCTCAAAAACGGCAAGCTACTTATGGTAGGCAACGAAAGAGCGGACTATCTTTATTCAGTCGGAGGAAGAATTAAATTTGGTGAAACGGCAGAAGAAGCGGTGGTCCGCGAGGTTTATGAAGAGACGGGGGTTACCATGGAGATTGACAGGCTGGGCTTTGTCCATGAAAACTATTTCTATGGTGATGCCCCCACAAACATGGGAAAGCTGATCTATGAGATTTCCTTTTTCTTTTATATGAAAGTTCCGGAGGATTTTAAACCCGTAAGCCAAAGCTTTACGGAGGATGACAGCAGGGAATATTTAAGATGGGTGGATCCAACAGAGGATATCCTCATGTATCCCACTTTTTTCAAAACGGAATTAACGCATCCGGAAACAACGGTAAAACATTTTGTGACGGATGAGAGAAACAAATCCGACGTATACCAAAAGTAGCAAAAATGCAACCGATGATTTCTGTATCACGGATATGCGTGGTGGTACATTGATCTTGGAGGTGATAAATATGATTTTTTCTGAAAAACTACAACTGATCCGAAAGAATAAAGGATTCACCCAGGAGGAGCTGGCAGAAAAGCTTGATGTGTCTAGACAGGCAGTTGCAAAATGGGAATCCGGCCAGGCCTATCCGGATATCAGCAATCTGATCCGGATCAGCAATCTGTTCAATGTCACTGTAGATTATCTGGTGCGGGATCAGGAATGTATGGCGAGTTATGAGACTGAGGAAAAGAGCGATCTTGGCAAGCTGATCGAATTCAGGTTGGAAGCCAATGTGAATACCTATGCAGCTTACATGAATGAAACAGATGCAACCAGATTAGATTCTCATGACTTCTCCTATTCAAGCGGCCCTTATACCTATCACGACACCTATGTGGGAGGGGAGCAATTTGCCGGAGAAGAGGCAATCTGGCTAGATGGAAAAATCCAGTATGCCATGAATTATCTGGGCCGGGTTTTGGACCAGCGGTTCAGCGGAGATTTCTTAAAAGAAGCACTCCGCATGGCCGATCAGAATATGCCCTATAGAGGACCGGAGTATTACCAGTCCGGAGAATACACCTATAAATGCAGTGTTACAGGAGATTTTCGCTGGTTCCAGGGATATGAGGAAATCTACTGCAATAACATAAGGGTTTATGAATGTTATTTCCACGGGGGAGTGATGAAGTCCTAATAAATCCTCGTTTGCTTTTTCCTGTCTAATGGGATCTGAAATCACCTTTTATATGACACCGCAAAAAGGGATGCTGCGAAATTCAATCCCCCATCATCCCTTTCACTTAATATACCCACACCCGCTTCTGTCCGGGATCTCCATCCCTGATTCATAGTTTGCCTTAAACTCCATATTGTTCTGACTGATGTCTTTTTTTCCTTCAATGTAATCCTGGTACATATCGGCAAGACCCGCCATACAACCATCGCAGGATCCGTTTACATTACCGATGGACTCGGCAACGATCCTTTCCCGTTCTTCTCTTGTCGTTTCGCTGATTAAAATACCCATCTGTATCACCCTCTCTGATCCTGTACTACTCTTTGACGTCCTCTTTTTCGTCCCCTCCGTCATCCATGCTGAAAAAATCAATGATCTTTTTCATGATCCAAATGATAATGGCAGCGATATTGTATATCACCGGCTGCATAGAAAGGATGATTAAAACAAGGATGGCGCCACCATTTGGATGTCCCCCTTCACTACTGTCAAAAAGGGGACTAAGGCTTACGATCTCCAGAATAATGACAATAAATTGGATCAGTGTACTGAGGACTGCCGTAAGAAACACAAACAACTTTCCAAGATGCTTATGCCTCGTAAATACGAAATAATAATATACAAAAATCAGTCCAACAAAAGAAAGGAACAAAAATGATAAAGTAAACATGAACAGTTTGGCAAGGGTCCACAAAATCACCGGTATTAACACCGATACAATTATGGTTTCCAAAGCCGCTCTGCCTTTACCCATGCTGATTTCCCCTTACTTTGATCATCAAAATCCGGAATTCACCAATCCAACGAGCAGATATAAGCCACCACCAAACACCACGATGGCCTCTATCCCCAAAATGATCCATCCGATGATCAGGCATATCTTAGCCGCTTTCGTTCTCTTTTGATATCCTTTGGCTGCATCTATATATGCCTCTCATCTTCATTGGTAAAGCACTCGCAGAAGCGTCCCGAAAAGCCGGGATCAACGCCTCCTGCATACAGATGTGAGGTATCACCATAGGTGATGCAGCGCCACTGAACATTACCCTCGGTGCGCTCTTCCGTTGCCACAATGGAAACCGATGTGGGCGCAGCGCAGAAGCCCTGCCATAGGATCATGGGTGAGATCCCCAGAAGATGGGAGATCAGCATGGTTTCCAAACCGAAATGACAGAAGAAAATAATGGTATCATTATGAGGTGCAACAGCTTCAAACATGCGCCCCTTATGGCGGTAGCCATGGGCTTCCAAAAAGGCGTCAAATTCCTCAACTACTTTTCTGTGCTGTCCTTCAATATCCGCTTTTTCAAAGACAGGATGCTTATACCACTGATCTGCCTTATACAGATCATCCAGCACCGTCCAGTGCTGGGGCAGCCAGTCCCAGGGAACGCCTCCCTGATCCGGTTTGTCCAAACGATATACAGGATATCCGAACTCCTGGAGCCACCAAAGGGTGGTAGGCTCTATACCGCTGCCCTCCAGGGCCAGCTTAGCGGTCTCCTGTGCTCTGCCCAGGGGCGAAACATAGTATTCCTTTGCCCCAAATCCAGGAACTCTGGGCACCAGTAATTTGGCTTCCCTTCTTCCCTGCTCTGTTAAGGCATCCTTCTCATAATCCGGATCCCCATGTCTGATAAATACGATCTTCATTTATTTCCCATCCTGTTAAACTGTTTTTTTACTTCTGTACGGAATAGCCGAACTTTCCGATTTTTTCTCCAAGGGTATAGTACTCACCATGGGAGTAGGCAATGAGTCCCGTCTGCTCCAGGGCAAATCTGCCCTTTTCATCCATGTACTGATCATCCACCGTAACCCCTACAACCTCTGCCAAAAACAGATCATGGGAGCCAAGCTGCTCGGTTTTTGTAACCTTGCACCAGATATTCACAGGGCTCTCTTCAATGGCCGGGGCGTCCAGCAGCTCTGTCCGGTATTCCGTCAGGTTCATCTCCTTGAACTTATCATAGTCCCGTCCGGATCTGACACCGCACCAGTCACAGGCCTTTGTCAGTTTTTCCGTCACCAGGTTGATGACAAACTCTCCTGTCTCTGAAATGATCCCGTGGGAATGGCGTTCCGGTCTTACGGAAATGGATACCATGGCCGGATCGGAGGAGGTGGTTCCCGCCCATGCTATGGTAATGATATTGGGTCTTTCTCCCTTTCTCTGGCAGCTCACCATAACTGCCGGAACGGGATATAACATATTGCCGGGTTTCCAAAGTTGTTTTGACATGACTGTTCTCCTTCTATCTGCTCTTTTTTATCTTGATTATCTGAGAAAAAAGAAAACGGACCACGAGGTCCGCCTTCCCTACGAAATGGAGCATACGGGACTTGAACCCGTGACCTCCACACTGCCAGTGTGGCGCGCTCCCAACTGCGCCAATGCCCCGTTTTAAAAAAAGATACCGGATATCCCGGTGGGATACCCGATATCCATTATAAAGCAATCTCTTCTTCTATGCAACAGAAAACCGCTTCCTTTCTATACGAAAAAGCCTCTGTTTCCTGCCCCCTCTTCCATGTTTTCCGTCAGGGAATTCCGGGAATAGGTAAGGCCCGCATAAACCTTCTGGGTGTTGTCCATCACAGGGCCTCTGGTATCAAATGCGCTGTCTGCCTTATAGGTCTCATAAAGGCTTCTCATCAGCTTCAGCGGAGTAGCCATCTGGTCGAACCGCAGCTTTCCTCTGCAAACGCCCATGGAAGCGCTGACATAGAGGTAAACCCGGTAAATACTCTCTGCAGGATCCTGCTCAAAATTCAGAGATCCGATCAACTGGGACAGGGCCTGCTGCGCCTTATCCAAAGAAGCATAGAAGCTGCCCCGATCCTGTTTGCCAAGGGCTTCCTTTGCCTCATCTGCAAAATCAAAAAACATTTCATACAAAATTACAACCAGCTTACTGGGGTTTGCCTGGGTGATCCTGAGGGTGTATTCCTGCTTTTTTTCGTCTGTCATGGAGTTCTCCTTATAATTTTGGGGTTGATTATGATACCTCGGATCGCTCCGTCCTGCGGACTCCCGCGATCCTGCATCATTTCAATCACGTTGATTATGATACACCGGATCGCTTCGTTCTTCGAACTCCCGCGATCCTGCAAAGATTCGGAAATCGCGGAGCTGCGCCCCGCTTTTTTCCTCATCTTTGTTCGACCGCCGAATTCACTGCCTCTCTCATGCAAGCATGGAGAGCCAGTGACCTCTGCGCTCTTGTATCATAATCATTGTAAAAGCTGCAGCATTTCACTCGGTCTCTGATTTGCCTGTGCCAGGATGGAAACCCCTGCCTGGTTCAGCACCTGCTGGTTGCTGTACTCGGTCATCTCTTCTGCCATATCGGTATCCATCAGGCGGGAGAAAGCCCCGGTCATTTTTTCAACGGTGATATCCAAGCTGCTTTCGGTGTGCTCCAATCTGTTCTCGTAAGCACCGATGCGGGATCTTACCTTGGAGATATAAGCATTTGCCTGCTTACTCAGATCCATGGCAGCCTTTGCGCCGTCCTCAGTGGAAACATCTACATCCGTCAGTCCCAGTGCATCCAGAGAAACCTCCATGATACGAATGGGAAGTACCTGTCCCTCGTTGGAACCGATCTGTACACGCATGGCACCCATACCTGTCAGATCCAGATTCACAGTTCCGGTGGTAGCCTGATCTTTATCAATGGTAAAGGTCAGTTCAAATTCGTTGGGACCTTCAATGGTTACTTTATTTCCCGCATAGGAGATGGTAGTTCCCTGAGGGAAATCCTGTGCGTAATCATCAGTGGCATCCTTGGGCTGAACGGTCACACAACCGTCCGTCAAAGCCAGATTTCCGTCTGCATCCAGGGGAAGGGAAGCAATGGAAATGGTATATTTTCCAACGGGTACTTCATCGGAATAGGTCTTTACATCGATACCCTTCTGATCTGCATAACCCTTCAGGTCGCAATCCCCATTCAAAAGCTTTTTGCCGTTGAACTCTGTTTCGTCTGCCATTCTCTGGATCTCTTCCTTCAGCTGCTTTACCTCAGCCTGAATGGCATCTCTGTCTTCATCGGTTTTGGTTCCGTTGGCTGCCTGTACCGCCAGCTCATTGATTCTCTGTACCATGGACTGGATCTCGGTAATGGCACCCTCAGCGGTATTGACTACGGAAATGGCGTTGCTGGCATTCTGCTTGGCTTCCTGCAGACTCTTGATCTGAGCGCTCATCCTTTTACCGATGGCGATGCCGGAAGGATTCTCCTTGGCATGATTGATCTTGTATCCGGTGGAAAGCCTCTCCGAAGACACATTGAACTTTGCCTCCGTTCCGGAAAGTGCCGCACCTGCGATAACTGCTGATTCGTTGTACTTGATCCTCATAAGACTACCTCTCCTTTTGTCTTTGTTTTATCCTACATGGTTCTGAGGGTTTCTATAAGCAGCTTGGCTGCCTGATACATCTCTCTCGGACTTCCTTCGGATTCCCCGGGAGCTGACCTGCGAGGACCAAGCTCCTTGGTGGTGTCCGTTTGTATAATGTTTATATCGGTCTCTTTTCCGGTTTCGGCAAGAAGTTTTCCGGAAAACTCCGACATTTTTCCCTGTAATCTGCTTTCCAGGGCCAGATCGGACACACCGATGATGCCCCGCAGGGTGTTTCCGCTTGCGGTAAACTCAGCTAAAATGCTTCTGTTTTCGGAAAGCTCGATGCGGATGCTGGCACCGGGCTGAGAGATCCGATCCTTCACAAAGCGAATGTTGACATTGGTCAGCTGTCCGTCGATGACAGCGGGAAGGTCATACTCTCTGTTTTTGCTCTTTTGTCCCATGACGGTAAGCTGTCTGGTGCAAAGGGAAATGCTCTTTACATCCAGGCTGGTGGGAATTCCTTCCTCCATCCTTTCCTCTAACAGGCTCTTAATGCCGTCCGTAAATGCGGCGTAGGATTCCATAGCCGAAGCCTCGTCTGTAAAGCTTCGAAGGGGAGCATCCAGCAGACTGTCGATCTCGGAAAAGGCATCGCTGTTTTCCTCATCCAAAGCCCTTGCCAGATCCCGTAGTTGTCTAAAGGTATAGCCCTTGCCGGATACGATCTGCTGCATGGCAGCGATGTTGTCTGCGCTTACCAAAAGGCCGTTTTCCTGCAGCATTTCTACCACCTGTTCCGATGCCCCCATGGCATTTCTCAGGGTAGCAAGCTCTTCCTTTTGCAACTCCTCGGCGGTCTTGGTATCCTCTATGATCCTTGCATCCACCAGCTCATCCAGGGTGGTGGAAAGGCCGATGGCGTTTTCCTTCATCCAGGCCGGATCCAGCTGCTCTGTGGTCATAAAGGCTTTCTTCTGATAGTAACTTTCGATCTGACGGGTAATGCTCTTTTGCAGGCTACCCTTCACACCGCCGAAGGCATCATCCACAGTAGCGTCGATGCCACCCTTTTTTGTGGTTCTGACTGCGGAGATCAGGTTAGCGAAGGTTAACTTTTGTCCGCTGCCTGCAACAGCGCCGATGGCACTGCCGTCACCCTTTTCAATCTGGTGCAGCATCCGGTAGATTCCCATGTAAGCTTCCCGCTCATCCTCGGTGATCCCGTCCGTATGCTCCATCTTATACAGGAAGGTGGAAAACTTCTCTGCGGTCTGTTCTACGGAAAGCTCCTGCTGCGTAAAGTAAGCGTCAAGCTGTTCAATGGAATACTCCAAAGGATTAATCCCTTCACGGATCATCTGCAGCGTGGCTGCGGGATTCATCTTATCCAGCAGGTTTCTGACGGTAAGATCCGCCCCTCGTACCATGGTGATATTTTCCTGCGTCAGTTCCATCTTGTTATAAGCCAGGATCCTGATTGCTCTTCTGTTATCTTCACTGCTTTCCATGTTCTGCTCTGCCAGCAGGTCATCAATATTGGAAAAGGCATCCTTGATCCGATCTCCCAGATCTGCTCTGGGGGCAGTCATCAGGGCTTCATAGCTTTCCCCTGCTTTTTGATAAACGGATTGCAGCTGCTTTCCTTCTTCATAGGTCTTATGCAGGGTGATCTTTTCAATGCCATCTGCAATCCTTCCAAGAACCGCTGCGGGCATCTCAAAAAGCTCTGCCCTCTCGGACATGGTCTGTGCAAACAGAGCATCTGCCTGAGGGGTGGGTGCCCCAAGATTCCATCTTTGTGCAGCTCTGGTGTTAACTGCTTCCAGCTGATCCACCAGCTCCGAAAGCTCTGTGGTATCAATGGAAATACCGGAGGATAACAGCTGCATATTGGCGGATACCGTCATCTGCAACCGAACCTCTGCCAGCACCTTTTGTGCAGAAAGAACCTTATCCTCACCACTATCCGCTGCACCGGCAAACTCCTGATAGGACGCAGCACTTGTCTGAAGGGAAACGCTGGCCGATACCGCCAGATCCAAAGACCTTTGCTCAGCGGAAAGGGATCGGATGGTAAAGCTTTTGCCCTCTGAAACCACCCGCTTTACTGCTTCATCGGAGATCTGCTCCACTTTTTCCTTAATAGCCTGGGCTCTTTGTAAAAGACCGCCGCTTACCAGGTTGGCCTCTCCTGCTTTTTTTCCTTCTGCTACGGCTTCTGCCATATAGGATAAGGCTTTCTCTTTCTCCATAGGCAAGGACAGAGTCTCAAGGCCGGAAAGTGCCTCCAGGTTTTCCTCTGTTAACAGGATATCGCCTTCCATCAAAAATCTGCACAGCTGACGATTTTCCTCATTGGCGGGATAGGCGATCTTTTCCAGGAATTTATCAATCTGTCCGGTCCACTCTTCACTTCCCAGCTCTCCGCTGCTTTTTCCGATGTAGCCGGAAAGGTCCTCGGCAAAGTAGGCACCACCTGCTGCCCGCCCTTCCGATGCGGAGAATTTTGCCAGATAGAGATTTTCCGGCGTAGGCTCCATACGATTTTCCAGAAGGTACTGCTTCATGCCGTCCGTCAGCTCCGTGATCTCGGAAAGTCTGTCTGTTTCAAACAGCACATCCTTTACGCTGTCCTCGGAAAGTGGCAGATCATTTTGGGCATAGGCCTCCTGGATCTGTTTGGCATAGGCAGGAGATCCCGTCAGCTTTGTAAGCATGTCCATATCCAGATCACCCTCGCCGTTAAAGCCATCGATGACAGCGCCGGAGCGGGCCATAACAGTCTTGATATGATCCATGATGGTAACGGCATCTCCCACATCTACCTTGCCGGGCTTTACACCCTCCTGCACCATCTCTTTATAGTCTTCTTTAGACATGGTAGAAGCGCAGACCAGCATCTTATTCTTCACTGCCTCTGCGTCCGTTCCCTGTGCCTCTTCCAGTATATTTTTCTGATCCTGTTTCTGTCTCCCGTACTCCCCGATGCCCTTTGCCTTTCCGGAAAAATCCACGGAAAAGCCGCCGGGATTTTGCACCGCCGGGGCGGCTGAAGCTGCCATATCCAGGGCCTTGGTATAAGCACCGCTGGCCTGCACCTTCTTTAAGGTATTGGTGGTTTCTTCAAAATTGACCTTCATCAGAAAATCTCCTTTAGGGTAATTACGTTCTGATACCTATTTCGGCATATTTTTAAAAAATCCTTACGGAGGATGGGATTTTGCTAAATCTTATTCCTTTTCCTCTCAGATAATGCTATGATAGGGCTAAGCTGATAAAGCAGCAAACAAGGAGGATTCTCCATGGACATCATCAGAAAGTATTATGAACCGGATCTGAAAAAGGTGATGCGGATCTGGTATGACGGCAATCTGGAAGCACATGATTTCATCCCTGTTTCCTATTGGGATCGCAACTTCGGTTATGTGTCCCGCCTCATTCCCAACACGGAAGTCTATGTCTATGAGATCGACGGAAAAATCGTGGGCTTCATCGGTGTGGATGAGGGCTATATTAACGGGATCTTTGTGGAAAAGGATTACCGGGGCATGGGTATCGGCACCCGGCTTTTGGCTTATGTCTCAGAGCTCTATGACGTGATCGAACTACATGTCTTTGAAAACAACTTCGGGGCGGTTCGGTTCTACGAAAACCGTCGGTTTATCAAGATCGAAGAAGAGATCAACGAGGATCTCGGTGAAACGGAATACAAAATGTTTTACAGAAGGCCCAAAGAAGAGGAATGATCCTCTTCCCGGGCCTTTTCTTTTTCTCTCTTATGCAAGTGCCTGTGCCAGATCGTCAATGAGATCCTGCTTATCCTCAAGACCACAGGACATACGAACCAGACCTGCAGGAATGCCGGCCTGCATCAGCTGCTCATCCGTCATCTGTCTGTGGGTAGAGGTTGCGGGATTCAGGCAGCAGGTTCTGGCATCTGCCACATGAGTCTCAATGGCTGCCAGTTTCAGCTTCTTCATAAAGCTTTGTGCCGCATCTCTGCCTCCCTCCAGTTCGAAGGAAACCACGCCGCATCCGCCGTGTCCGAAATACTTCATGGCTCTATCATGATAAGCATCGCTAGCAAGACCGGGGAAGCTCACCTTCTTTACCTTGGGATGCTTTTCCAAAAATTCTGCAACTGCCTGTCCGTTTTCTACGTGACGGGGCATTCTCACATGTAAGGACTCCAATCCCAGATTCAGAAGGAATGCATTCTGGGGAGACTGGATACTGCCGAAGTCTCTCATAAGCTGTGCCGTTGCCTTGGTAATGAAGGCTCCCTCTTTTCCGAATTTCTCCGCATAGGTAATGCCGTGATAAGAATCATCCGGAGTGGTAAGTCCGGGGAACTTATCTGCATGAGCCATCCAGTCAAACTTGCCGGAATCTACGATGACGCCGCCTACGGCTGCCCCATGTCCGTCCATGTATTTGGTGGTGGAATGGGTGACAATATCTGCGCCCCACTCAATGGGTCTGCAGCCTACAGGAGTAGGGAAGGTGTTATCCACAATGAGGGGAACGCCGTGTGCATGTGCTACCTTGGCAAACAGCTCGATATCCAAAACCGTCAAAGCCGGATTGGCAATGGTCTCACCAAACATGGCCCGGGTGTTTTCCTTAAATGCCGCATTCAGCTCTTCCTCGGTGCTGTCCGGAGATACGAAGGTCACATCGATGCCCATCTTTGCCATGGTAACGGCAATGAGATTAAAGGTTCCGCCGTAGATGGAAGAAGATGCTACGATGTGGCTGCCGTTTTCACAGATATTAAACAGGGCAAAAAAGTTAGCCGCCTGTCCGGAAGAGGTCAGCATTGCTGCGGTGCCTCCCTCCAGCTCTGCGATCTTTGCCGCAACATAGTCGTTGGTAGGATTCTGCAATCTGGTGTAAAAATATCCGGAAGCCTCCAGGTCAAAAAGCTTTCCCATATCCTCGCTGGTATCGTACTTAAAGGTGGTGGATTGGATGATGGGGATCTGTCTGGGCTCCCCGTTTCCCGGTCTGTAACCTCCCTGTACGCAAGTGGTGTTCAATCTGAAATCGCTCATGTTCTTTTCTCCTCTTTTTCTCTTTTTTGTATCTTATAACCACCTGAATCTTTCCGGTGGTATCTACCAAGTTCACTCCGAACCTACGCAGTAAGTAGTCCGTACATTGCTGTCCAAAAACCGGTTAAAGCCAAGCCATCCGGTGTCCTGGGTCTGTTCAAAGAGCTCCGTAAAGGTCTCCATCTTGGCATCCGTATTGTCCGCCATATGCAGTGCCATGGCCTCCACCAGCCCCGGTTTTTTGGGGGATCCGAATTCAAACTGTCCGTGGTGTGCCACAATGCAGTGCTTCAGCTCATTCAAAAGACTGATGGGGAAGCCGTCGATAGCTGCCGCCTTTTCTCCCACCATCTCACTGCCCATAACGATGTGGCCCAAAAGATTCCCCTCATCGGTATAGTCATTTTCCGGGAAGGTGGAAAACTCTCTCACCTTTCCGATATCGTGGAGCATGGCTGCGGAAAGCAAAAGATCCCGCTTTAGTACCGGATAGGATTTGCAGTAATACTCGCAAAGCTTTGTCACCGAAAGGGTGTGCTCCAAAAGGCCGCCTACAAAGCAGTGATGGACACTTTTGGCTGCGGAAGAATCGCAAAAGCTCTTGATAAAATCCGCATCCTGTAAAAAGAAGGCTTCCAGAAGCTGTTTGAGGTAGGCATTTTTGATGCTTCCGATAAAGCCCCGCAGCTCCTCTAACATGGTAGGGATGTCCTTTTTGCTTACGGGAAGGTAATCTGCCGGAAGGTACTCTCCCTCCGATGCCACCCGAAGTCTTTTGATGTTAAACTGCAGCGCCCCCTGGAAGGAGGTTACGTCTCCGCCGATCTCCACATACTGCAGTGCTTCGTAATCTGCGATCCCCGCACTGTTGGGATCCCAGACCTTACCATCCATGGTTCCCGTCTTATCCTGAAGGATCAGATTCTCATAAGGCTTTCCGTTTTTTGTTACGGCTGCCTGTTTGTGCTTGCAAAGAAAGATGCCGCTGATCCGGTCTCCCTCTTTATACTCCGATAGGTACTTCATAAAAACCTCCTGCTCTTTCTATTCCCATTGCTGTGTCAGGGATGACAACAGTACTTCCATCTCATATTCCTGATAACCGTCCCCGGTCTGCCGCATCACCTTCACGGTATAGGTCTCTCCCGGCAAGGTAGTCAGCAGCATGCTGCGAAGCTCCCGGAAGGAGGAAATGGAATTGTTTCCGATCTGGGTGATGATATCTCCGTTTGTGATGCCGGATTGCATGGCAGGGGATTCACTTTCCACCTCCGCTACAAAGGCTCCGAAGGGAACATTTGTCTGCTCATGCACCTGACTGGTTACGCCCATACCCCGAACTCCCAGATATCCCCAGGGTTCGTTGTTGGAAAGCTTGGCGATAAGTCCCTTTAATTCCGAAATGCCCACAGCCACCAGGCCGCCGCCGGATGACAGATCCTGGGCTTCATCCACGATCATGCCGATGACGGTTCCGCTGAGGTTCAAAAGGACCCCGCTGGCTCCTGTTCCGGCGCTCATATCCGTTAGGATCACGCCGTAATTGGCGTCCGTTACCTGAAGCTGGGAATTGTTGGAGGTGACGAATCCGTAGGATACGGAACCGGCTACTCCCTGGGGGCTTCCCACGGCAATGACAGGGCGTCCTACGATACCCTGGTCCGCAGAGCTTCCCAGATCCGCAACCCGGATCTCCTTAATGGTGGATTCCTCCAGCCTTGATTTTTCAATGGCAAAAACCGCAAGTCCGGTTTCCGGATCCATTCTCTGGATCTGTGCCTGCACGTATTTTCCGTCGGCAAAGGTAATGGTATAGTGCCCGTCGGTATTCCCCTGCAGATCCACCAGGATCAAAAAGGACTGGGTATTGTCCGCTACGATGATGCCGGAAAAGCTCTTTTCCTCTTCATAGCTTCCCCGAAGCCAGCTCTCGATCTGGGTGGAGGAGATCACCGTTACCAGGTAAGGCTGGGCGCTTCTTGCGATGGCGCTCATCTCCTCAAAAACCTCAACGTAAGCATCCAGGCCGGTTACCTCTTCCTCCTGCTGCTGGATGGTACCTTCCACCACTTCCCTTACGATCTCTTCCTTGGCCTTGTTCAGTGCTTCCTGCTGCTGCACCTTTTCCTGCTGGGCCTTGCTCTGCTCCGTCAGAAGCTGGTCAACGGGAACCTCCTCCTCGGGGAAGGAAACTCTGGTTACCTTCTCGGGATTCACCAGTTTATTGATGACTGGCTCCATCAACAGGATGGTAAGACAGGCAATGACACCGAAAAAAACCGCCATGACTGCTGTCGTCGCGGTTCGTTTGAAAAGCCGTCTTGTATTGATTGGTTTTTTCCGGATCTTTTCTTTGATAAAAGGTTTTCCGGAATTGTTTTCCTTGTCCATAGCCTTAGTATATCACTTTCCCTCGTTTTATGCTATACTTGATGTCATGAATAAGAAAGCATTCCACACACTAGAATTTGATAAGATTACAGAGCTTCTGTGCAAGGAAGCCACCAGCCGTCCCGGGGAAGCCATGTGCAAAAAGCTGACCCCTTCCGAGGTTGGGGACCAGATCGCCCTTCGCCTGTCTCAAACCGAGGCTGCCGTATCCAGGCTTCTGGCAAGCCCCAACTCTGTTTCCTTCGGAAACCTCAGGGATTTTTCCTCCCAGCTTTCCAGACTTTCCATCGAGGGGAGCCTGAACGCAGGTGAGCTCTTGGCCCTTGCAGGCTTTCTGGAAAATGTGGCCCGGGTAAAAGCCTTCGGACGCAATAAAAACGAAACCGTCGAGGAGGAAGGAGACTGCCTTTCCGGCTTTTTTGAGGAGCTCGCTCCCCTTTCTGATATCTCCTCTGAGATTCGGCGTTGCATCCTCTCGGAAGAGGAGATTGCCGATGATGCATCCCCCCTCCTTCGGGATCTTCGCAGAAAGCAGGCCCGTCTTCAGGACAAGATCCATACCCATCTTTCCTCCATGGTGACAGGCTCTGCCAGAACCTATCTCATGGATGCAGTGATCACCCAGAAAAACGGCCGCTACTGTTTGCCCGTAAAGGCAGAGAACAAAGGAAGCGTTCCCGGTATTGTCCACGAAAAGAGCAGTACCGGATCCACTCTTTTCATCGAGCCCGCTGCCATCGTAGATATGAACAATCAGATCCGGGAGCTTTTAGGACAGGAAAAAGAAGAGATCGAAAAAATCCTTTCCGACCTTTCCCTGCAGCTGTCCTCTGAGGTTTCTGCCCTGAAGCGCAACTGCGAGCTTATGGGGATTTTGGATTTCATTTTTGCCAAAGCCAAGCTGGCTCTTTCCATGAAGGCCTCCAGACCCAAGATGAATGAGGAAGGGATCCTTGCCATCAAAAAGGGCCGCCATCCTCTTCTCCATCCCGAAACGGTAGTGCCCATCGATGTGAAGCTGGAGCAGGAAACCAGGCAGATGATCATAACGGGTCCCAACACAGGAGGTAAGACCGTTACCTTAAAGACCATCGGACTCTTTTCTCTTATGGCGCAGGCAGGACTTTTCATTCCGGCTATGGACAACAGCCAGCTGCCTGTTTATAAGGACATTTTTGCAGACATCGGAGATGAACAGAGCATTGAGCAAAACCTCTCTACCTTCTCCTCCCATATGACGAATATCGTCTCCATCCTAAAGCAGGCAGATGCCAAAAGCCTGGTGCTTTTCGATGAGCTTTGCAGCGGTACCGATCCTGACGAAGGAGCGGCCCTGGCAATCTCCATCCTGCAG
>JAEEGL011489756.1_pt1 | contig 18856 bp, 15 predicted proteins | sample 9134231 | NCBI WGS metagenome assembly JAEEGL01 (sample SAMN16246548, study PRJNA631951) | gut metagenome | biome: gut microbiome; feature: rumen; material: fiber-attached | host: Bos | place: Iran: Karaj | collected 2018-10 | reverse complement strand
GTCTTACTTGCCTGCGTTCCTTTTTTCCCTTACAGGCAAGTACTCTTCGCCCGTCTTACTTGCCTGCGTTCCTTTTTTCCCTTACAGGCAAGTACTCTTCGTTCCTTTTACTTGCCTGCATTCCCTTTTTGCCTTCCAGGCAAGTACTCTTCGCCCGTCTTACTTGCCTGCGTTCCTTTTTTCCCTTCCAGGCAAGTACTCTTCGTTCCTTTTACTTGCCTGCGTTCCTTTTTTCCCTTACAGGCAAGTACTCTTCGCTCGTCTTACTTGCCTGCGTTCCTTTTTTCCCTTACAGGCAAGTACTCTTCGTTCCATTTACTTGCCTGCACTCCATTTTTGCTTCTCAGGCAAGTATTTTACACCCGTCTTACTTGCCTACATACCCTTTTTTGTCTTCCTGGCAGTAATAAATTGTGGGGGACTACAGCTATTTCCGTCATTTCCCGCTCCTCAGAGGTAGCTTCTTCCAAGAGACTACGGCTGAATCCTATGATTTCCGATTCTAAGCGGTAAGTCTTACAAACGCACTCTGCCAATGCCAATGATTTAAGTAATTTGATCTCGACAAACTCTGATTTTTCGAGGAATGCCTCGCCAGAAGGAACAGAACCCTCACGGGAGGTAAAGTGAACAAGAATCTTCCGAGGAATGCCTCGCCAGAAAGGTCAGTGCCCTTACAAAAGGTAATAGCAACAAAAACATGACAAAATGTCTCCGCATGTTGCCTTTTAAGAAGCATGACGGCTGTAAAAGCAACATGTAGAGGCTTACATGGGAATGATGTTGCGCTGTCGCGCTATAAGTCTGCAGAAACACCCAAATTCAGTTTAAAGCGGTGCCCATCAGCCAAATGCCATGCATTAGACTAATGGGCACCGTTATATCAACCACCGGAGGACGAACTACCGCCGGAGGAGCCGCCAGAAGAAGAATTCTCTCTGTCGCGGATCATGTGCTGCAGCGTAATCAGGATGGTAACGATGATTTCCTCGAATTCCCTTTGATACACGTCGATGCAATACTTGTCGTGGATCGACAGCATCTTCTGTCCAATCACCGCCACGATGTTGCCCACACTGTCATACAATTCAAAGTTCAGGGCGAGAATGTTGCCCCGAAGTTGCCAACCAAGGCCTTCAATGTTGGTGACATCCTTGATGATATGGAACAACTCGTTCGAGATCTGAAACTCCATGCCAGTCTCCATGGTGACAAAATGTCTCTCATGAAGCGTAAGAATCTTCCTCTGAACGTGTGCCACGTGCTCGCCGGAGGCCTTGTAAATCTCCGTCTTATCATGAAGCGACGGGAATTTTGTCCTCGCCACGTAAACCTCTCTTCCGTTTTCATCCGTCACGGAAATGTGATGATGTAAGGTAAAAACCTTTGTGCTGGTATACAGGGAGTATGCAGGGGTACCAAAACGATCCACGTTATTAACATTAGCCCCTTCTCCCGCGCCATGAAATCTGTGAACCTTTGAAAAAGCTCCCATGTGCTTACCTCCTTTTCAACATATTTGCATAGGAAATGCTTACGTAACTAATCATACCCCATCCCGCCCCGTTCCGAAACGTAAAAAACAGCACGTTAACCGCGTTAACGTGCTGTTTTTGCACTCAATGCTTCAATCTTTACAGGTTTCTCTCTCTCTTGATGTCAAGTCTTTCCTTTGCGAGCGTGATCGCTGCGTTTACCATAACGCCAACCACTGCGATCAGCAGGATCGTTCCAATGTCGATCCAGTCCACCTTCGCAAGCTTTAAGAGCGTTCTAAGGGGTGCAATGACGAGAACACCGATCTGCAACAGAATCCCGATCAAGGTGATCACGTTCAGAGCCTTATTGTTCCAGGATTCCTTCGTTGCAAAGGCAAGGCTGCCCTTGGTCTTGCAGACATAAGCCATCAGCATCTCGTTGATCGCCAAGGTGCTGAAGCAGTAGGTTCTGCAGAGCTTTAAGAGCTCTTCATTGCCGCTCAGGTGTCCCAAAATGTCTCCCGTACCATACTGAGAGATCACGGGCAACAGGAAGGCAAGCAACGCAACCGCGCCGCTGATCACGCCCTGAAGAATGATGTTCAGGTAGTCGCCCTTATTCAAAATACCGGACTTTACGTCTCTCGGCTTTTCATTCATCACGGCGTCAGATCCCACGTCCATGCCCAGCGCCAGGGAAGGTGCCGTGTCGGTCAGCAGGTTCACCCAAAGGATCTGGATGGTGGAAAGGGGTGAGGACAGTCCTGCAAAGATAGAGGATGCCATCAGCACCACCTCGCCAAAGTTCGATCTAAGCAAATATACAACGGATTTCTTGATGTTATTAAACAGGTTACGGCCTTCCATCACTGCATTCTTGATAGTGATGAAATTATCATCCACCAGGATCACTTCAGCGGCATCCTTTGCCACTTCCGTTCCGCCGATGCCCATGGCCACGCCGATGTCTGCTGCTTTCAGGGAAGGAGCGTCGTTCACGCCGTCACCCGTCATGGAACAGATCTTTCCGTGAGACTGGAATGCCTGCACGATCTGCACCTTATTTTCAGGAGACACGCGGGCGAACACGCGGTAATTCAAAACGTTCTTCCGGAACTCCTCGGGATCCATCTCGTCGATCTCCGCACCGGAAATACTCTGGGAAACGTCCGTGGCAATGTCCAGTTCCTTTGCGATCGCAAATGCCGTGATCTTATGGTCACCCGTGATCATCGCAACCTCGATGCCTGCATGGTGACACTCATCAACGGTCTCCTTAACGCCGGGCTTCGGAGGATCGATCATTGCGGCAAGACCAACGAAGATCATGTCCTTCTCCTGAGGAGCCGCGTCGCCCTCACGGTATGCCAGGGCAAGCACGCGAAGCGCGTCGGAACTCATCTTCTCAGCGGATCTCGTAGCGAGAAGCACGTCCTCGTTCGTGATCTCCCTCACGCCATTTTCGTCAAGAATGCGGTCACACCTTACGATGACGGAATCAATTGCACCCTTCGTGTAGGAAACGTCCGTGGTGACGCCATTCCTGACCACGTGGCCCAGGGTCGTCATCATCTTTCTGTCAGAATCGAAAGGAATCTCGTCAAAACGGGTGATGCCGGACATGATCTGGTCATATCCAAGCTGATTGTCCTTTGCGTACTTGATGAATGCGGTCTCCGTGGGATCGCCGATCTCCTCGCCGGTCTCTGCGGAATACTTTGCGTCATTACATGCAAGGAAGCCTTCCAGCATCTTTGCAAACACAGGGTGATCATGCTGAACGTTCTTTGCATCGATCTCTTCGCCGAGCATATACCATTTTACGACGGTCATCTTATTCTGGGTCAGGGTACCCGTCTTGTCGGAACAAATGACGTTCACGGCTCCGAGCGTTTCCACTGCATGAATCTGCTTTACGATGGCGTTGCGCTTACTCATCTTCTGGATTCCGGCGGAGAGCACCAGCGTTACCACGGTGGCAAGTCCTTCCGGAATGACCGCTACCGCAAACGCGATCGAGATCATCAAGGTCTCAACGATCTCAGTCTTATATACAAAGAGCTGGCACACAAACATCAGAATGCAGAGAACCACGCCTGCAATGCCGAGCACCATGGAGATGCTGTTCAGGTTCTTCTGAAGCGGCGTCTCCTGCTTCGTGATCTTGTGAAGCATGCTGGAAATCTTACCGATCTCAGTGTTATCGCCAATCTTCTCAACGATGCCGTCGCCGCGGCCATATTCGACAAGCGTTGACATGAATGCCTTATCCTTACGGTCACCCAGCGGTGTCTTCTCGTCACTCTTCTCATTGCAATCCTTTTCCACTGCAAGGCTCTCGCCCGTCAGTGCGGATTCATTCAGCTTCAGGGAGCTGGTCTGTACCAGATGAAGATCAGCCGGCACCACGCGCCCTGCCTCCAGTACCACGTAATCGCCAACCACCAGGTCCGCCGCAGGGATCTCCTTCTGCTCACCGTCACGGATGACAACTGCCGTGGACGCATTGATCTGCTTGAGCGCTTCCACGGACTTCTCCGCGGACACCTCCTGAACGGTGCCAATGATCACGTTTGCAAGCACAACCACGATAATAATGATACCGTCAATGATTTCGCCCGTCGCGATGGAAATGACGCTCGCTGCGATCAGCAGCAGCAAGAGCGGTGATGCAAACTGCCCCAAGATCATGGAAAAGAGACTTTTCTTCTTTCCCTGGGTGAGGACGTTTCTCCCTTCCTTCGCCCGCTCTGCCACCTCGGCCGACGTTAAACCTTTGTTTTCCATTTTGTTTTTCCTCGCTTACAAAATAATAATAAAAAAAGACTCAAAGAATAGTATACCAAACCTCTCCGCCTTCGTCAATTTCCGTTTTACGCAAAAAACATGCAGTAGACTACTCTACTGCATGCCTTCATATGCGACCTTCGCCGCCTCAAGATCCATGTTGCATCCAAGGCGATATAGCTTTACGCGTTCCGTGAGCGCATCCAACAACATTAACGTCATCCGCATACCCGCCTCGTCCCCAGGGCGATAAGCCTGCTGCAAAAGTACGGCATATGCCTGTCCTTTTGTGATCCGCTCCACGTGATTTTCCTTATCCCGCGTCAAAATACAGATTGCTTTCAGCGGCGCAGAAATATTCTCTCCCAGGCGGTGCTTGCCATTGTAGGGCGTTCCATAGGCGATGACGTGGTCGTCCTGAATCCCCAAAAGCGGCTTGTCATCATTGACCATGACGGCCCGCTCTCCAAAATATTCTCTCCACAGTCGCGTATGCGTTGACTTTCCCGTGCCGCTCTTGGCCGTAAAAAGATACCCCTCCCCGTCCACTGCGATCACGGAACCATGAAACAAAAGCACGTCATACTCCAGCATCTTTCTCGCAATCTTGCGATAAACAGCCAATTCTTCCAGGTAATCATCCGGATACTCCACCAACTGACCGCCCTCGAACTCCGTCTCGCTCCTATTCTTGGCACGTTCGTATTCGACGTCGGCTTGCGTTGTGACCACGGAATAATCCGCCGGATCCTCCGTTACGTAATCCGCGCAGTAATCATGAACTTTCTCATGCATGGAAGTCACTTCCACGACCTTACCTGCGATCCTATACCTTCTTGTCATTTTCTTTTTTCTTCAGTGCCCTCAAAACACGCGACACGATGCCCTTTCTTTTAATCAATATCCGTCCCCACCGGAAGACCACGCCCGCCGGATAGAGCCAGGGCCATTTATCCACAAAAGGCACTGACCTTTTCATGTATTCCATTTTAGGGAAAAAGCATTCCAGCACAAACCGGGGCTTAGACATTTTTTCCAGTTTCTTTTGAATCAGCAAATCCATGTTTCCGTTTGCCCCAGCCCCAAGATACTCCGTAAGAATGATCTCTTCTTCCGCCGCAAGTTCCGGAACCGTCTCACCGGAGAAAAGGTTCATGGCCAGTTTGCGGCGCTCGATTTCAAACTCCTTTATCTCCAACAAGCTCTCTTGCTCTTCAACGTAGTTCCAGTCAAGGGAGTCCCCCTTCTCCTTCAAGAACACATATCTGTCCAAGAGAGTTCTGATGCCAATCCCGCTTAAGTCATAATGCTTTCGTTCGTGCACCGTAAAATAAACGTAAAAGTCCTCGTCTGACAGGCGATATTCATAACCTCGGTTTTCGTCTTTGATCATTAAACGTTTTACGTCGGCGTAATAATCCCGGAAAACCTTGGCATGCCTAGTGGCGAACAAGGATCTGTGCATCTCAAAATTCAGCATCGGAGCCTTTAAATACACGTCATGATTTCCTTTTCCGGCACCCTTCTTCGTATATCCGCGTGCCAGCATGATCTTCCTGACTTCCTCCATCTTGTCGGCATCGCAGAGCACGTCATTATCTGACATCTGCCTCATGCCGTTTTCGGGATAGAGCTCTTTTAAAATGATCCCCTTTAGCGGCAAATACCAAATCCCCTGCTCCTCAAACGCATCAAAAATGGCTTGTCTTTCAAGATCAAAGTAAATGTTTTTTCGAACGGCCTTCTTTAACGCCTCATGATATTCCTTGCGTTTCACGCCAGCGCGCTCCAAGGCGATGCACGTGGCCGCCGGTACCATGTGATATTCCGCCAGCTTCCATACCCGATCCAGATCCATCGCCTGAACCTTGGCGGGATCAGGCGTAACGCCGTTTACCGAGCAGGCCAGCAGGTAGATTAAATCCCTTGAAACTTCATTCATTCCACGATTGCTCCAATACCCCTAAGCTTTTCAATAACGTTCCCCACGTCGCGCCTTACGGTCTCCGGATCTGCCTCGGAATACTCCTTCATCAAATTCTCGACAATTTCTTCTTCCGTTACGTCCTTCTTCAGACATTCAATGATAAAGGCAGCCGTATTATTATTCTTCACAATGCCCTTAAATTTCACGTCCCCCATCGCGATCAGATAATGCTCCCCCTTGGTCACGTGAGTAAGAAATCTGGGATCCAGCTTCATGTTTACCCCCTCCTGCAATCAAATCAATTTAACGGAATCAACGGCATCTCAATGAATTCGCCTGACTCCTCAGGCACTTCCTCTGCAGACTCGGCTGAAGACTCCTCCGCATTCCCGGAAGGCGTTTCTTCCGAGCTTAACGATCCACTTTCCGATTCCGAAGAAGCCGTCGCAGAACTCTCCATGGCAGCTGAACTCTCCTCCGAAGACTCTGGTTGAGATGCTTCCGACGTTTTTGTCTCCTTAGCCTCCGCCCCTGAAGCTTCCGACTGCTTTGTCTCCTTAGCCTCTGCCTGTGAAGCTTCCGACGTTTTCGTCTCCTTAGATTCCGCCTGTGAAGCTTCCGACTTCTTCGTCTCCTTAGCTTCCGCCTTCGAAGCTTCCGATTGCTTAGTCTCCTGTAATGCCGCCTCAGAGCTCTCGGTAACCGCCTCCGGCGTCTCCGTTTGTGTGCTCTCGGATTCCTGAAGTGCTTGCGGGGATTCCTCCGTAGGCTTTGTCACTTCTCCGTCCGTCTTCTTCTGACCATCATCCGTTCCGTCGAGGCTTCCCACTGACGATTCCATAACCGTTGCCATTTCTTCCGTGTCCGCTTCTTTTCCTGATTGATTTTCACAGGCAGCCAGGAGACACAAGCTTGCCATCACGGCAAAAAACATACGAATTCTCATAACTCTCCTCTTTTCTTGAAAAAGGCTGCGATCTACCTTATCGGACATAAACCGCAGTCTGCGTAGCAATAATTATATCGGAATTAACGGCTACGGATTTGAGTCCTCACTGCGAGTCGAAGCAGTGATCACGTCTTAAAGCCATATTTTATCAATATTCCGCCACTTCCACTTCGAAAGGCAGGCGCTTCAAGATGTCCTGCTCAGCGTCAATGCCCGGATACACCTCCACGAGCTTCAGGCCCTTTTCTCCCAGCTCGAAAACGCATCTTTCCGTCACGTAGATGACCCTCTGGCCATTCTCTCTAGCACGCTTTGCGGAGAAGCTCACGCTCTTGACGCGGTCCACAAACTTTCCGATCTCGCCCTCCTGGCGGATCGTGACCTTTCCGTCCCTCTCCTCCACCGCAAGTCCCTTGGTGTTAAAGGTGAGACAGAACACCACCGTCGCCGTTTTTGCCGTGATGTTGGCGAAGCCGCCCACGCCTGCAAAGGCTCCCGGACCCTTGTGGGCATTGACGTTGCCGTAACGGTCCACCTCGATGCCGCCCATAAAGCACACGTCCAAGCCGCCATTATCATATAAGTCAAACTGATTTGCCATGTCATAGATGGAGTCCGCACCGATCACGGCCCCAAACACCTTCCCGGATGCCGGGAAACCGCCCACGCCGCCGGATTCGACGGTCAGCGTGATCTTATCCAGGATACCGTTCTCCCTCGCATATTTTGTCACGGTCTCCGGAATGCCCACGCCGATGTTCACGATGTCATCCGGCTTCAGCTCCATCGCCGCCCTCTTTCCAATAATTTCAGCGCTCGCGTTCACGACGCTCTTCGTCATGGTGCGCTTTTCCAACATTTCCGCCCAGTCCTGCCATTGGGTATAAGGAATCTCAAAGCTACCGGTCAGGGACTCATAGGCCGCGTGCCTTGGCTCCGGCGGAATCTCCACGATGGCGTCCACAAGGCACCCGGGAATAATGGTACTGTGCGGTCTCGAGGTCTTCACCACCAGCCTGTCCACCTGCACGATGACCTTGCCGCCATTGGCCTTCACCGCCTGGCTGATGGACAGCGCATCCCCCGCCGTAAACATGTCGTCAAAGGAAATGTTTCCCTTCCGGTCGGCGCAGGTGCCCTTTATGATGGCAACGGTGATGCGGGGTAGCTTGTAATACAGGAATTCCTCCCCGTCCAGCTCCACGTATTTCACCAGGGAATCATCCTTGGAAATCCCGTTGATGCCGGGGCCCTCCATTCTGGGGTCCACGAAAATGTCCAGACCCACCTTCGACAGTGCGCCCGGAAGTCCGCCCGCCTGTGCCCGGATGGCGTGGGAAATGCATCCCAGCGGCAGGTTATATGCTTCAAACCGATCCTCCAGCACCAGCTTTTTCGTGCTGTACATCGCCCCAAAGTGCCCGCAAATGATCTTGTCCACCGCGCCCTCGCGAATGTACCCTTCCGCCGCGCGGTTCTCGTCCCAGACGCCAAAGCCCGCGCTGGAGATCGCGGTCAGGTGCTTGGGGCTTCCCGTCGCGTGATAGCGCTTATACAGCGCTTCATGCAATTCCACGGGATTATCGATTCCCAAAAAGGAATTCAGCGCGATCACGTCCCCGTCCTTTATCAGATTCATTGCCTCATCGGCCGTCATAATCTTGTACATGTTCCTCTCCTGTCTCTTTCGTAAATAACTGTCTGCATTCATATGTATAGAAGTATATCAAAGCTCCCCTTTCCCGTCAATTCCAACTCCCTTTTCCAATTGAAATCTCGCCTTGGATAAGCTATAATGAATCAGAAATCTTTAAGATACGAGGTTTAACGCATGCTCCGCATAGCAATTTGTGATGATGAACAATCTATGATCGATTTCCACGCACGGACGGTGAAAGCCTGCCTTTCCGAGACTGGGGTCGTCGGCGAAATCCAAACCTACGTCAATGGCAAAAACTTGCTCTGCGACGTTTCGGAGGATCATTTTCATTATGATCTGATCCTTCTGGACATCGAAATGCCGGAAATCTCCGGCATGGACCTGGCCCGGCAGCTCCGGCCCTTCCTTCCAGGCGTAAAGATGATCTTTATCACCTCCCACGTGGAATTTGCGATCGATGCCTATGAGCTGTCCATTTTCCGCTACGTGCCAAAGAATGATCTCGAAAAGCGCCTTCCCGGCGCCATCACGGACGCGATCAAGCTTTTGTCCCTTGAGGCCGACAAGGTCTACACCATCCAGACGAACAGCCGCCTGGAGCGCATCCCCTACCGCGACGTCCTGTATGTTTCCAAGGACGGGAAAAACGCGCTGATCACCACTGGTACCGGCACGTCCCAGGTCCGCAAGCCCCTGCAACAGGTATTCGATGAGCTAAACGCCGAGGAATTCCTGTTTATTGACAGAGGCTGCATCGTAAACCTTATTCACGTCATGCAGATCAAGGATGGCTGCGCCATCTTAAAGGACGGCACCGCCCTTCCCGTCAGCAGGTCTCACCTACAGGACGTGAAGGAAAAGATTAACGCATATTGGGGGGCTCATCTATGAACAATCTCTTACCCCATCTTCTGATGGCCCTGGCAAGCGCCTTGCGGACGGCCACTTGCCTGCTTTTGTTATCCCGGCTGGTTGGAAATCAGAGCTCAGACTTCAAGTCTCCGCTCCAAGCCACCGGCTCCGCTTCATCAGCCGTTCAAAATCAAAAATCCATCATAACAATTCCGGTATTCCTTGGCGCCGGCGCCGCCTTTCTCCTTCGCCTGCTCCTTAGCTTCTTTCCACTTTCGGAGCTTGCGCTTTCCGGGGTGGAGGTCGCCTGCGTCGTGCCTTATGCCGTGCTCCTTTGGAAAAAGGACCTGCGTCTTTCTTTATTCATTGCGATCTTTGGTGAGATCGCGTTTTGGCTCTGGAACATTCTTTCGTCCTGTGGTCTTGGCTCCTTTACCGGCGACGGCCGCTTCCTGGAGCCGGCTTCCCTCCAGGGCAGCATGGCCGCGCTGGTGCCCGCTTTCCTCATGCTCTCGGGCACCATCTTGCTTCCGCTCCGGTGGCCGTCCTGCAACAAGCACGCCTACCGCATCTTCACGATTCTCCTCATGCTCACCATGTTCGGCGTCATCGGCCTGCAAAACCTGGAGCCCTACCGACCTGAGGAGGAACAATACAGCACCTGCATCTTCCTCTCCGCCCTGCTTCTTCTCTCCCTCCTCATCTACCAGCTGCGGAACCTCTACGAGACGGAGCACGAGCTTGCGGAGCTTAAGGACCAGCAGGCTGAGATGATCACCCGCGAATACAACACGCTGCAGAATGCCTATTCCATGAACGCGCGCTTGTTTCACGACTTCCGGAATCACTTGGGAGCCCTGCGCAGCCTCTTGCAGACGGAGCAATATGAAGAAGCCATGCGTTACGTGGAGGACCTGGCTGGTCCGGACACCCTGTCCAAAACCTCCTGGATCGGCGATGAGGTGATCGATTACTTGATCAGCAACAAGGCCGACGTGGCCAAAAGTTTAGAAATCCAATTTACCGCACAGGTGGAATTTCCGAAGAATACCAAGCTTCGGAGTGCGGACCTCTGCTCCATCCTTGGAAACCTCTTGGACAACGCGATTGAAGCCGCCCAGAAGGTTCCAAACCCTTCCGGACGCTTTATCAGCCTGACCATCCGCAGGATCAACCACATGATCCTGATCCGCGTGGAGAATAGTTTTGAAAAGGCACCCATGACCGAAGGCGGAACGCTTCGCACCACCAAGACGGAGGGCGGCCTTCACGGTTTCGGCGTAAAGAGTGCCCGCGCCGCGGCGGAGAAATATGACGGAACCCTACAGACCTCCTTCGAAGGCAACGTGTTCCGAGCCGTCGCCACACTCTCTCTACCTTAAACATGCAATTCGAGGACAAAAACCTCCCATTGGAGGACGTTTCCGCACAACTCCTTTTCAGGTGATATGCTTACCTCATCAACGAGAACAACAAAGCATTCACCCAGAAAGGAGTTTTTTTATGAGACACGCATATTTTAGAATCGTTATGGGAATCGTTTTCATCGCAGCTTCCGTCATCGCCTACTTCCAAGGTCAGGACATGGCACTGATGACCACCGCATTCGGCGCACTCTTCCTGCTCTCAGGAATTTCTCAATATAAGAAAGGGACAAAAGAAGGAGCATCAAAGAAATGAAAGAATTATTGAAGATAGAAGATCTAAACGTTTGGTATCAGCCGGAGAAAAAGGTTCTGAAGAACTTTTCCTTAAGCCTTCGGGATCATGAGGTGGTGGGCCTCATCGGCCTAAACGGCGCTGGAAAGACGACGCTCTTAAAGGTTCTCACCGGGCTTCTTACCACCTATGACGCAAAAAAACTGGAATACAACGGCGGTGCCCTGAAGCCCCGCGACGCTTCCTTCCAGTACGAACGCTACACCGTATTTGCAGAGGATGATTCCTTCCGCTATTTTACCTTCCGCGAATATCTCTCCTACGCCTGCAAGGCATACAAAAAGCCCGTTCCTGACGTATCTGAGATGATCGACGGTTTTAACTTTGAAAGCTTTGCAGACGTGATGCTAAAGGATCTTTCGACAGGTAATCGCAAGAAAGCCTATCTGATCACGGCTTTTGCCTTAAAGCTTCCGCTTCTGTTCCTCGACGAGCCCGTGAACGGATTGGATTTCACCTCGACGGAGTTCCTCTACAAGCTGATCGCAGGCTACAAGGAATACGGAACCCTTCTCTTTTCCTCACACGTACTTGAAAGCATTACCCTGACTTCAGACCGCGTTTTCGTTCTGGAAAACGGCGCGATCCAAAAGACGTTTGAAGGTGATCAGATCCAGCCTGACACCATTCGGGAGGCACTTAATTATGACGACAATGACCCTGTTTAAGTATTTCATTCGCAAATATACCGGAGGCAATTTCAAGAAGCTCTATATGACGCCCATGACGTTTGTGATCGCTGCATGCGGCATCTACTCCGCGGAAGTAAATCTGGCGATCGCACCCTTCGTCCTGTATCTCATGACGTCCTGCTTCATGGTGAGCATCATGTTTCTCTCCCTCTCCTCCACGGAGAATGCGGCAGACTTAAAGAACCTGTTTATGATGCCCCTTGACCGCAAGGCGTTCCTGATCAGCCACGTAAGCTCCATTGGCATCACCGCGTTTCTGATGCGCGCCTTTGCCATCATCGCTCTTTGTATCGCCGTTTCACGGCCGGAAGCCTACGTGATCGCGTGCATGCTTCTCTGTGACCTGAACGCGCTCCTCATCAGCGTCTGCGCATTTGCTTTCCGGAAGCGCCCCTACGTTGGCATCCTCTGGTTTGCGGCAGGCATCGCCGTTACGTATTTCCTGCAGGATGCGCCCTATTTCCTTCCCGTGCTTTTGGTCAATGCGGTTCTTTGCATTCTTGCCTTGAGCTTTGCGGACAAATACGCTTTCTTCGTGGAGGAGGCCAGCTCCGCACGCACCATGAAGAGCCATCATCGTCACAGCGTGATCCGTTATCTGGCACGCTACCTGCTCCTGCACAAGAATTATCTCGTAAACAGCGGCATCATGATCGTCTGCGCATGCATCTTCCCGCCTTACTTCAAGCAGTTTGGCATGGATTCCGCATATCCCCTTGGCTTCGCGGTTGTTCTTGTGAACACCCCCCTTGGCATCCTGCTCTCCTGCTCACCTGCTACCGAGCAGACCGTGCATACACTGCCGGGCCAGAAGCGCACTTTCTGCGTGCCCTACTGCACGTTCTTATTCTTTAGCAACATGATCCCGACCATGCTTTACGCGGCAGTAAGCTGCATCCTTTGCGACTGCTCCCCCGCCATCATGTTTCCCGCAGCCCTGTTCTTTTCCATGCAGGGCGCCATTCTTTCCGTAATTTTGGAATGGTTTTTCCCCATCCGCGGCTGGAAGCAGGAAACGGATCTCTGGCATCATCCGAGAAAGTACGTAATGCCCGCATCCATGGCGATCGTTGCAGGTCTTGTTTCAACCTTTCCCATTGCCGTTTACGGACTCCTCCTTTTTCTCGCCGCAGAGATCATCGTGCTCCTTGTGATGATCAGGAAGTAGCATCCTCCCAGATCACAATGTTTTTCCCGTGTTGCTTGCCGTAATACATTCTCTCGTCAGCAACCTTTATGATCTCTTCCGGCTCTTTATAATCGTCCTTGTTCTCTTCAACTCCGATGGTCAACGTGATCGAAACGTGTTTGTTAAAGAAGACCGTCGGAGTTGTTTCTATGGTTTTCCGGATGTATTCCATCTTCTCCTTCGCCACGGCCAGGTCATAATCCCTCATGAGGATGATAAACTCTTCTCCGCCCCATCGGCACACGTCGCAGCCGTGCATCTCCCTCTTTAGCAGGCGTGTCACGTTCCTCAAAACCTCATCTCCACAGTCATGTCCATGGGAATCATTGATCCTCTTAAAGTTGTCCAGATCACAAAAGGCAATGCAAAAATGCTTCGTGCGCTCGTCGCTCATGTAAGACTTTATTACCGGCAGGAATCCCCTGCGGTTCAGAAGATTCGTCAGATCGTCTTCCGTGGCATCCAGCGATAGTTGCTTATTCTTCTGTTCCAGACTGCCTCTCTCTGATTCACTGGAATAAATGTAGATCGCGTTATAGAAGACCACCGCGAAAACCATGGCAAACGCCGAAAAGATCACGAGGAATTTTCTTGTCGCGTCAGGCAAAGCCTGCATCGGGGCCGCGTCGGCATATATGAGGTACAATACGACGACGGTAGCAAAATTGATCACGAGCATCCCAAAGACGATCCACCGCTTTGAGCCCTTGAACAGGATGCATCCGAAATAAATAATGATCGGAATGATGGAGAACAGGAAGAAATAGGAACCGCTCCTCCAGCCGGCGATCCTAGTGGCCACGCTGGAATAGACGGTAACTTCAAGAAATACGCTGACGTAAACCGGCATGATGTGCCCCAGCTTACAGAGGATAAAACAAAACAGATACACGACGACGCTCAGGATGTTAAACTGCACCAGCTCCGTCACGCCGGAAAGCCACATGGTCACAAGCAGAACCGCATGCACCAGTCCCATGATCGCGACGGTAAACATAAAACTGTTATGCACCAGGAAGTGCATTGTTTTATCCAGAATTCCCTTTTTACTCACCGAGTTTTTGCCCCTTTCTTACAATCCCCCGTTAATGACGGACTTGATGACGTAGCCATAGAGTACGTCAGCTCCAACCACGACCGCCAGGATGATTGAAAAGATCACAAGCGGACGCGCTTTTACCTTCCCAAGAAAACGCATAAACCTAGGCACGATGATCGCGCCAAAGAATGCTCCGAAGAATCCAAAGATCAAAACGGACCTCGCGCATATATATCCGTCGACGTTTCCCCAATTCCATTTCTCGACGTTGTAGTCCCATAACCTGACCCCCATCAGATTATAAAGCACCCATCCCGTCACGTACTCAATAATGCCGGAGCCGATCACGGAAACGATAAATAAAACTGCCGGATGGACCTTCCTCTTGTACGTGATCAGGACCAGTCCCAGCGCGCCAAAGGCATAGATCGGAAGCCACGGTCCAAAACCGTGCCCGCGCTTGATAAAATATCCGAGATCGATCCTGTAAAAGATCATCTCATAGATCCAGCCAATGACCGCTCCCATGACCGTCAGAAGGAAAACTCCAATGACTGTCCTCTGTTTTTCCGTCAATTCCTTCCCCATCCGTCATCCTCCTTTGTCCGTCCCATCACGGGAGCCTTGAATTCTCTTATTTAGCGAACTCTAAAATTTGATCCGGCAACTGCGGTTTTGCGTAGTAATATCCCTGAAAGCTCTCTACGCCAAACCCGAGCAGGATGTCCCGCATGCCCGCGGTCTCAATGCCCTCGGCACATACCTTTGCCTCAAAGACGCTCGCAAGATCCTTAATGCAACGTATCAGCCTTCTGTCAGTTTCACTCTTCTCGATCATCTGCACATAGCTGCGGTCAATCTTGATAACGTCAAACTCAATCTCCTTGAGGATGCCAACCGTGGAAAATCCGGTACCAAAATCATCCATCGCAATCTGGATGCCCCTGGATTTCAAGCTTGCCGCCACGTTCTTCAACAATTCCACGTCAAGCAACCGGCACCTCTCCGTAATCTCCAGACAGAGATTCTCTGCCGGATAATCCAGATCCTCCAAGATGCGGACAACCATGTCTACAAAATCCAGTTTTTCCAACTGGGAATAAGAGAGATTGACGTTCAGTACAAACTCAGGAACCTGCTTTATGATCTGCTTTGCCGTCCAAATGGCTTCCCTAAGGATCCATTCTCCCAGCTCCGGGAACAGTGGATCCGTCTCCAGCACGGGAATAAACTGATCCGGCGGAACGATGCCGTAACGGTCATTCTTCCATCGGAGCAGCGCCTCAGCGCCTATCATTTTCTCCGTCTTCGCATCCACCACTGGCTGATAGAGCAGATAGAAGCCCTCATATCCGCGCATGATGGAGGAACGGATCGCATGCAGTTGCTCCTGCCGCTGATGGTTTGGTCCGTTCACTTCATTCCGGAACTCCACCATTTCTCCCTTACGGCGGAACTTGGATTCTTCAAAGGCATACGTTAGGCAGGCGTAAACCGTCTGCGAGTCCACGTCAAAATCGTCCACCCGCAGTGCGCCGCAATGCAGGTCAAGCATGATTTCCCGGTCATCCACCTGGAAACCCGCGTGCAGATCGTCGCAAAAACGCTTGTAACCCTCCCGAAGCTCCGCAACGGATAATGTATTGCTGATCACCGCGAACTTTGTCCCGTCGATCCTGTAGGTGTGTCCCGCATTCCCTACGGTTTCAAAAAGCTTTCTGGCGTAGAGCTGCAGCACGCGGTTTCCGAAACGGTACCCATACATCTCGTTAATTTCAGAATACTTGCTGATTCCAACCAGTACAACGCTAATTTCCGCGTTCCGCTTAATGCAGCCCTCCAGGTCCTCAAAGAATCCATATTGATTCCTAAACCCCGTAAGCGTGTCCACGTGCCCCTGTATGGCATGATTCCGAATGGTGCCGACAAAGTAGTCGGGCTCTCCGGAAGTATCTCTTAACACGATGCCGCGGCAAGTGCAAACGTCATATTCCCCCGAAACCCTTCTCGCCCGGTATTGCATGTCATGGCCTGCGGCCTTGCCGGAAAAGATCTCGTCAATTCCTTTGTGATATGCCGTTCTGTCCTCTGGGTGAATGTGATTCTCCCAGATGTCTCCCGCGCCGTACATGTATTCTGACGGCAGTCCGTAAGTATCCACGGCATTCTTGGACCAACGGGACAGATCATACTTCATGTCGCAAAGATAGACGTAGGTGCCTTCCGAAACCACTTCAAAAGCCTTATACAACGCATCCAACAGGATCCGTCGCTCTTTGCTGATCGTGCGTACGTTGGCCTTGTCCTTGAAGGAATGGGTCTCCCGAAGGAGCTTCACCTGTTTTAGGCGCGCCTTGTCCTCGTACATCTGATTGTCGGCACGATTAAACACGTCCAGGACGTCGTGATCCACGCCTGGCAAATATTCTGCAAGACCGGAAGCCACGTCGGCGCCCTCTCCGAGGCGAATGTTCTCCTCCACCTGCCTTCTGAGGGTGGAAATCAAACTCTCCCGGTTCTCGTAATCCTGCCCCCTAAGCACCACAACGAATTCATCCCCGCCAATGCGGAACACGGGACTGTGATGGAATACGTTGCAGACCAATTTGCAGGATGCGCGGATATAGTCGTCCCCTGCTTTGTGCCCCTCCGTGTCGTTGATCACCTTCAGCCCGTTAATGTCGCAGATCACGATGCCAAAAGCAGTATCCTCTTCCCCCATCTGCCTTTGCAGTTCCGCCTCCATTTCCTGATAGGCGGTCTTGTTCTTCGTGCCCGTCAGTTCATCGCGCCTTGCCATCTCATTTGCCGTCGTGAGTGCCGCCAAGTGCTCCTTTTCCTTCTGAACGTCCTTCTCACGATTCTCCACGCAGATAATAAAATGACTGTGGTCCGAGGAATACGTCACCGTCATGCGGGTGTATTGCGTTTTCCCGCCGTCCAGATTCATGCGGTAATCTTCCATCATCTGCCGCCTGTTCTCCAACTGGGAAATCAAATGATCCCTGTCAAGGAAAAGCTTGATCCTTTCCCTGTCTTCCGCGTAAACAAGCCTGTCCGCGTTCTTATTTGCCGCTCCGAAGAAATCATCCCCCTCTTCCTGAACCTTCAATTCTCCGGAGATCCGCTTTGCGGAGAGTTCGGCATAATGCGAACTCTGGCAATCAATGTAATAGATCAAGTCAAAATGGGAAGCAAGCCTCTCTGCAATCTGCGTAAAGGTAATGCTCTTCTTTTGATCCGCTTCCATGGCAAGCTTCGCCTTAACCTCCGCATCAATATTCTTGATGCAGACAAGGATGTGACGCCCGTCCCTGGACATGATCTCCGTATGACGGATCGTTTGGATCTGACCATTTACCACCAAGCGCCAAGACATGGAAAAGGAACTCTTGTCCTTCAGATTGTCCAGCATCACGTCCTTATAATGGAGATTCAGCGCCTTTTCCTGATCCTCAGGATGCACGTACTTCCTAATGCTCCTCCTGCTCTCCGCAAAAAAGTCACTGCCGGTCGCAGGCACGTTCAGCTTCTTATACGCATCCGTCGAAGAAATCTCGACGTAAGTGTTGTCTTCTAAGTCAACGTAGTACAGCGTGTCATATTGTTCTGCAAGACTTGCGGTGATCTGATCATAAGCTTTATTCTGCCGCATGATCTCCCGCTGCGTCTCACGGATCCGCTCCTCCGCACGCCGTTTTTTCACCATTTCGTCAACGTTAGATACGGCTATAACGACAAAGCGTTCATCATCCTCCATGCGCGTGATCTTCATCTGCACGTAAAACGCCGTGCCATTTCCAAGTCGGCGAAAAGTCAATTCGCGCGCCTTCCCGCACCGCAAGGTGTCCCAAAGCGTCTTACGGTCCATGGTTCTCAAATATTCTTCCCTGTCATCCTCATGTACGTAAACGTACGCATCCCGTTTACAGAGTTCAAAGAAATCCGTACCCTTTCTTGACTCTTTTAACGCGCCGCTCACATCGTCGGTATGATAAGAAGCGTATTCGCCACTTTCCAGATTGACATAGTACAGATCCGTGCATTCTCTGGCCAGGGCTTGAACGATATGGTTATAGATGACGGCACTGCTGCCAAGCTGGGCAACGCTGCTATCAGGCTGGGCAACACTGCTATCAGGCTGGTCAACACCAAAATTATCCGCAGATTTCACGTTACGTCCTCCTATCCCATTCGATTCTCAATTTTGTTTCCATGATTACCCTTTATTATACCACGTATTGAAGTCTTCTGGCAACCATGACAACGGCCGTACATGATCGGGATTCTGCCTTTCCTTTGACTCCGATGCCCAAATCCCAGAATTCCCCAAACTTGCAATCGCGGCGTTCTTATTATCTGGCATTCCCTTGTCTTACTACCGCCTGCGTCGCTTTTCCGCCCGCCTGGCGGTAGCATTCTTCCTCCTTACTACCGCCCGCGTCGCATTTCCGCCCGCCAGGCGGTAGTGTTCTTCCTCCTTACTACCGCCCGCGTCGCATTTCCGCCCGCCAGGCGGTAGTGTTCTTCCTCCTTACTACCGCCCGCGTCGCATTTCCGCCCG
>JAEEGL010690427.1_pt1 | contig 18856 bp, 13 predicted proteins | sample 9134231 | NCBI WGS metagenome assembly JAEEGL01 (sample SAMN16246548, study PRJNA631951) | gut metagenome | biome: gut microbiome; feature: rumen; material: fiber-attached | host: Bos | place: Iran: Karaj | collected 2018-10 | reverse complement strand
GTCCGACGCTCACGTCGACCACCTGGGAGCGGCCGTATTCCGTGGGGATTTCGATGCGTGCCCCCCCGTTGGTGAAGGTCATCGGCCAGCCGTTGTAGGCGCAAACTTGCTGTAAAAGGGTCTGGAAGTTCATAAAAGCGAGTCTCCTCTCTGGGACTGGGGTTAAAGTAGCGACAATTTACAACGCAAATCCGGCGTTGAGAAGTTCAATTCTCTCACGAAATGGAACAATAAACGCTATGACAGGCAAGCGCGCATTAATTACGGGCATCACGGGTCAGGATGGTTCGTATTTGGCGGAGTTTTTGCTGGGGCAAGGGTATGAGGTGCACGGGCTCGTGCGCAGGGCGAGTTCGTTCAACACCCAGCGGATCGACCATCTTTACCGCGATCCGCACGAGTCAGGGGTGCAGTTATTCCTGCATTACGGCGATCTTTCCGACGGCACATCCCTGGTGAGACTCCTCGAAACCGTGCGGCCTCAGGAGTTGTACAACCTTGCGGCCCAGTCCCACGTGCGCATTTCGTTCGATCAACCCGAGTATACCGCCGACATCGTGGCCACCGGCGCTCTTCGTCTCTTCGAGGCGGTGCGCATTTATCGCGAGCTGACGGGGGAGTCTATCCGGGTGTATCAGGCTGGCAGCTCCGAGATGTTCGGTGCTCAGCCACCCCCACAATCCGAATCGACGCCCTTTTATCCCAGGAGCCCCTATGCGGTATCGAAGGTGGCCGCGCATGGATTCGCGGTCAACTACCGGGAGTCGTACGGACTGATGATCTGCAACGGTATCCTCTTTAACCACGAGTCCCCCAGGCGCGGAGAGACCTTTGTCACCCGTAAGATCACCCGAGCTCTGGGCAGAATCGCCGTTGGCCTGCAGGATAAACTCTATTTAGGCAATCTCGATGCGCGAAGAGACTGGGGGTTTGCAGGCGATTACGTGCGGGCGATGTGGCTGATGCTCCAGCAGGAGGTCGCTGACGATTACGTGGTGGCCACAGGTGAGGCGCATTCGGTGCGTGAATTTTTGGATTGCACCTTCGACCGCCTGAAAATCGACTGGAAAAAACATGTGGAATACGATGACCGCTATAGAAGACCCGCAGAAGTCGATCATCTTTGCGGCGATGCCTCCAAGGCCAGGCGCATTTTAGGATGGAAACCGGAGATCTCCTTCGGGGAGCTCTGCGCGATGATGGTCGACGCCGATCTGGAACGGGCAAAAAGGGAGAAACATCTCCTTGAAGGCGGCTATACCCCGGGGGAGGGTAGGCTGTAAGCAACCTGAAAACGCATCTGTCCCCGAGGGATGAAGATGTTTAAGAAAGTTGAATCAGTGGGATACCGCAGGGATGAAATCGTTTTAAAGGATGAAATCAGCCTTATCCCGCAGGATCGATCTCGTTTACCGAATTCAAACGAGGATCTCCCGCAGGGATGGGTTTCGACAAAAATGTGGAATCTATCCAATACCGTCATGAAAACGGAGTTTTAAAAAGATGAGGATGACCGATACCGAGGGGAAAATCTATGTTGCAGGGCATCGGGGGCTTGTAGGCTCGGCGTTGATGCGTGCATTAAAGCGTTCAGGCTGTGAACACCGCCTTTGCTTTACCCCACACAGCGAGACAGATCTGCGTGACCCCCAGGCAGTAGAGCGATTTTTTGAGCGCGAGAAGCCTTCATACGTCTTGCTTGCTGCGGCCAAAGTGGGGGGAATCGGTGCCAACTCCCGTAAGCCCGCCGAATTCATCCGCGATAACCTCCTCATCGAGACGAACGTGATCGATGCCGCCTATCGACACGGGGTTCAAAAGCTGTTGTTTCTTGGATCCTCATGCATCTATCCGCGCATGGCCCCCCAGCCGATCCCCGAATCCGCGCTGCTGACGGGCCCTCTCGAGCCGACCAACTCCGCTTACGCGCTTGCAAAGATAGCGGGTATCGAGCTCTGCAGGAGTTACCGCAAACAATACGGCTTTAACGCCATATCGGTCATGCCCACCAACCTTTACGGACCCGGCGATAACTTCGACCTCGAAGGCGGTCACGTTTTGCCGACGCTGATCCGCCGGTTTGACGAGGCCAAACGCAAAGGGCAGCCGAGCGTCACCCTCTGGGGGACAGGCCGCGCAATTCGTGAATTCCTTCATGTCGACGATATGGCCGACGCCTGCCTCTTTTTAATGGATCACTACGACGGGGATGAACCCTGCAACATCGGTACGGGCGAGGAAGTCACCATAGCCGATCTCGCGGAACGCATCCGCAAAGTGGTCGATACCCCCTGTACCATCCTCTGGGATCACAGTAAACCCGATGGCACCCCCCGGAAGGTGGTCGATTGCAGCAAACTTCTGAGTTTAGGCTTCAGGGTAAAGCTCTCCCTCGACGAAGGTTTGCGATCCACCTATGCCTGGTATGACCAGCATCGGGATTCGTTGAGAGGGATCTAACGGGGGGATAAGATCAAACGGCAGGCGTTATTGAACCAGAGTCGCCCCTTTTAAGAGCGAATAGGGCAATTCCAACCCCAATCTTTCGGCGGTACGAATATTGATCGTCAGTTTGGGACGAGGATCGGACTTGATGGGCACCAGGTTGATGGGGCGGTTTTCGCGGACCACCTCGATGATGCTCTCCCCAAGCAGCTTGCCCAGGAACACGTCATCGGCGGCCAATGCTGCGAGCGCGCCGTTTTTTACAGGCTGTTCCGGGAAGCTCAGAATGGGGGTTTGGGTTTTGGACTGCAATGTACCGCCTTCATTGATCAGGAACCCCTGGCTGCCAAGGATGATCACATCGCTTTCGATTTGGGGCAGCAATCCTTCAGCCTGTGCAATACTTGTGAGCTCGTGAACCTCGAGAGCGATCTTTTGCTTTTTGCACAGCGCTTCCGCGCTTTGGCGTTCGATGGCGGAGCTCGGGTGACCCTTTTCCAAAAACAGCGCCGCGCTCTTCAGGTTGGGAAAAATCTGCTTAAACAAGCGAAAATGCTCGCTCATGGGGATACCGTAGACGACGCCCGTGATGTGACCTTCCGGGGCATCCGGATGCTCGACTACGCCCAGGGATTTTGCGTCATAGGTAGCGCCGATAAATGATGGAATTTGCGGATTAAATCGCTTGAGCGCCTCGGCGCCTGCTGAACGCAGGATGACCATCGCTTTTTTGGAGCGCTGAAACCGCTCCATTTCCACCATCAGCGCCTCTTCGTCCTTCAGTGTGGGCTTCACTTCCATTTCGAATTCCGGCGCATAAATCCGGAAGGTTTCGTGCATGCCCTTCACGATGTTTTCAGACATCTTGGAGTTATCGAACCAGGCGACGCCGATGGGTACGCGCGCAGGCTCGTCGGCCAACGGCGCTTTGGGCCAGAAAGCCGCAGCTAAGGTCAGCAGTATGGGGAGTAACTTGCGCATCTTAGTACTTAAAATGTCCTAACAATTCAGAGAGTTCCATGCTGATCTTGTTGATGTCCTGGGATGCTTTGCGCATGTCGTCCACGCTGAAGAGCATGGTGGTCGAGAGCGCATTTAAGCTGACCATCTGATGCGCGATTTCGCTCGTATCGTTGGACGCCTTCTGCACGCTGTGGCTGATGTTGTTGGTGGTCATCGCCTGGGTGTCTACGGCGCACGCGATGCTGTTCGAGATCTGATGCATCTTGCTGATGGTCTCGATGATGCGGTTGATCGCTTCGTTGGTGGCGGTGCAGTCTTCCTGAATGCTGCGCACCTTGTCGGCGATGTTGTTGGTGGCGTCGGCGCTTTGGCGGGCGAGGGCCTTGACCTCGTTTGCGACCACTGCGAATCCGCGCCCGCTGTTTCCGGCTCTGGCGGCTTCGATGGTGGCGTTTAAGGCGAGCAGGTTGGTCTGCTCTGCAAAATCCGCGATGACCTGGACCACGTCGCCGATTTCGTTACTGCTTTGCACCAGACGCATGACCGCTTGATCGGCGGACTGGGCTTCCTGAACGGCGGTATCCGCGATTTCGGCCGACTGCGAGGCGTTGCGCGCGATGTCCTGAATGCTGGTCCCCAGGCTTTCGGCGCCCTGGGCGGCGGTCTGTACGTGGGAGCTGATGTTTTCGGCGTCGTGGGTGACCGATGCGATCTGATCGGTGGAGTTCTTGGTGCAGGATTCCACCAAATCCGAAACCGACGAGGTGTAAGTCGAAGCTTCGAGCAAGCGCTGCACCGTATCGCCGATGCGCTTCACCAGGTTCTGTATTTTTTGCACGAAGATGTTGAAAACATTAGCCATTTCGGCAATTTCGCTGCCACCGTCGCTCGACAGGCGCTGGGTCAAATCGCCGTCTACTTCGGCCACGTTGTGCAACACTTCGATGATTTGGTTGATGGGCTGCAGGACCGCGCGCGTGATCGAGAAGGCGAGCAGCGTGCAGATGGCGATCAGGACCAGGCAGATCATGATGATCGTGTTGCGGATCAGGATGAGCGATTCATGAATCGACTGGGCGTCGAGGGAGATGGCGATGCGAATCCCCGTCAGGCTGATCGCCTGGCTGCCTGTAATGTACTCGCGGTTGTTCCAGCGATGTGAGCCCGAGCCCAGGCTGAAGCCCGACATAAACGAAAGGCCTTTAAAGGGTTCCTTCCCAATTTCGTTGGGGTTCGGGTGCACCAGGATTTTACCCGAAGTGTTTGTAATATAAGTTAAATCCTCCGGGTTGAGCAGCATGTTGGTTAAAAACAGCTTGTAGTAATTTTGCAGCGGTATGGTGGCGATCAGGCGGCCCGTCGAGTTGCCGTAATTGTCGTTTAAAAGGACCACCAGAGCGATGGCCGGCGTCGCTGAATTGAGCAGCTGAGCGATGCGCACTTCTGAGTTGGGAAGCGCTTGTAACGTATCGATATGACTCAGCTTTCTTTCTTTGACGCATTCTTGTTGAGAGGTCGCTACCGGGGTCATCGACTTATCAAAAAGTGCGATGCAGTCGTAGGCGTCGTTTTTGGTCAGATTTCGCAGCAGAACATTGAGTTCTTTTTGCGCCGCTTTGGCCAGATAGCCTTTTTCCAAAGCATCGGCGACCATCGCCTGGTTGGCGAGGGATAAAATATCGTATGATTTGGTGTTTTTAAGCCAATAGTTAAAGTATGTGGCTGAGTTATGAGCGAGCTGCTCGGCCTGGCGGTAACTGCTTCGCACCAATGCACGGGACGCTAAATGATAAGCGAGCACGCTGATGAGCGTTAAACCGATTAAGAGGGCCGCCAGCACCGGCAGCAGCAACTTGTTTCGCAGTCCCATTCGTCCCAATCGTCCCATTCCAGGCCTCACAGTTGAATCAAGTTTACCCGCTTAAAAATTATCCACGATAGATGGTCACTTTTTCGATGACCACATCCTGACGAGGTTTATTACCGAACCCGCAAGGAACGCGAGCAATTTTTTTAATGATGTCGAGACCTTCGGTCACTTCACCAAAAATCGCATGCTTGCCGTCGAGCCAGGGCGTGGGCACTTCGGTGATGAAGAATTGCGATCCGCCGGTGTTGGGGCCCGCGTTGGCCATGCTGAAGAGTCCGGGGCGATCGTGGCGCAGACCGGGGCCGAATTCATCGGCAATCTGATAACCGGGGCCGCCGGTTCCGCGACCAAAGGGGCAGCCGGCCTGAATCATGAACTCGGGAATCACGCGATGGAAAATCAGTCCGTCGTAAAAGGGTTTACCGGTGATTTTGCCCGTAGCGAGCCCCACAAAGTTGGCCACGGTCTTGGGCGCTTCCTTTTCAAAAAAGCGGCCTTTGATCACGCCCAGGCTGGTCTGAAGTTCAACGCGAAGATCACCCTCGCCGGGGATGTCGATTGCAGGAGGATCAAAAAGCATCATTTACCTCTTCAAAAAACGAAGTGGAATTTAAAGCTGCCCTCAGGGCAACGGCTTAAAGATGGCGAATTAATTTGAGAAAATCAAAGGATAGTTGACCGGTTGTGCTGCTCCATCAAATGCCGGGAATTGCAAGCTCGATACCGTCTCTTGTAAACAATTTTTAAAAGGAGATCCCGCAGTTAAATGAGGCGCAAACTGAATGCCCGCCGCTTTACCTGTAGGCTGAACTTTAAACTGAATGTTCAGCCTTGAAAGGTTACAAGTCTTGTCTTTTCGGGTTTTACAGCGATTGTAGCAGCGTGTGAAGCGATCATTGGCGTTGTGCAAGGTTTGCTGAATGTCGGCCTGCGACAATTCTGCCGGTTTTTGAATGGGATGGGGCGAAGGCGGCAGTACCGTAGAGCCCGTGGGACGCAGGGTGCTGTAGCGGTTGTTTTGAGTTGCTGCTTTGCCTCCGGCCTCGCGATGGGTCTCGCGGGCGGCCGGTTTGATGGTCTTTGAAGAGCCGCTTGGGCGCGTTTCGGTTTTGCCCGCATCTTCGGGCGCTTCAGCCGCATCTTCAGCCGCCGCATCTTCCATCGCCGCATCCACAGCGATGGGCGCATCGTTTCTGATGGCGGTGTTTACGGCTGTAACTTCGCTTGCCGCAGGCTCTTTTATCTTGTTTTGCGGGTCGGGCGAGCGAAAAACGAAAAAGAGGGCCGTTCCCGCGAGGGCCAGGGCCGCCAGCGCAAGCAACCATTTGGTGCTTTGTTGCGGAATTGCGGGATCAAAATTGATGCTCGCCGTCGGATCGCCGATGCCGCTCAGTTCCGGCATCGGGTTTGGGCCGTTCGTTTGACCGTGGACTTCGGCATAGGCGCGTCCGGTGCTGTGGGCCAACTCCAAATCTTTGGCCATTTCGAGCATCAAATTGGTGCTGGCATCCTCGTATTCGGGCATATGCGCAGGGCGGGCATCGTTAAATCCACTGTTTTCTTCTTCAAAAAACAGATCTTCCGCCGACGGTTCGCTTTCGGGTTTGCCCGATTCGGCCATCGGTTTCAAATCGACCGGGGGCAGCGGATCGGCGGGACGCGTCAAATCAAAAACCGCTTCCGCTTCGGCAATGGCCGCATGCTCGTCGTCCTCGCTTTCGGTCACAAATGCGGTTTCGAGCTTTGATGCCGGCTCGTCCGACCCCTTCGCTTCTTCTGCCGATTCCTTTGTTTCTTCTTCAATTTCGATGGGTTGCGAGTTCCCGCTTTCTGCATCGGCCGCTTCCTGAACGAGCGCTTCGACCTGTTCAAGGCTTTCGATCGGCTTTGAGGCCCGCATCGAGTCTTTTACGAGCGCTTCAAGATCTGCCGCCATGCTCGAAGTGAGCTCGGAATTTTCGGGATCTTCCGTCGCATCGGCCTCAGACGGGGAGTCCGTGAGCGCTTTTAACTCTTCGTTTTTGCTCAGCTTTTTTTCTGGCAGAAGGCCGGACTCAGGGACCAGCAACGCATTTTTGGGGAGCTCTGCCGCCCTGGATGCCTTTGCCTGGGGCTCAGAGATTTGCAAACCGGGCTTCGGCAAAGTTTCGCTTTTGGCTTCCAACGCTTTGTTTTCGCTCGGCTTTTTGGCCTCGGGCGATCGAATGGAGGCGACTTTGAGAGCGCTCGAAGGGCTTTGCGGTTTTGAAAGCTGTAAGCTGATCCGGGGCGACGCCGGCTTGGTGGTTAAAAGCGATTTTTGAAGCGGATCGGGGCGCGTTGCGGCGGGTTTGTTCGGTAAATTTTTGGCGGGCGATTTCAGCGACGAAAGCGCTGGCCGTTTAACGGGCGCAGATTGCGGTGAAGAGGGGGTGAGCAGCGATGCAAATCGACCTGCAGGCTGAACCTGAGGTTTGGCAAGGACGAGCCTGGGCGCTTCTTTGGGCGGCAGGAGCGCTTTCAGTTTGGGGACCATTTCGAGCGGCAGCCAGCCCCCGGTAAACGTCTCGTTCCACACCATGTCGTTTGGGCCCAGCTGGCGGCTCTTGATGAGATCGCGGAGCTTTTCAAACGGCATCGGTCCCATCGTTTTGCCGTTGGGCGCGCAATGCCATTCGATTTCATCCAAAAATTCGACAGGTACAGCCGCGACAACGGTTCTTGAGCCCGACGGCTGCGGATGAATTTCACAATTGCAGGCAGGGCAGCGGATACGAAGATCCTGTTCCTCGATTTGATCATCATCGAAAGAATGCCCGCATTGCGCGCATTGGATTTGCATGCGATCTCCGCGCTCCGTTTGGCGTAAACCCCATTGAATCGACCTTAAAAGGTTATCAGCGTTATTGAGATGCGGCAAGATTCTGCACAGATGGCGTCCGACGGGAGGCGCGGATGATGGCAAGGAAAAACGAACTGTTGCTTCAGGCGCGTGAAATCTCGCTGCTTTTTGGGGCAACATGGCTCGATCGCCTGTTGCGGCGTCCGCAGAAGCGCGTATTTCAAGGCGTAAATTTTGAGTTGCTGGGCGGTGAGTCGGTGGCTTTGACGGGCGGGAACGGATCCGGAAAATCTTCGATTTTACGCCTCTGTGCGGGCCTTTATCTGCCAACGGCGGGTCAAATCACGCCCTTTTGTCCCGTGATTTGGGGGATCGGCAACGATCGCTGCTTTTATGAACGCCTCACGTTGGAAGAAAACCTGGCGTTTTTTATGCGCTTTTCTGGATTAAGCCTAAAAAATGTTCAGCCGGCTCTGGAGCGCGTGGGCCTTCTCGATGCGCGGGCGGTGCCCTGGCGCGAGGCTTCCACGGGGATGCGGGCACGTCTGGTGATGGCGCGTTCGTTTGTGGCCATGGAACAGCATCGGAATCGGGCGGTTCTGCTGCTCGATGAGCCGGAACGGGGGCTCGACGCTGCGGGCATGCAGCTGCTCGGCGAACTGGGCGATCGGATTTGTGCCATGGGCGGTGCTGTTTTTACGGCAACGCATCTGGCTGCGCTCAATACGCTTCATTTTACGCGGGGTTACAGGCTTCAGGAGGGCGCTTTGACGGAGGCTGAGCTTTAAAATGGGCGCCATGTTGCTGGCGATGCTGCGCCGCGATTGGATCACGCAATGGAGTTATCGCGGCGCTTTTTTCGGTCGGACGATCGCCTGCGCGAGCTCGGTGTTCTCGTCCTGGTTTTTAGCGAACTGCTTTTCGGGTTATGAACCGGAATCGATTGCAACTTATGGAAATTATTTCAATTTTTTAATTTTTGGTCTCCTGCTGATGCAATGGACCCAAAGCATTTTATTCGGGGCTACGGGTCGCATTCGCGCGCTGCAGGTGGAGGGATCGCTGGAATCCTGGGCGGCTTACTGTCCCTCTTTGGGCCGGCTGATTTGGGCCGAGGCGCTTTCGGTGCAGCTGGCTTCGATCTGGCCGATGATGCTCACTCTGGGGCTCGGTTTTGCGCTCGGGCTTTCGATTGATTCCAGCGGAGTTGCGCTCAAACTGGGGAGCGTTTTGCTTTGCTGGGCGGCGCTGTGTCCGCTGGGCATCTGGGGCGGGGCGTTTACGCTCGCTTTTAAGCGGAGCGATCCTTTGGGGCGCGCCGTGCTGGGCCTGAGCTGGCTTTTGAGCGGCGTCTTTTATCCCGTCGAAGTTTTGCCTAAATGGCTGACTTTATTGGCCTATTTTTTGCCTACGACCCATGCGCTCGATTTGCTTCGGGGCGTCTTTTTGCGCGGTGACGACTGGGCGGCGCTTTCGGGATCGGTCTGGGCGCTCGTTTTACTGAGCGCGATCGGATGGCCGCTGGCGCTTGGGACTGTACGGATTTGTGATCGAATCGCGCGCCGTTACGGCACGTTAGGGCAATATTGAAGGAATGATCGAGGGGAGAAAGAAGGCGGGAAGGCGAGGGGATCAGCGCTTGGAGAGGTAATCCTTGAGGAGATCGCCGAAGGTGCCGAGGCTGTGCGCTTCGCTCTTCTGCTGCGCGCGATAATCGGCGTAATCGTTCTCTTCTGCGTGGAATTTCAAAGCCTTACGAGACAAGCGGATGCGGCGCTTTTCGTTGTCGATGTCCTGAACCTTGACCTCGAGTTCGGTGCCGATGGGGAAGAGCTTGGCGTGATCGGCGCCGCGCTCGGTGGCCATTTCGGCGTTGGGGATCAGGCCGACGACACCGGGGGCGATTTCGAGGAAGACGCCGTAGCTTTCGACGCGGGTGACCTTGCCGGTGCAGACTTCGCCCACCTTGACGGGGATGGCGGCGACGGGCTTGGGCTTGCGGCTCTGGGCGACTTCTTTGGTCATCAGGCCGATGCGGCGGCGCTCAAAATCGACGCGCTCGACCACGACGTCGATTTCCTGGCCAACCGAGAGCACTTCGCTCGGGTTTTCGATGCGCTTGCCGGTGGTGATCGCCGAAATATGGAGCAGGCCGTCGATGTTGTCCTGCAGGGTGACGAAAGCGCCAAATCCTTGAATTCGGGCAACTTTTCCGTGCAATTCCTGACCGGGCTGAAGGCTGCGCGCGTAGGTGGTCCAGGGATCGTCCTGGAGTTCCTTCATGCTCAGCGCGACGCGGCCCTTGTCGGTGTCGATGCGGATGACCTTCACCTCGATGGCGTCGCCGACGTTCAGCTTGTCGCTGGGCTTGTTGATGTGCTCATGGCTGATTTCGGAGACGTGGACCAGGCCTTCGACGCCGGGAGCGATTTCGACAAAAGCGCCGAAATCTTTCACCTGGGTGACCTTGCCCTGATAGACCTCGCCCACCTTGATCTGATTTTCGAGGCTTTCGCGCAATTCCTGGCGCTGGGCTTCGAGCAGGGCGCGGCGAGAGATCACGAGGCTCTTGCCTTTGGCGAATTCGGTGATGAGGAACTCGAATTCCTTGCCCACCATGTTCTTGGGATCGCGGACAAAGTGATCGGCAAACTGCGAAGCGGGGCAGAAAGCGCGGACGCCGTCGACACGGACTTCAAAGCCGCCCTTGTTGATGTCGACGATCTTGCCTTTGACGGGGGTCTTGTCGCGCCAGGCTTGTTCCAGATCCTGCATGACGCGGCCGGCCTGGACCTTTTTGCGGCTGAGCTGGATGGCGCCGCGCGTCTGGACCACAGCGCATTCGATTTCGTCGCCTTCGTTGACGGTCAGGTTGCCGTCGTTGTCCTTGAGCTCGGAGAGTTCGATGTAGCCCTCGCTGCGGGCGCCGTAATCGACAAAGGCCACATTGCCGGTGATCTTCACGATTTTGCCCGTGACGATATCGCCGGGATTGACGTTGCGCCCAGAAAAGCTGGTCTCCAGGTCGGGCTTGCTCAATTCAGCTTTTGAAAAGTCCGCCTTGGCGTTTGCAGCAGTGTTGTTGTCGATTTGGGGTTCCACTTGATTTTCGGCTTGGGTGTTATCGTTCATGATGTTCGTGACTGGAAGGTCTATTCAAAAAAGCGCTCAAATTTTAGGCCGGAATTTTAGACCGGGCAAGAATGTCGTTTGCTCAAATGCGCGTTTATGCAGAGAGATGCAATCATAATCAACCTTGAGCGGGATCGTTTTTGCCTCTGGGCCATTTTTGTTTTGAGAATGCTTCATCGGAAGTTTCGTTTGAGCGTATTGCAGAACAAAAGAAACCGGTGCTATTTCTAAGGCTTACCTGCTTTGCGAGAAAAAAAATGCGTCAAACAGCTTTTTTGTTGAGTTTGCTGATGGGACTGGCGGCTTGCGATGACGACGATGATGCGTCGGAATGCGGGCCGGGCAAGCCTTGTCCCGATGGGGCGGATTGCGTTTCGGGGCGTTGCGTGCCCCTCGATGCGGATTTGGGTGAAGATGTGGTGGATCGGGATTCAACCGCAGATGCGAGCCAGGATGCAGGGGATTCCGGCAATGCGGATGCGAGCTGGGATGCGAGCTCGGATGCAGAGGCTGATGCCGATTCCGGCGATGCGGATGCGAGTGATTCGGATGCCGAAGACGCTGATGGGGAAGCCGATGCTGCCGATGGGGAAGCCGATGCTGCCGATGCGGATCCGGGTGATGCCGATGCCAGCGATGACGCGGAGTCAGACGCAGAGGAGAAGGAATGTACGCCTGGAACCCGTCAGAATTGCGGATCTTCGGTGGGCATGTGTCGCAAAGGCACGCAAAAATGCGACGAGACCGGACATTGGGGCGAATGCACGGGCGGGCAGGGGCCTGTAGCCGAGATCTGCAATGGCGCGGACGACGACTGTAACGGTGTGGTCGACGATGGTTTTGGGGTAGGCGAGTCCTGCGACGGCGTAGGCGAATGCGGCATGGGCGTCCGGGAATGCAAATCGCCAACAGAAACGCGATGTTCCACGGGGGTTGGTGGCAGTCGCGATCGCCATCAGGCCGAAGTTTGCGACGGAAAAGACAACGATTGCGACGGTCACATCGACGAAGATTTTACACAGCTGGGCCAGCCTTGCAGCGGGACCTGCGGTCCCGGCGTCTATGAATGCAACGGCTCCGGCGTGAGATGCGACACCGACAGAGGCGGCACGCACAGCGTGATCACCAACGAGATCTGCAACGGCTACGACGACGATTGCGACGGCACAGTAGACGATGGGTTCGAAGTGGGCCAACCCTGCGTATCTCCAGGGATTTGCGGTCAGGGCCAATGGGCTTGTGCGGAGAATGGCGAGCGAAGATGCACCGCGCTCGACAACGCTCAGGACGAAGTTTGCGACGGGAAAGACAACGATTGCGACGGTGAGACCGACGAAGGCTTAGTGGTCGGAGGCGTCGCTGTGGGCTCCCGCTGCGAGGGCGAAGGCGAATGCGGCGCGGGCGTCTGGGAATGCACCCCGGCGGGCACGCTGCGCTGTTCCTCAAATCCCGGCGGCAGCGCTTATGCGGGCAAAACCGAGGTTTGTAACGGCAAAGACGACGACTGCGACGGCGATCCCGACAACGGGTTTCACATCGGCGATCCCTGTGCGGGCATCGGCGAATGCAGTGCAGGCGTGATCGAATGCAAAAACGAAGCAGAAACGCGATGTTCCACGCATCCCGGCGGCTCCGCTTATACGGGGGTTGCTGAGATCTGCGATGACCTGGACAACGATTGCGACGGCGATCCCGACAACGGGTTTGAACTCGGCGAGCTTTGCGATGGCGAGGGGGTTTGCGGTGAGGGCGTCTGGGAATGCGACGACGAGCTGATTGGAAGGCGTTGCAGCAGCTCGTATGGCGGCAGCGACTACGAGCCCGAAGGCAAGATCGAAGTCTGCAACGGCCTGGACGACGATTGCGACGGCGAGACGGACGAAGGGGAAGCCTGTAACGGCGATCGCTGCGAAAATGCGCCCGACATCACATCCGCCCTCTTTGCATACGGCGACACGACCGCGCTCAGCAGCAGCATCGACCGCAACAGCTGCGGCAGCAACAGCAATGGGAATGATCAGGTTTTCCGCTTTAAGACCTCGGCTGCAAACGAAACCTGGGCAGTGGCGGTAGCGCCGCTTTCTTCAGATTTCCAACCCATCCTATGGGTGTCGTCCGGTTGCGGAGAGGGCATTCTCACCTGTGTGAGCGGCAGCTACAAGTACGCAACGATGCCTGGCAAGAATATATCGTCCGTCGTAAGGCTCGCTTCTGCGGGTGATTATTACGCGGCGGTGGATTCCTGGAGCTCCAGCGGAGCCTTTGTCTTTTCGGCGTTACCCCTTTCCAAAGGCACGGGAGGGAATCTGGCGATTCCGTTAACGCTGCCTGCGGCCTATGCGGCGACCTTCAATGGAAGGAACGACGATCAATACAGCGGTTTTTCGGCCGTATCCTGTCCTGCCGACGTCACGACAAGCTTATCTCCCGATTTGACTTTCAAAGTGAACGTGCCGGAATCGGGTAATGTGCGCTTCTCGCTCAAATCCAATTCTACGAAGAGCTACTCACTTTCGGTCTTCAGCAACTTTAATGCGGTAGCCAGCAGCTGCGCTGGAGGCTTTACAACGAGCAATGGCGCAGGATCCGTTATTTTGGCCCTTTCTGCCGGCGATTATTATGCTGTTGTTGAAGGTCAGGCGGACGACGATACATTCTTATTGCAGATTGAACCCGTTGCTGGCGAATGAGCCGGCAACGGTGAGGCCTTTTGAGGGGCTGTTTTGGGGGTAAAGATCCTTCAAATGGGGGATCGATTGGGCAGATGGATATTCAAATCGGAAGAAAACAGCGATCCATCCGATGACTGATGGGGGATCGCTGTCCAGATGCGGCGAACATCCGATGGATCGAGGGTGAATGCTTGCTGGAATGGCGATCAATTCGCTGAATTGAGGGTAATGGATCAGTTTAAGCAAAATATATGGGATGAGTTGAGGCTTATCGGGACTTAAATAGGGCATTCATTCGATTGACGCTGGTGCTCAACGGAATTTGATTCGCGGTATTGGCGTGAGTTTAACGTTTGCTTTTGAAAATAAAGAAGAGATGACCCACTCGCTTCCAGATAGGAAGCTTTCATCACCCGCATTCGCTCGATTCTCTGCATGATTCAGAGAGGATCAGGCCAAATTCTGAGGCATTGAGATGATTCAAGGAAGGCTAAAAGGCTTTTCATCTCGATCAGACGAGCAGATCGGGAAAGATCTGAACCCTCAAAAGATCACCGATCCTGCATGATCCGATGATTCATTCACCCTCGATGGGCCGGGATCGGATCTGCCCACTCGCTTCAACCACGATCGACCCCCAGCTCAATGGTGGCTGTGAAAGGAGAAGATGCGCAGAGGGTTAAAGATTACCTGCCCGCAAACGAGGGTCCCTGATCGCTCTGCGAACCGGAGCGAGGCATGCAAAAACAACCCGCGAAAAGAAGCATACCGGCGGTCTCAAACGCCTGTCGATCTCATATTGCCCCAAAGAATAGTTCTTTTCCGCCCAATCCATCCCCTCACCAGGAGATCCGTTCACCCCTTTTCCCATCAAAAACCCTTTACCCTGCAAATCTTCGGAGTGCATCGATAAAAACTTCGACCGTTGCGGGGCGCAAATGCGCTTCAAACGACACCGACTGGGCGAGCCACTGGCGGATCGCGTCGGGACAGTCGAGGGAAAGGGCGATGCGATCGGGTGCCCGCAGGGCCATATTGGGTAACGGTTGCCCGTACAATAAAAAGATCCCCAGCATGGCCAGCGAGTAAACGTCTGCTGCGGGGGTGAGCACCGCGTTTTCGTCAAAGCGTTCCGGCGCCAGATAGGCGAGCCGTGCAAAGGGATTGAGCCCGCCCTCCTGCAAAGCCGCCCGCAGATCGGTCAATCCAAAATCGCAAATGTTCAGGCGACCCGAGCCGTCGATGACCACGCTTTCGGGATTCAAATCGAGATGCAGGCAGCCGGTTTGATGCGCATAAGTGAGCGCCTGCGAGAGCTCCAGAAGCACATTGATCGCGTCGCGCTTTAAGATTTGCCCGTTGGTGACCGCATGGCCCAGGCTGCCGCTGCTCGCGTATCGGGTGACAAAATAATAGATGCCGCGATCGACCAGCCGCTCCGATAAAATCTCAATGATTCCGGGATGTTTCAAATGCGCACAAGAGGCGATGCGCGCAAAAATCGCTTCTCTGCGGACCGCGTCATTGAGGATGGCGGGCTGCAAAACCTGAATCGCCACCTTGGTTTGGGTGAGCCGGTCGAATGCGCGCCAGGCTGTGGTGGTGGCGCCCTCGGCGATGATGCGCTCCAGTCGGTAGCGATCGCTCAGGGTTGCGCCCGGTTGCAGGCCGCCGTTGCGCGCCTGTTGCTCCAGTTGTTCAAGCTCGGCCTGGTATTGCGGGTTCGGTTCGCCGTTTTCTATCGAGCGGTAGAGCTGACGCCCGGCCTCTGCAAGTCGTTGTGCTAAAAGCTCTTTTGGCTCCGAACTCGCTCGCCCTCCACCTCCGGGTTCCAGGTAATCAGCGAGCTTTGCGCAAATGGTCTGGATGTCGGCGCCCACTTCCCAGACTTCGGCAAACATGCGGCGCAAACGGGCGGGCGCCTGCTCGGGCGGAACGCGCAATGCGGCCATCAGGGGGACCACGGATTCAGGCCCGTCGTCTTGGCCTACACGCTCCAAAATCCCTTTTAAAACCGCATCTTCGGCGTGGGTTGCGACTTCGCTCAGGGGGACGATGACCACGTGACTGCGGCAGGCTTCGGCGATGAACCGCTCGGGCGTGCGCTCTACCCCCGCTCCTGGATCGCATTCCGCAAAAACCCGGTATTGAGCGGCCAGCGCGCCCAGCAAAAAGCGCTCGAATCGCGGATCCCCTGAGGCGCTGCAAAGGTAGAAATCATGGGCGTATTTGTGCGATCCCGAGCTTGCGGGCGAGGTGGCCTGAGCTGCGAGCGGGATTGCAGGCGGCGTTGGGCGTGCGGCCAGTGGCGGGTTGGGCGATCGCTGTGGCGCGTTGTAACCCGCTGGCGCTGATACCGTAGGGAGCGGCCTCGAAGGCATCGGGGACGAAACCGTGGGGAGCGGCCTCGAAGGCATCGGCGAAGAGATCGGCGGCAGGGGGCGCGATGGCGACGGATGAGCCCCCTGAGCATTGGACGCTGGCTGCGAAATCGGAGATTTTAGGGCGCCGTTAGTCAACGATTGGCGCGGATAACTCCCCGTAACGCAATCGAAATCATCGCCTTTTAATAAAAATGTGCCCGATGCGGATTCATCAAAAATGCGCTCGGCGTCGCTCGTCGGGTTGACCTCAAAGCCGCCGCTGACGCGCTCCAGAGGCGCCTTTCGGGTGATGGGGATATTTTGCCCGTCCGAATAAGAACTGCCAACGCGAAAGCCGCCCGAAGAGGTTTGAAAACCGCTTTGACTTTGCTGAGTTGCAGACTGAGAGCTGCTTGCAGCCAGCTTGTCGGGCGTGAGCACGATGACCTGATCGCAATGCTGGCATTTGAGCCGCACCACACCTTGCTGCAGACGCTGCTCGATGCGCGCTTTCATCGCAGGGTTGCGGATCTGATGTTCAACGCCACAATGCTCACAGACGAAGCGCATTTTTCGCCCTCATCACTTGCCAAAAAGGGTTGCCAACGTATGTCTCAAGGTTTCAAACGAAAAATGTCGAGCGCCCAGGGCAAAGTTGAGTGCGGTCATGCTGCGCTGCCGCTCGGGATGGGTCAACACAAAGCGCATCTCTTCCACAGCGCTGTCGGTGAGCCGATTGTCGCGAATCATGATGGCGTCAAAGCCTTTGGAGCCAATATCGGGCCAGTAGACCGGTTCGTAGGCGTTCACAAAAATGGGGCGCTTGGCCAGGATGCATTCCAGAAACACGTTGCCAAAGCCTTCGTAGCGGCTGAAGTAGGTGCAGGCGGTGGCCTGGGCGTAAGCGTCGCTTAAAGCGTAGATCTTTCGGCCTTCTGCAGTCGCACCGCGGGTCGGAGCAAAGCGATCACCCGCAAACAGCACGCGATCTCCGAGCTCCCACTGGCCCACCAGGCCGCAAAGTTCGGCCATATACACATCCTGATGGGCGCTGCGGGAAGTGCCTGCAATCACCAGCTTTACGCGCGGAGCCTTCAGTTTGTGCACCAGCTCGATGGCGGTCTCAATGCTTTTGCGCCGCACGATGCGCGAAATCTGAAAAAGCACGAGATCGTCTTCCTTCAGGCCCAGCTCCGAGCGCAGTGTGGCGTTGTAATCGTCGGGCTGGCCGAAGGGCTGATCGAAATCCATCACGTTAGGCATCACGATGGCGGGAATCCCGCGCTGCCAGAGCGCATTGCAGGAGGCGTGATTGATGACGACGTGGCGTAAGTTTGGAAGATTTAATGGAAAACAGCGATCGATGATTTGCTGCACGCCCTTGAGCGGCGTTGAGAAGCGTTCCGGGTTATCCCAGGCAAAACCGTGGTGATGGGCGACTGCCGGAATCTTTGTGCGGGAGAGCGTTTTTTCAAGTGCCATGCCGAGTTGCAGATGCCGGGGCAATGCGAGCGCGTTTTCGATGAGCAGCTGATCGATCTTTTCTTCGCGAATCCAAGATTCGATATGGAGCGAGAGCTCTTCGGCCTGGGCATCGAGTTCTTCTATAAAAGCGGCCTCGTCTTCAATTGATTCGCCAAAAAATGCAATATCTTGAGCCCATTCGGTGAGCGGATGGTCGAGCGCCATTTCGGGCAGCAGGGTTTCATCCGAAAAATCATCTTCAAATTCGCCCGACAGAATGGAACAGCTGTGCCCCATCGATTGCAGCACCGTTCGCCATTTGGCCGCCTCCAGGGCGACGCCGTCCAATCCACCTGCGCGCGTAATGATCATGCCGAGATGCATGGCTTCTCTCCCACTCAAGCATGCTCGCAATACGAGTGGAGCCCGCTTAAGTCAAGGCGTTCGCATGGATTGTGACCAGCAGATGGGCTTTCCGTTCAGCAAATGCCGCGTCATCCGCCCGGAAGCTAAAATGTCGGGATGCCCGATGACGATCAGGTGATCCTGGGCGCGGGAGACGGCCACGTTTAACAGATGGACGCGTTCGTTTAAAAAGCCGAGGGAGCGCGTGCTGGTGCAAACCGTTGAAAACACGACGATCGAGCGCTCGCCGCCCTGAAAACGGTGCACCGTGCCCGTGGTGACCGCGCCCTGAGTCGTGCCCCAGAGTGGGTTGGGATCGGCGTCCCAGAATTCTTCGCCGCAGGGGATGTGGTTTTGTCGCAGCGCCCGGCGGATGGCGTCGCATTGCCCCACGTAAGGCGTGATGAAAGCGAGATCGCCCCAGGGCAGACCGCGCCGCTTAAATTCTTCCAACAACTTGAGAATTAAGGAGATTTCGTCAGGATTCTCCCAGCTTCCGCCGACCCTTTTCTGACTGCCGCGCACGGGAATGAAATGGAAGGATTCGGTTAAAAGATCGCTGCAGTAAGGCGAGGCGTGGGCGGGCGTCATCACGCGAAGGCCATAGCTGCAAAGCGCTTCCGAGAGGGCGATGATGCCGGGCTGGCAGCGGTAATGGGCTCTGAGGGTGGGGCGATCCTGTTGCGGAAGCGGCAAATCGGCCACCGACTGGGCGGAATGG
>JAEEGL016287051.1_pt1 | contig 18858 bp, 17 predicted proteins | sample 9134231 | NCBI WGS metagenome assembly JAEEGL01 (sample SAMN16246548, study PRJNA631951) | gut metagenome | biome: gut microbiome; feature: rumen; material: fiber-attached | host: Bos | place: Iran: Karaj | collected 2018-10 | reverse complement strand
CCCGTTACGCCGACCAGTCCATCGAGGTGGAGGACTTCGGCCGGGGCTGCCCCGTGGACTGGAACGAAAAGGTGGGGCGCTACAACTGGGAGCTGGTCTTCTGTGAGATGTATGCCGGCGGCAAGTATAAAAACAACGAGGCCGGCAATTATGAATACAGCCTGGGTCTCAACGGCCTGGGCACCTGCGCCACCCAGTACGCCTCGGAATATTTCGACGCCGTGATCTACCGGGACGGGTTTCAGTATACCCTCCACTTCAAGAAGGGTCGCATCGACGGCGAGATGGAGAAGGTCCCCACCACCCGGAAGCAGACCGGCTCCCGCTTCCACTGGAAACCGGATCTGGAGGTCTTTACCGACATCGCCATCCCCGCCGATTACTACACCGACATGCTCAAGCGGCAGGCCGTGGTCAACGCCGGCGTGACCTTCCGCTTCCGCAACCAGGTCGGCAGGCAGTTCGAGACTGTGGAGTACCGCTACGAGAACGGGATCCTGGATTATGTCAACGAGATTGCCGAGACCGAGCAGCGCAGCCCCATCACCATGGCCCAGTATTGGGAGGCCGAGCGGGTGGGCCGCGACCGGGCCGACATGGATGACTATAAAGTAAAGATCACTGCGGCTCTGTGCTTTGCCAAGCAGGGGGGCCGGGTGGAATACTATCACAATTCCTCCTGGCTGGAGTACGGCGGCGCGCCGGAAAAGGCGGCGAAGAACGCCTTTGTCTACGCGGTGGACGCCTGGCTCAAGCAGGAGAACAAATACACCAAGAACGAGAGCAAGATCACCTGGCAGGACGTTTTTGACTGCCTGGTCCTGGTGACCAACTGCTTCTCCACAAAGACCTCCTACGAAAACCAGACCAAGAAGGCCATCACCAACAAATTTATCCAGGACGCCATGGCGGAGTTTTTCCGTGCCAGGCTCCAGGTCTATTTTATCGAGAACAAGCAGGAAGCCGAGCAGATTGCTGCGCAGGTCCTCATCAACAAGCGCAGCCGCGAGACTGCCGAACAGGCCCGCAAGGCCATCAAGACCAAGCTGTCCGCCAGCGTGGACCTTTCCAACCGGGTGCAGAAATTTGTCGACTGCCGGTCCAAGGATCCCAACGTCCGGGAGCTCTACATCGTGGAGGGCGACTCCGCCCTTGGCTCGGTCAAGCTGGGGCGGGACGCGGAATTCCAGGGCATCATGCCGGTCCGCGGCAAGATCCTCAACTGTCTGAAGGCCGACTACGGTCGAATTTTCAAAAGCGACATCATCACGGACCTGCTGCGCGTCATCGGCTGCGGCGTGGAGGTCAAGGAAAAGCGGGTCAAGGACCTGCCGGAGTTTGACCTGTCGAATCTTCGTTGGAACAAGATCGTCATCTGCACCGACGCCGACGTGGACGGTTTTCACATCCGCACAATGATCCTGACCATGCTCTACCGCCTGGTCCCGACGCTGATCCGGGAGGGCTTCGTCTACATCGCCGAATCTCCTCTGTTCGAGATCAACACCAAGGACAAGACCTGGTTTGCCTACAACGAACAGGAAAAGGTCGAGATCCTCAAAAAGCTGGAAGGGAAGAAGGCTTCGATCCAGCGCTCCAAGGGCCTGGGTGAAAACGAGCCCGAAATGATGTGGATGACCACCATGAATCCCCAGACCCGCAGACTGATCAAGGTCATGCCGGAGGACGCGGAACGGACCGCGACCTACTTCGACATGCTTTTGGGCGACAACCTTCAGGCCAGAAAGGACTATATCGCCGACAACGGCTATAAGTACCTGGAGCTGGCCGACATCTCATGAGCCCCCGGACGATCGGGACTGCCCTGCCCGCGAGAAATCTGGGCATCGACGCGCTGCGCTGCGTCGCCATGCTGCTCATCGTATGCCTGCATGTGATGAATCGCGGCGGCGCGATCCCCCCGACCAATACAGCGGCCGCTATCTTTATCTATCCGCTGCGGATCTTCGCCTCTGCCGCGGTCAATATCTATGCGCTGATCTCGGGCTACGTGACTTTGAAGGGCCGTTTCCGCCCCGCCCGGGTCATGGAGCTCTGGCTCCAGGTCCTGGTTCTGAACGTCGTGATCGGACTTGCGGGGGCTTTGATCTGGCCCGGATCCATGGATCATGAATTCTGGATCCGCTATATCTTCCCCTTCACGCAGAAGGCGTTTTGGTATTTCAGCGCATACGTCTGCGTTTATGCCTTCTCTCCTGTCATCAACCGGGGCGTTTTGGCCTTGAGCAGGAGACAGGCGGTGACCCTTGTCTGGATCCTTCTGCTGGTCTTTTCTCTGGGCTCTTACCTCGGCTACGCAAACCAGGGCGACCCCTTTGCCATTGCCTCCGGTTATTCGGCCCTTTGGCTCCTTGTCCTCTATGTGGTCGGTGCCTGCGTGCGGCACAGCGGTTTTTTTGACCGCGTTTCCACCGGGAGACTGATCCTGAGCCTCTGCCTGTGCGTATTGCTGATGACCGGACTTTGGCGGCTCCTGCTGCTTGAATCCCTGCCGGAGGATTTCAGCAAGCTCCGCGAACAGATGCTGCGGTATTCCAGCCCAGGCATCACCGCCGTGAGTCTTCTGACCCTGGCGCTGTTTTCCAGGATGCAGCCGCGAGGTGCGATGGGCAGTGTGATCGGCTTCCTTGCGCCGCTGACCTTCGGCGTTTACATCATCCATGTCCACCATGTGATCTGGCTCCAACTGGAAAATCTTTTCAAACCCCTGCTGCGTCTGCCTGCGTATGTGCTTTCCTTTGCAGTGATCGGCTGCGCATTGGGACTGTTTTTCGCCTGTGTCCTTGTGGACTATCTGCGCGCACAGCTGTTCCGTCTGCTGCGGGTCCGAAAGGGAATGGACCGGCTGGAGGCCGCCCTCAGGCGCCTGGCAGCCAAAATGATCAAAGAAACGAACGGTAAAGAAAATGGCTAAAAAGAAAACGGAAGAAAACGCAAAGCATAAAATAGACCCAAAGGTAGAGGGACTTCGCGGAGAGGTCATGGAGCAGGCGATCTGCGACACCCTGGAGCTGAACTTCATGCCCTACGCCATGTCGGTCATTGTCTCCCGTGCGATCCCCGAGATCGACGGCTTTAAGCCCGCCCACAGAAAGCTCCTGTACACCATGTATAAAATGGGCCTTCTCAACGGCGGCCGCACCAAGTCCGCCAACATCGTGGGCGCAACCATGAAGCTCAACCCGCACGGCGACCAGGCCATCTATGAGACCATGGTCCGTCTGGCCAGGGGCAACGGGGCACTTCTGCATCCCTTTATCGACTCAAAGGGCAACTTCGGCAAGGTCTATTCCCGGGATATGGCATACGCCGCGCCCCGCTATACCGAGGCAAAGCTGGAACCGATCTGCGCGGAGCTCTTCGGCGACATCGACTATGACACCGTGGATATGACGGAAAACTACGACGGCACCATGCAGGAGCCGACGCTGCTGCCCACGACCTTTCCCAATGTGCTGGTATCCAACAATACCGGCATCGCCGTCGGCATGGCCAGCAATATCTGCGGCTTCAATCTGCGGGAGGTCTGCGCGGTCACGGCGGCCTTTATCCGCAACCCGAAGTGCGACCTGCTGGAATACCTTCCGGCGCCGGATTTCCCCACCGGAGGCGACATCATCTACGATCCGGTGGAGATGCTCAACATCTACAACTCAGGCCGGGGCTCCTTCAAGATCCGCGCCAGGTGGCGCTATATCAAAGAGGGAAATCTCATCGAGATCTATGAGATCCCCTATACTGCCTCCACCGAGGCTGTCATCGACAAGGTGGCGGAGCTCAGCAAGGCCGGCAAGCTCCGGGAGATCAACGACATCCGCGACGAAACGGACCTTTCCGGTCTCAAGCTCGCCATCGACCTGAAGCGGGGCGTGGATCCCGAGAAGCTCATGCAGAAGCTCTTCCGCTATACACCGCTGGAGGACAGCTTTCCCTGCAACTTCAATATCCTCATCGCCGGCATGCCGAGAGTCCTTGGGATCCGCGAGATCCTGGAGGAATGGGTGGCCTGGAGGACGGACGGCGTTCGCCGCAGGACCTATTTCCAGCTCCAGCGCAAAAAGGAGAAGCTGCATCTGCTCAAAGGCCTGGGAAAGATTCTCCTGGATATCGACAAGGCCATCGCGATCATTCGCGGCACGGAATCCGACGCCGAGGTCATCCCGAACCTGATGATCGGCTTCGGCATCGACGAGGTCCAGGCGAATTTCGTGGCGGAGATCAAGCTTCGCAACATCAACAAGGAATATATCCTGAAAAAGACCGCCGAGATCAGTCAGCTTGAAAACGAGATCGAGGATCTGGAGAAGATCCTGAAGAGCGACGCCCGGGTCAAGACCATCATCGTCCGGGAGCTGGAGGCGGTCAGCAAAAGATACGGAATGGACCGCAGGACCGGCATGATCTTCGACCATGAGATCTATGTGGAGGAAGAGCCGGAATCCGCCGCCGACTATCCGGTGACGATCTTTGTTTCCAAAGAGGGCTATTTCAAGAAGATCACACCGCAAAGCCTTCGGATGTCCGGAGAGCAGAAATTCAAGGAGGGAGACAGTCTCGCCTTCTCCGTTGAGACAACGAATCTTTCCGAGATCATGGTCTTCACCAACAAGTGCCAGGTCTACAAGACCAGGTGCGACGTCTTCGCAGACGGCAAGGCCTCTGTCCTGGGAGATTTCCTGCCGCAGAAGCTTGGCATGGACGAAGGCGAAAGCGTGAGCTGCGTCTGTCTGCCCGGAGATTACACCGGATTCATGATCTTTGTCTATGAGGACGGAAAAGCGGCCAAGGTGGAGCTGTCCGCCTACGCGACCAAGTCCAACCGGAAAAAGCTGACCGGCGCTTATTGTGACAAGAGCGCGCTCAAGGCCGTGTTCCTGATGAAGCAGGACGAGCAGGTCGTGCTGTATTCCACTGAGGGCAGAGCGCTCATCTTCTCAACGGCGCAGCTTTCTCCCAAAACAAGCCGCACTACCCAGGGTGTCGCTGTGCTCACGCTGAAAAAGAAGGCCCTGCTCCATCGGGCCTGCCTGCTGGAGGACTCCGGCGTCGTCAATCTCGCCAGATACCGGACCAGGACGATCCCCGCGGCGGGTGCGCTTCTGAAGGACGAGGATCTGCCCGACAAACAGATGACGATGGAGGGCTGACCCACTGACAGGCAGCGGAGAATGATTTGGATCGAAAAGGGGGGACGCGGATGAAATGGTTTGTGCTGTGGCTGCTGATTGCAGCTTTGACGGTTTGCTTCAGCGGCTGTGCCGGCTGGAACGCCAATGAATATGTTTCCGTCGTGGATCATGACGCGCCCTATGCATACCATCCGGAAGCCACGGAGGCCGCCGAGGAGACAAATCCGCCGATCCCCACGGCCTCCAACTATTATCAGATGAGAACGATCCTTCGGGGCTTTGTCATCTCGGGAGTCGAGCACGGGCAGCTGATCCTCACAGACTATGAAGGAGAGCTTGAAGGAGATCTCAAGAAGGTCACCCGGTATCTGACTGCCGAGGACCCGATCTCCGCCTATGCCACCGACTATCTGGCCTGTGAAAGAAAAAGCTACGGGTCCGGCTGGCTCATTACAGTGAACGCCGTCTACCGCCGTTCCGTCAGCGAGATCCAGGCGATCCAGCCGGTCCGCGGGACCGACACGGCCTACAAAAAAATGCTGGATGCGCTGATCCAGCAAAACGGCTCCGTGACGCTGCAGGTCTCCGGCTATATCAACACGGATTTCAACCAGAAGCTGTACCAGTATTGTCTGGAAAACCCGGATGAGATCCCCGTGCCGCCGATGATCTCCGTGGCGTCCTATCCGGATTCCGGCAATGTACGCGTGCTGGAGGTCCACTTCGTCTATGAATACGATCGCGAAACGCTGCGCAATATGCGTACAGAGGCTGACGCGATGCTGAATTCCGCCTACAACTATATCCGCTACGCCAAAAGCGATCCGGAAAAGATCGAGCTGCTGTATACCTTCCTCACCAGCCGTTTTCCGTGCCAGAAAAAAGCAAAGGCAGGCGCTTATGATCTGCTGTGCAAGGGCGAGTGTGATCCCATGAGCTTTTCCTCAGTTGTGAACTATCTCTGCAATAAGGCAGATCTGGAAAGCTATATCGTGACGGGGACAAAGGACGGCGCAGAGCACTGCTGGAACATCATCGGCGCAGACGGAGTGTACCGGCATTTCGATTTCTTCACCGCGGCCATGGAAGAACAGCCCGCAGAAGGAAAGACAGACGATGAGATGACGGAGTACAAATGGAGCCGCGCTTCGTTCCCGGCGTGTACAGAGACTTCTCCGGAGCCATCCGAACCGGCGCCCGGCGAAACGAATGTACAGACGCCCTGAATCCATCCGCAGCGCGGTTAAGACAAAACCTGATGTATTGTCAAACAAAAAATGACTGTTCGCCCGAAGTGCTTTTCGGATCGGAGTATGCTTATGCCGAACATTTTTGAGATCGATGATTTTTCAGCGTCCGAGCTGGATATTTACGCGCGGCTGACGGAAAACCAACTGGTCAACAGAGCGGATCCGAAGAACGCCCTGTTCATCGCCGAGAGCCCCAACGTGATCGACCGCGCCCTGGATGCCGGCTGCGTGCCGGTCTCCATGCTGCTGGAACGGAAACACATCGAAGGACAGGCTGCGGGGATTATCGCGCGCTGTCCGGATATCCCGATCTACACCGCGGACCTCGGGATCCTGACACAGCTCACCGGTTTTCCGCTGACACGCGGCGTGCTTTGCGCCATGCGTCGGCCGCAGCTGCCGGACCCGGAGGCCATATGCCAAAACGCGCGCAGGATCGCCGTTCTGGAAAACATCATGAATCCGACCAACCTCGGGGCGATCTTTCGTTCTGCGGCAGCGCTGAACATGGACGCGATCCTGCTGACGCCCGCCTGCACGGACGCGCTCTACCGTCGCTGCGTCCGGGTCAGCATGGGCACTGTGTTCCAGATCCCGTGGACGTATCTGAACTGCGAATGGCCGGAAGAAGGCGTTTCGCTTTTGCGCAGGCTCGGATTCAAAACCGCTGCCATGGCGCTGCGCGACGACTGCGTTTCCGTTGATGATCCGGTGTTGGCAACGGAACCGAAGCTGGCGATCATTCTGGGGACCGAGGGCGACGGCCTTTCTGACGGTACGATCGCGGACTGTGATTATACCGTCAAGATCCCCATGTCCCATGGGGTCGATTCGCTGAACGTTGCAGCCGCCTCCGCGGTTGCGTTCTGGCAGCTTGGCAAATAAACCTTGCCGACGGTATGTCGGATCTCAAATAATTACAGGAGGGTTCTGTCATGAAATTAGCGACTGCCTTGTCCGAACGTGCGGATATTCAACGCAGGCTGTCTGAATTGCAGACAAGACTGAATCAAAACGCCAAGACCCAGGAAGGGGAGGAGCCTGCCGAGGATCCGAAGACTTTGCTGAAAGAGCTGGACAATCTGCTCTCTCGCCTGGAGTACCTGATGGTACGCATCAATCTGACCAACAGCCGCACGGTTTCCGAAGGGCAGACCATGACCGAGCTGCTTGCCCGCCGCGACTGCCTGTCCAAGCGCTTGGCGGTGATGCGGAACTTCCTGGAGAACGCCAGCGCAAAGGTGGACCGCTATTCGCAGAAGGAAATCAAGATCCTTTCCACGGTCAAGGTCTCCGCGCTGCAGAAGCAGGTGGATGAAGTCTCTAAGGAGCTCCGCCTGCTGGACGAACGGATCCAGAGCCTGAACTGGACCACGGAGCTATCAGAGAGCGAATAAAAAATCGATCGAAGGTAGTCCGGAAAGGCGAGCGGGATCTCCCGCGGGCGAGAATGGCCCGCGATCGCTTTGGATACGTCGGGCGCGTATCACAGGCTTCGGCCGCATCGTGCAAAGCCCTGTACCGTTACACGCGCACGGTCATCGCGCATCGTTACTACCATCAACGCTGATTTTCGGACGAGGGTGGGAACGGGGAAACAGAATCAACGACAATAATCGCCGTCCGGAAGCGCGCTGCGCGCAGGTACGCTTACGGCGATCGGCATCAGGAGTGATATCATGACCAGATTGGATTCCTATTTTGAAAAGCTCAAAAACAAACGCGTGCTGGTCCTGGGCGTCGGCGTCAGCAACAGGCCCCTTGTACGCCTGCTGCTTCATTACGGCATCGACGTGACCTGCTGCGACAAGACCCCCAGAGAAAAGCTGGATCAGGAGATTTTGGATCTGGAGCTAACCGGGGCTAAACTCCACCTGGGCGAAGGCTATCTGGACGGATTGGAGGGCGACGTGGTCTTTCGTACCCCCGGCCTTCATCCCTATACCCCCCAGCTGTTGGAGCTCAAGGGAAAAGGCGCGGTGATCACCTCCGAGATGGAGGCCTTCTTCGCTGTTTGTCCGGCAAAGATCATCGCGGTCACCGGCTCCGACGGAAAGACCACCACATCGACGCTCATCTCCGAGATGCTGAAGCAGGAGGGATACAGGGTCTGGCTCGGCGGCAATATCGGTACGCCGCTGCTGGACAAGGCCGATGAGATCGCTCCCGACGACCAGGTCGTACTCGAGCTGTCTTCCTTCCAGCTGATGGATTTTCCGTATTCCTCCCATGTGGCCGTGATCACCAATCTTTCCCCGAATCATCTGGATATCCACAAGGATATGGAGGAATACGTAACGGCAAAGGAGAACCTCTATCTCCGCCAGGGACCGGACGATACGCTGATTTTGAACCGGGACAATGAAATCACCCACTCCTTTGTGCAGAAGGCCAGAGGAAAGGTGCTGGAATTCTCCCGGCTGACGGAGCCGGAGCAGGGTGTTTTTCTGAAGGACGGAGCCATCTGGAGAAAAGGGAAGACGCTGCACAAGATCCTGGACTGCTCCGATATCCTAATCCCGGGCCTGCACAACGTGGAAAACTATATGGCGGCTATCCTGGCGGTTGAGGGACTGGTGTCGGACGAGACGGTCCGCACCGTTGCCCGAAGCTTCGGCGGCGTGGAGCACCGGATCGAGCTGGTGCGGATCAAAGACGGAGTCCGCTATTACAACGACTCCATCGCGTCCTCGCCTTCGCGGACGACCGCCGGACTCCGGAGCTTTACCCAGAAGGTGATCCTGATCGCGGGCGGATATGACAAACACGTCCCATTCGAGCCCCTCGGCCCGGAGATCGTTGAACACGTCAAGATCCTGGTCCTGACCGGTGCGACCGCTCCGAAGATCGAAGCCGCCGTTCTTGCCGCCCCGGACTATGCTCCCGGCTGCCCGGAGATCCTCCATGAGGAGGATTTCTACGAAGCGGTGCGTCTGGCCTCCCGCGTTGCTAAAGAGGGCGATGTGGTCATCCTTTCGCCTGCCGGACCTGCCTTCGATAAGTTCAAAAACTTTATGGTACGGGGAAAAGAATTCAAAAAGACTGTGATGGAGCTGTGATTATGGATCTGAAAAAAGCGCTGTTTGATCTCTCTGCCGGCATCGGTCCCAGCGGCGCGGAGCAGGGGGTCTATGAGACCGCCGCCGAAATGCTGGAGCCCTTTGTGGACGATGTCACACGGGATATCATGGGCAACCTCATAGCCATTCGGGCGGCAGAAGACTGGAAGGCAAAAACAGTCCTTCTGGACGCCCATCTGGACGAAGTCGGTCTTATTGTGACAGATCATGACAACGGATTTCTGAAATTCACCGACATCGGGGTGGATCCCCGGCTGCTGCCAGGGCTGCGTGTGAAGGTCTGTACCGATCCGCCGCTGCACGGCGTAGTCAGCTGCCTGCCGCCCCACGTCTCCAAACCGGAAGACAGGGAAAAGGCCTTCCCCATGGAGGAGCTTCGCATCGACTGCGGCCTCAGCCCCGAAGAAGCGATACGCCGCGTTCCCGTCGGTACTAGGGTGGTCTATGATACAAAGCCCTTCCGGATGGGAGAAAAGGCTGTCTGCGGAAAGAGCATGGACGATCGCTCCTGCTTTGTGATCCTATGCCGTGCCATGGAGTTATTAAAGGATGAGAAGCTGCCCGTTAACGTCTGTGTCCTGGGCTCCGTTCAGGAGGAATGGTCGGGACTCGGAGCCTGTGTTGCCGCGTTTAATATGATGCCCTCCCGGTCGATCGTTGTGGATGTCAGCTTCGCAGAGACCCCTGACACAAAGGACGACGATTGCGTGAAGCTCGGCAGCGGTCCCATGATCGGCGTCGGTCCTGTGAACAACCGCGCCATGTCGAAAAAGCTGCAGGCCCTCGCCAAAGAGAAAAGCATTCCCTTTACGCTGGAGGTCATGCCAAGCTGGACAGGCACCAATGCCGACGACATCCAGATGAGCCGGGAGGGCGTAGCGGTTTGCAATATCAGCCTGCCGCTGCGGTATATGCATACCCCCGTCGAAGTCGTAGATCTTGACGACATCGAAAACTGCGCAAAGCTCATTGCGGCATACATCCTGTCGCTGAAGGAGGGAGACTGAATGATCCTGGATACCCTGCGGGAGCTATGCCCACTCTTCGGTCCCTCCGGCTATGAGGACGCGGTACGCGAGTATATTCTGGAGCGGGTCAAGCCCTTTGCCGAGAAAACCGAGATCACGCCCAACGGCACCTTGTTGGTGTATAAAAAAGGACGGGCAAGGCCGAATCACCGCGTCATGCTGGCTGCCCACATGGACGAGGTCGCGCTGATTGTGAAATCCGTTGAGGACGACGGCTTTCTGAAATTCCGCACTGTGGGCGGCATCGATCGCCGCGTTCTGCCCGGTAAGACGGTCTTCGTCGGAGAGGATCGCATTCCGGGCGTTTTGGGGATGAAGCCAATCCATCTGGTCGAGGACGATGAGATGGAAAAGCTCCCCGAGATCAAAGATCTTTACATAGATATCGGCGCAGCCAAGAAGGACGAGGCGGAAAAGCTCGTTCAGAAAGGCGATTACATCAGCTTCGATCCCGAATTTCTGGAGATGGAGAACGGATACGTCTGCTCCAAGGCCATTGACGACCGGATCGGCTGCGCGATCATGCTGGAGCTGATCTGTGAGGATCTTCCGGTGGATACCTGGTTTGCCTTTACGGTGCAGGAGGAGATCGGCAGCCGCGGCGCCTTCGGCGCTGCCTTTACCGTGAATCCCGAGATTGCTATGGTGCTGGAGGGGACCTCTGCAGCAGATGTCCTGGGTCGTGAGAACGACGCCCGGGTCTGTGTTCCTCTGAATGGACCGGTCCTGTCTTTGGTAGACAAGGGTTCCGTTTATGATCGCGATCTGTTCCGTCTGCTGCGTTCCCTGGCGGACGAAAAAGGCACCGGCTGGCAGGTCAAGACCCGCCTGGCCGGCACCACCGACGCCAGAGCCTTTCAGCGCACCTTGGGCGGCTGCCGCGTTTGCGGCGTCTCAGCTCCGGTACGATACATACATAGTCCGTCCTGCGTCGGGAACGTCAGAGATTTTGAAGCCATGAAGGTGCTGGTCCGCGCCTTCCTGGAGAAAATGGAGGATTACGATGGATAAGCTGCTGCGAAAGCTCATTTCTCCCGTGGCCGTATCCGGCCGCGAGACGGCCGTATCCGAGATCATTGCGGAGCTTGCCGCTCCTTACGGCGAGGTCGTACGTGACCGGATGGGAAATCTGGTGGTCCACAGACCCGGTTTCGGCCGCCGTATCATGGTGGCCGCGCACATGGACTCCATCGGCGTCATGGTCACCTATATCGACGAAAAGGGCTTTGCCCGTTTTGCCAATCTGGGCGGGATGCAGCTGGTGCCCATGATCGGCCAGCGCGTGCGATTTGAAAGCGGCGTCATCGGTGTCATCAGCGTAGAACGCGGGGTCGAGCTCAAAGAGCTTAAACCCGAACATCTTTTCATCGATACCGCAGGCGAACCGGTCGCCATCGGCGATACCGCCGCCTTCTGCGCTGAGCCGGTCTTTGCCGGGAAAAAGGTCATTTCTCCGTACCTGGACAACCGCCTGGGCTGCGCCGTCACGCTGCGGGCCATGGAGCTGCTGAAGGATACCGAGAACGAGATCTTTTTCGTCTTCACAGTGCAGGAGGAGGTCGGCTGCCGCGGCGCAAGGCCTGTGGCCTTTACGATCCAGCCGGATCTGGCCATCGCGGTGGACATCTGCGGTGTGCCTGACACGCCCTGCAAGAAAAAGCCCAATGCGCTGTCCCTGGAGGGCGGTCCTGTGATCAAGATCATGGACGCCAACGTCATTGCCAGCCCGGAGATCGTCTCTCTGCTGGAGCAGGCAGGGGAGGATATGGGCGTAAAGACGCAGCGGCTGGTGACAAATGCCGGCGGTACAGACGCCGGCGCCATCATCGGTACACGCGGCGGCGTTCCCACCGGCAGTCTTGCAATTCCCATCCGCTATACGCACTGCCCCAACGAGGTCGGTGATCTTGAAGTCGCCGAAAACTGCGCCCGGCTGTTGGCCGAGGCGATCTGCAGATAGGAGGAATCACAATGTGCGTGTCCAAAGTCCTTCATAAAATCACGAACAGAGGCGCAAAATGCGCCGCGGTGATCGTTGCTGCCGGCAAAGCCAGCCGTATGGAAGGCACCGATAAGATCACGGCGGAGCTGAACGGAGAACCCCTCATCCTGCATACGCTGCGTGCATTCCAGAACAACGAGGATATCCAGGAGATCATTCTGGTTACCCGGGAGGATCAGCTGGATCAGCTCAGCGAGCTCTGCGTGGAAAAGAAGATCACGAAGCTGAAAAAGCTCTGCAAGGGCGGCGAGACCAGAGAGGAGTCGGTACAGGCAGGACTGGATCAGATCTCCAAGCAGTGCAACTATGTGGCGATCCACGACGGAGCAAGGCCCCTGGTGACCGATCAGGTGATCCATGACGCGGTCCGGAAGGCTGCAAAATTCCATGCAGCCGCGCCGGCGATCCCGGTCAAGGATACCATCAAGGTCGTACACGGCGGCGTCGTGGAATCCACACCGGAACGCAGCGGTCTGTATGCTGTGCAGACGCCCCAGGTCTTCGAGCTGGATATCTACCGTGCGGCCCTGGAAAAAGCGATCTCCGAGAAGGCGAAGGTCACAGACGACTGTTCTGTCGCCGAGCGTTTTGGGATCAATATCGTCATCGTACCCGGCAGCGAGGAAAACCTCAAGGTGACGACGCCTGTTGATCTGGTGCTGGCCGAGGCGATCCTGAAGAAGAGGGAAGTCAAATGAGGATCGGCCACGGATATGACGTACATCGGCTGACCGAAGGCAGAGCGCTGATCCTCGGCGGGATCCGGCTGGATTATCCCCTGGGCCTGGACGGACATTCCGACGCCGACGTGCTCACCCATGCGGTGATGGACGCACTGCTGGGTGCCGCTGGCTTAGGAGATATCGGAAGACATTTTCCGGATTCCGATCCGGCCTACAAGGGGATCGACAGCCAGAAGCTGCTCTCTCATGTGCGGGATCTGCTGCGGCAGCGCGGTTACAGCGTTGGTAACATTGACGTGACCGTGATCGCCCAGGCGCCGAAGCTTGCCGCATTTTTGCCCGTCATGGAACAGACGCTTGCAGCTACGCTTCAGATCGGCGCTGATCGGGTGAATATCAAAGCTACCACCGAAGAGCGATTGGGCTTCACGGGCAGGGGAGAGGGGATCGCCTGCCATGCGGTCTGCCTGCTGGAGGAATGAGCGAAAAAAAGGAATGGATCATTTCGATCCATTCCTTTTATCTTTCAATGATCTATCTTTCTGACCAGGTACCGTTTGCAAAGCTGACGTTCCAGGCTTCTTTGACAGCGGTGTCGGGCATAGACTGGATGGCTTCCGCCATGACGGTTACTCTTGCGGTGCCGCCGTTATAGGCGATGTTGTGGATAAAAGACAATACGCTGTCAGGCGCCGCGGTGCCGTTGAAATACCAATAGCCATCGTCGATCTTTGTGGAATCCGCGATGTGGGTCCATCCCGCGGGGGCGGGGATCGAGATACTTGCGCCGGAGGGAGCATCAGCCAGAATAGCGCCGTCCTCATCCAGCCAGTTGATCACGACCTTCGCACGGACGTACGCGTCGATGTTGCCGGTGTTGCGGATGGAATAATCACGCAGCACCTCGCATTTGACAGCCGCGTCTTTCAAGGAGACAACGCTTGTGGTGTCGCCCAGAGAAGCGAAGACACCGGTAACGGTCAAAAGTGTGGCTGCAACGGCGAGGATCAGCACTATGGACAAAACCAGATAGATCCGTTTCTTTGTTCTCTGTTTCATCGTCCGTCACCTCTTGCGCTGCCGGACAGCCAGCTCTCCACAGTCAGCTCAGTGTGGAAACTGATCGTCTCTTCGGTATGACTGTCGGTGAAATTGACAGAAATGATGATATCGTTTTCGGGATCTGTCTCATCGTTGTAACGCCAGCTCCAGCTCCGATCCTCCCGGACTTGATAAGCGCCGGGACGCAGCCCCTTGACTGTTACGGAGGTGCTTCCTCCGGGGAGGATGACCTGCACCGATCGCTCACCGCCGAGGATGGTGTAGAGGAAGTCCTGATCTTCCACAGCGGTCGGACGGGTGATTGTCAGCGTGCAGAAGATTTCGGGTTGTTCCTCCGGGTCATCTGCGGGAGGATTGTCAGGAGGTGTCGTAGGTTCAGTTTGAGGAGCTTCAGTCGGCTGCGGCTCTGTTGGAGCTTCAGTCGAAGTTTCCGCGGGCTCTGTCTCTACCGGGTCCGGAGCCTCCGTCTCAGATGGAGCAGGAGCTTCGGTGGAGACCGGATCATCTGCGGGCGGTTCCGTCACAACAGGGTCTTCCGGTTCCGTATCAGGCGCAGCAAAGACTCCGGTCGCGAAAACGGCCGTGACAAGAAGCAATATCAACAAGATCGCGATCAATCGATGTTTCATATCGTACGCCTTTCAAGGATCAATGTTTCGGCTGCGGAGCTGCTAACCAAAAGAATTACGATTGCGGGAACATATTTGTGAAGGTGATTTTTGCCTGCTCAGGATCCCGCTTTGCTTCACCGTTGATTTGCAGAAGATAGCCGCACACGGTGAGGGAAGAGGACGCTTCGGACGGAATGGGATCGATGGTGATGGTTTCCTTCAGGATCGGAACAGAGAGATCGGCTTCGGTGCCGTCGAGGATGTTCTTGTAGGTGTACACGGCGCCGCCGTGCTTGCCGGTGACGCCCTCCAGGAGGGTCCAATCGTCGGTAAGCTGTTCGCTCTCCGTAGCTCCGAGGACTTCAATATAAAGATACGACTGGATATCGGATTTGCCATTCAGTTGGATGCTGAAATTGACGCTGGTGCCGGGGATCAGGTAAACGGTATCCCGAACAGGCTCCTCCTCAGTAACGGCGCGTTTTCCGGTCTCAGTTCTTTCAGCGACAAGACGGAAGCTGTCAGCCAGCTGCGTACTGTAGGAGATCTCGTCTGTCATGACGACGTCTGTCTTGTATTTCGCGACTACATAACCGGTGATGGAGCCGGCAATCAGAAGGACCAGAAGCAGGAGCAGAGGGATCAGAAATTTCTTGTTGTTCAAAGCTTTCATTGTCCGCCCCTCCCTTAGCCGATCTGCTCATAGCTGACCGTGACAGTGATCGGGCAGCCGGAAGTAGAGACCGTGAGGCTCTCGTTGGAGAAATCCAGCACCTGGGGGACCACGTCGGGATCCGAATAACTGCTGTCCAGTTGGATCGTCAGCTGGGCCGAAGCATCCTTGCCGGGGATCAGAGATCCCACGTTTGTGAAGATGAAGGCGCCGTCGTCATTCGGTTCGGTGATCGTCTCTTCTCCGAGCTTGCAGGAAGCGATCTGTCCCGGATTCTGCGGCATGACGGTCACAGAATACCGAACGGCTGTCTCGGATGAATTATGAAGAGAGATGTTGTAAGAGCCGTTTTCGGTGCCTGCGGTCATGACAGCGGTGGGATGAAAGCTTGACACTCTTGCTTTATCCCCATCGGCTGTGCCGGTCACGTACTTGGCGTAAAGACCGGAGGCGAAATGGGTAGATATGAGGACGAGACAAAGCAGAACGCAAGCCGCCCATAAAGCTTTATTGGGCTTTTTTGTTTTATTCATCGCATCATATCTCCTTCTTGGCTCCGGATCCTGTAACCCAGGATCACTCCTTGTTGGGTCCTTCGATGGGCGGCGCTTCGGTTTGTGCCTTATCCAGTCGTTCTTCTTCCAAGGCTTTCAGCTTCCGGATCTCATCCTTGATCTGATCCAGCTCTTCGTCGTCCTCGGTGCGCTCTTTTGTCCTTGAGCGGTGCAGCAGGAACGCAGCCAAAGCGATCACAACGATCTTGCCGACGGTCGTCTGGAGAAGTCGAATGACAAAACCGATGTAGGGAACGGAGGCGACCTCCTTGCCCTTGATGACGGATAAGCCGACGGGCTCATCCGGGACGTTGTTCGCGTCGCCCTGCATGGTGTAGAGATCTCCATCCACTGAGATTAGCCGGTGGATGATGAGCTCCGTGCCGCGCTGGTAAACGACAATATCGTTGATCTCATAGGAGTCGGCCTCTTTGACGATCACAAGATCGTTTTCAGAAAGGGTCGGCTCCATGCTGCCGGTGAGTACCACCGAGAGCCCGACGCCGAAGGGCATCGGCATCTGATTGCCAAGGACCCGGCGGGCGTTCACTGTGTAAATGGTGCCGCCGATGAACAGACTGATCAGCAGGATCATAAAAATCCGGAAGATCACCCGCCCGACACGGCTTTTTTGTTTGGACTGTTTTTCAGTTTTCATCGCAGTTCTGCTTTTTTCTGTCGCGAAGCAGGAAGAAGGCCATCACGGCGATTGCGACAAGAGTAAGGCCCGCGACCACCAGCCAGAAGGTAGGATCGTTGGTATCGCCGGTCACAGGGGTGCCGCCGCCGTTGTCGGGATTCTCGTCAAGCCAGGCGGAGGTTCGGATGATGATGTGAAGCTCCAGGTCTTCATCTACCGCAAGATTTCCGAGCATCGTGTCGTAGAAGTCTTCGGTGTATTCGCCTTTATACAGACCTTCCTGGATGACCTCGCCGCGCTCAAAGGGCCAGCGCCACTGCAGGGTGTAGTCCTTGATGTTGCCGGCGCCGATGACGCCCTGCTCGGAGATGCCGTCCAACTCCAGAACGTCGGGCCATTCGTCTGCGGAACCGCAGAGATACTTGCCGTCGTAGTGGCTGTAAAGCCTGCCCTGGATGGGAAGCCAGATCCCGTCGGGCACGACCACATAGGCTTCGACGGTCATGATATAGTCAAGCGCGACGGTGTTGGTGTTGCGAAGGCTGTAGGAATAATCGTTTTCCGTGCCGGGCGCAAAGACCTTGTCGCCGTCGCTGGTAATCACGGTAAACACACCGTCGCCGTTGTTGTCATGCTTAAGACGGAATATCTCGATATCGGTGTGGGTGCTCCAGACAGTGTTTTCGTCATAGGTCCAGAAGCCGACCTTGTCGCTGTTCTCATCGTATCGGACCAAGGGTTGGGCCGAAACCGGTGCGAAGAGCGATTTGTACGGAGCCGGAGCGGCGGTATGCGCCGGCTTCACGTCGGTGCGCTGCCCGATCGTCAGAGTGGTCCGGTCGCTTCCCTCGGTAAGGGAGATGATGTTCCGGTTCTGGAGGGGAGCATAGGAGGACATCTGACCGAAGAGCACAGAAACGGAACACAACTCCAGCGCGACCAGTACGACGATCACGACCCAGAGCGTGAAATGCCCTTTCTTTTGCTTGCGAAGTGTATCATAGTTATTCACGCAGACAGCTCCTCCCATCCCGGTGATTTGGCGTTTTCTGTCACAGCCGTCCGCGGGGAGCCCGTGAACGCCTGTCGCAGGAAACAAGGTGCTGCCCCCCGCCCCGCCACGTATGGACGGGGGGCAGTGCTTGTTATGTTGTAGTTAAAGAATTTAATCAAAGAACCCTCGCAGGAGGATCAGTCGATCTGAACAGCGGTAGCGGTCCAGCTGAAGTTGATCTCGGTGGAAACCGCATCAAAGTTGGTGGAAGTGATCTGCTCAACGTTGTTGGCGTCAAGAGCGCCGGCAATGACGTTGCCCAAGTAGGTGTCAGCCTTGTCGTTCAGGGTGACCTCGGTCTCCTTCGTAGCATCGGTGAACTTCCAGCCCCACTTCAGGCCAAACGTGTAGTCCATTTCCTTGCCCGGCTCGAAGTCCAGAGAAAGGCGGATATTGCCGTCATTGTCGATGTCGAAGCTGGCGTTCTGAGCGCCGGACACCATGTTCAGGATCAGAGCTTCCAGCTGAGTCTTGTACTGAGTGACGATCGCCACGGCGTTGGTGGCGGAGAAGCCGTACTCATTGCCGCCCATGGCAGCAGCCAGCGCGGGATAAGCAGAGGCCACTTCGGTCAGAGACAGGGTGGTGCTGCCCTTGGAGACGGTGATGTCCCACTTGACGGGGGCGTAGTCCTTCTCCAGGGTGAAGGTCTTCTCATAGCCGTAGTTGCCGTCACCGTCTTCGTCGCACAGATAGGTGTAGTCGGTGTAGGTGCCGGCAGGCAGAACCACGTCAGCCCAATCGGCAGGGATCTCAAGGATGTAGCGGACAGCGACCTCGGGGGTGCCCTTCACAGTCGCCTCAAACTCGCCGCCCTTGGTGCCGGGAGCGACCAGCTTGTCATCGTTGTCAGCCTTGACAGACAGGCCGGTGTAGCCCTTGGTGTCGTCGGTATCGTACTCGGACTTGAAGAAGCCGTCGTCCTTCATGGTGAGGACGATGCCCCACTTGGCGACGCGAGCCTGGTCCTCGCCCTCAGCCTTCGTGATATACTTGGCGAAGGTGCCGGAGATGACGCAGGTGGAAAGGAGAGTCACGACCAAAAGAATGGAAGCAATTCTCAGCATCTTG
>JAEEGL015684588.1_pt1 | contig 18858 bp, 16 predicted proteins | sample 9134231 | NCBI WGS metagenome assembly JAEEGL01 (sample SAMN16246548, study PRJNA631951) | gut metagenome | biome: gut microbiome; feature: rumen; material: fiber-attached | host: Bos | place: Iran: Karaj | collected 2018-10 | reverse complement strand
CAATTCCTAATTTCTTAACTCGAAAAACAAAACCGATTATAAACCTAAAAATCTGATGCTATGAAAAAGAATTCTGTATGGGAGGTAATCCTCCGCATCTTCATCGCGGCTGCTACCGCTGCCCTGACGGCACTGGGAACGACCAGCTGCATGGGCTACGGACCGATTGCGATGTAAGATGGATGATGTAGATGGATGACGGAAGAGAGCTCCGCTCACTCGTAATCATCGATGACCGAATTGATGAAGTCCATCATGGGCTTGGCGGTTTTGAACATGAGTTCAATCTCGTCAAGCCATTTTTCGTCTTGATAGAAGTCGTCAGGAACCTGGTGCCAACAGCAGTAGTCCTTCATTCGAAGATACTCGATATGCGCCCAGTCGCGAGGGAATCCCGAGGGACAGGTCTTCAGTTTTTCCAGTCCGAAGCCTTGTGGCTGGTCCCACGAAGATACGTCCGTCGGAGTCTTGAAGCTACTGGCTTGCGGACTTCCGAAATACTTCTGGAACGGCTTGTTCTCCACACATTTCAGCCATTCGTCGGTATTGGCCATGATTTCGTTTCGGCACGAGGTAAGGATATTGGTAGGCAGCCAGTAGTTGCCACAGGCCACCATACAATGGCCAGGCTCCAGATGGAGATAATAGCCCCCGTGCAGCGCCTTCTTGCCGTGAGCGGCGATGTAAGCCCCCAGGTGGTTCTTATAGGGAGACTTGTCATTCGAGAACCGTGTGTCGCGATTGAAACGGTAGGTGCAGTCCTTTACGCTCAGATGGACAATCGACGGGTCGAAGCTGGCAATCCTTCCAATCGCCAGCTTCACGCCCTCTTCAAAGTCCGCCCTGACGGCATCATACTCTGCCTTATTGGCCCAGTACCACTCGCGGGTGTTGTTGGCCATCAGCTGCTTCAAGTAGTTCAATATCCGTTTTGCATCCATCTTCTTTTGCCATTTAGAAGATTATCATTAATTTTAAGTTAGTATCATGGGGACAAAGATACAAAAAAAGTTGCCTAATCCACAAAAGAGTAGGCATTTTTTTCCTTTTCAGACAAGATTGAAAGGGTTTTCAGACAATATTTAAAGGTTTTCCAGACAATATTTATAGGTTTATCGTAACTTTCGTACCCTATAGGTCGAAATAAATATTCAGCTTCCCATGAGATACCTGCGATAGACGAACATCATCACATAGTACAGTACGACACCTGAGACAAGGCCGGCGATGGCGTCGATGGCATAGTGTGCAAGGATATAGACGGTAGAAAGGCACATGAGTATGTAGAAAGGCAGAAGGCTGAAGATGAGCCTGCGGCTACGGGTACGGAGAGCCAAAAGCATGACGATGGTGGTCACGCCCACATGACTGCTGGGGAATGCTGCCGTGGGACGCTCGCCAGCATCGTGGGTCACTTCGAGCAAGTAATAGAAGAATCCGTCACTACACCCTGGTGCCGCCATGCGGTCGAGATGGGTGTTAAACCAGTCGCCGATGTTGGGGAATATGCCTGCCGCTATCTGGTCCGTACCTACTGCCAGATAATAGAACTGGGGGCCTGTGACAGGCAGCAGGATGAAGACGATATAGAAGACGAAGAACGAGCAGAGCAGCACAAAAGAGGCCATACGGAACTCGTTATAGCGGTTGAAGAAATAATAGAGCAGGAGGACCGCCATGAGTGGGAAATAGCTGACATAGCCCATACACATGAGTTCTGAGAACCAGCTCCAAGGTACTTTCTGGGCAAAGAGCAGTGCCGGCTGGCAGCCGAAAATGTTCTGCTCGGCGGTAGCAAAGACGTGATCGAGATTGGGCAGGGCACGATTGAGTTCAAATGTGTCAGGATACCACCAGCCAAGGAAGGCCATCTGCACGACAATGCGCATCAGCATGGTGAGTCTGCAGGGGAAGAGCCGATAGACACCCCATAATGCCAGCGTCACCAACACGAACAAGGTGCGTCCCTTGATCATTTCCTCAACATTCACCAGCTTATCCCACTGGATGGCCATGATGACAACAGTCAACAGCAGGTAGCCCAATGCCACCCACTCCACTGCCAACAATCCGCGGACGGCTGGCTGGCGTTTACGATTTCCCTTTTGCATATAATAAAACCCCTTTTACAACCACTTGTTCTCCTTGTACCACGCGATGCTCCTGCGCACACCTTCCTCAAGCATGACCTTGGGTTCATAGCCCAGTTCCTGGCGGGCTGCACTGATGTCGCATCGCCAGTTGCGCTGCTTCATGATATTGTATTTGTCATTGTTGAGCGCCGTCACCTGACCCGTGAGGTGGCTGATGTACTCACCACAAAAAGTGATGACGCGCAGAAGCCACAGGGGTGCCGTAATGCGAATCCACCAGGGGTTGCCCAGCTCACGGCGGATGAGGTCGCTGAATGTGCTTGACTGGTACACCTGTCCGTCAGAGAGGAAGTACTTCCGACCCGTCCGTCCTTTCTCCATAGCCAGGAATACGGCCTGCACCACATCGCTGACATAGACGAAGGTGATATCCTGAGGCTTGAAGCCCACAGCAAAGTCGGTATGCGACTTGATGCTCTTAGCCATCATGAAGTAGTCGCGCTCCCTGGGACCATAGACACCCGTAGGCCGCAGTACCACATAAGGGAACGACACATCAAGTCCGTCGAGCCATTGCTCAGCCTCAAGCTTACTCTTGCCATAGGCGGTGTTGGGTGCAGGACTGTCGCTCTCCAGGATTTCCGAATATGGCTGCTCTTCACGGATGGCTCCCATGATGCTCAGCGAACTGATATAGACAAACCGCTTCAGAGGCATCTGCAGGCTCAGCAGGGCCTTTACCAGATGTTGCGTACCCTCAGTATTGATACGGTGGAAGTCGGCTTTGTTCAGACATTTGGTGACACCAGCAGCGTGGACCACATAGTCAAACGTGCATGCAGAGAGCTGTTCCTTCAGCCGCTGCTCTGAGCCCAAGTCCAGCTCAATGAAGTGGATGCGCGCATCAGTCAGAAACTGCTTCGAGCTGCTGTGCCTGACCGCAGCCCACACGTCAAGCCCGCGACTGAGAGCCTCCTCGACGATAAACGAGCCGATGAACCCGCTCGCTCCAGTGACTAGTACCTTTTCTTTCATGGGGACAAAGGTACGAATAAGCGAGCGAAAAGCCAAATAAATTTGGACTTTTCCGAGCAGGAGTACCTTCGAAACGAAGTTTCAAAGTACGAATAAGCGAGCGAAAAGCCAAATAAATTTGGACTTTTCCGAGCAGGAGTACCTTCGAAACGAAGTTTCAAAGTACGAATAAGCGAGCGAAAAGAAAAGAAAAACAACAAAATTATTTGTGTTTAATATTTTTTTTGTACTTTTGCAGTGCAAAAAATACTATGGCATGAGTAGTATAAGGATCAAGCAGATGGAAGGGTTGCATGGGCTGAAACAGTTCGTGCAATTCCATTATGACATGTATCGCAACTGCCGTTATGCCGTACCGTTCCTGTTTTCTGAAGAAATGAACACACTGCGCAGCGACCGTAATGCCGCCTTTGAATGCTGCGAGGCAGCCTATTTTATGGCCTTTCGCGACGACAAGACTGTAGGACGCGTGGCAGCCATCATTAACCACAGGGCCAACGAACGGTGGCAGCGCATGCAGGTACGATTCGGCTGGCTGGATTTCGTGGATGACCCAGAAGTGTCGAAGGCACTGATGGAAACGGTGGAGCAATGGGGGCGAGAACGTGGTATGACAGAGATTGCCGGCCCGCTGGGATTTACAGATATGGATCGTGAAGGCCTGCTCATTGAAGGCTTCGACGAGGACGCCACCATGTATGTAAACTACAACTACCCCTACTATCAGCATCACATCGAACAGATGGAAGGCTACGAGAAGGACAACGACTATATGGAATACAAGGTGAAGGTGCCTGAGAAGGTGCCTGACAAGTTCCACAAGATAGCCCAGATGGTGAGCAAGCGCTACAACCTACAGGTTCACAAGTTCACGCGCAAGGAGCTTCTGAAAGGAAACAAGGGCCGCGAGATCTTCGACATCATCAATGCGACCTATAAAGACCTGTACGGCTATTCGCAGCTCTCAGACAAGCAGATAGACCAGCTGGTAGACCAATATATCAAGATAGCCGACTTGAATCTGATAACAAGCGTCGAAGACTGGAACACTCCTGAACACAAGATGATAGGTTTCGGCATTACCTTCCCCTCGTTCACGTCAGCCCTTAGGAAGACGCGCGACGGGCGCCTGCTGCCCTTTGGCTGGTGGCACTTGCTACGCACCCTGAAATGGCACAAGACCAAGGTGGTAGACCTATTATTAATAGGTGTACTGCCAGAATACAGAGCCAAGGGAGCCAACTCGCTGATTTTCGACGACCTCATACAATGGTTCCAGCGCTACGGCTTCGACTATGCCGAAGCGATGGTGCAGATGGAGAGCAACGAGGGAGTGCGCTCGCAGTGGCAGTACCTGGAATCCAGAATCCACCGCAAGCACCGTTGCTACAGGAAAAACCTTTAACGAATGTCTGCTATTGCTGCTTGCGGTCTTCTGCAATCAGTGCCAGCAGCTTGTCGACAGCTTCTTCCTCAGGGATATTCTTCTCGACACAGACCTTTTGTCTGTAGAGGGATATTCTGCCGCGACCAGCACCCACATAGCCGTAGTCGGCATCGGCCATCTCACCAGGTCCGTTGACAATACACCCCATGATGCCAATCTTAAGCCCTACCAAGTGACTGGTAGCAGCCTTGATGCGTGCTATGGTTTCCTGCAAGTTGTAAAGCGTGCGGCCACAGCCTGGACAGGAGATGTACTCCGTCTTGGTGAACTTGATACGGGCAGCCTGGAGAATAGCGTCAGCAAGGGTGACGAGATCTGAATGGGGAAAACGTTCAGAACATATTTCCAGCTTAGTGGCCTTGCGGTCGATGAGCAGGGCACCAACAGCCATAGAAGCCTTCATCTGCAGCGTCTCCCAGTCAGGAGCATCCAACGTCAGGGTAACGGTATCGTCGTGAATGCCAACCTCAGCCTCCTGACGAAGAAGGGTACACTCAGGTATCAGTTCAACCAGCTTACGGGCTACAGGAATCTCACACTCAGGCTCTTCAGAGAGCGACACGCGAATGGTGTCGCCTATGCCCTCAGTGAGCAGTGCCCCAATGCCTACTGCCGACTTGATGCGGCCGTCCTCGCCCTCACCAGCTTCAGTCACTCCAAGGTGCAGGGGATAGTGCATGTCCTCGGCATCCATTGCCTGAACCAGCAGGCGTACTGACTGGACCATAACAACAGTATTGGAGGCCTTGATGCTGATAACGACATCGGCAAACTGCTCACGGCGGAAAATGCGGAGGAACTCCATGCAACTCTCGACAATGCCGGCAGGAGTATCGCCATAGCGCGACATGATGCGGTCGCTAAGCGAACCGTGATTGACACCAATACGCACCGCCGTATGATGCTCCTTGCAAATGTTGATAAAGGGTATGAGACGGGCCTCTATCTTTTTCAGCTCAGCAGCATATTCCTCGTCAGTATATTCCAGATGCTTGAAGGTGCGTCCAGGATCGACGTAGTTGCCTGGATTGATGCGGACCTTCTCACAATATTGCGCAGCGACCTCTGCTGTATGCGCCGTGAAGTGTACGTCGGCCACCAAGGGAGTCTGGTAACCATCGGCCTTGAGACGGGCCGAGATATTCTTCATATTCTCAGCCTCGCGAGTACCCTGGGTGGTAAACCGTACCAATTCGCCACCAGCGTCGATAATGCGCTTGGCCTGAGCCACGCTACCCTCCGTGTCGTTGGTGTCAGTAGTAGCCATCGACTGGACGCGAATCGGGTTGTCGCCACCAATGGCCAGCGGGCCTACATGGGCAACAGTGCTAATTCGTCTTGTACTCATATTTAACAGCTGCTAAATCCTGATTGGCTTTCTCAATCTTTGCCTTCAACCCCTGCTTGTATCCTGCCAGCCGCTGGGCAATGGCCTCGTCAGAAAGCGCCAGCATCTCCACAGCCAGGATAGCAGCATTCTGAGCTCCATTGACGCCTACAGTAGCCACAGGAATGCCAGGAGGCATCTGGATGATAGAAAGCATGGCATCGAGTCCGTCGAGCATGCCCTTGATGGGAACGCCGATAACGGGCAGTGTAGTAGAGGCGGCAATGACGCCAGGCAGTGCCGCAGCCATACCGGCAGCGGCGATGATGACCTTCAGTCCACGATCTTTGGCACCACGGGCAAAAGCCTCGACAGCGTCAGGTGTGCGATGGGCTGAGAGAGCATTGACTTCGAAAGGCACCTGCAGCTCGTTCAGCAGCTGACAGGCTTTTTCCATAACGGGCAGGTCAGAAGTGCTGCCCATGATGATACTGACAATTGGTTTCATGTTATATCGTTTAGTATTTAACAATTTTCGGTCACATCATAAAATATGTCATACGAACAAGATGCCGATGGCGGCACAAAAGAAACCCACCCAGAATCCCACTACGACTTGGGAAAGGCTGTGTTGGCGCAGAATCATGCGGCAGCTGCCAAGAACCCCAGCAATGATAAACACCAGACAAAGCCACCACACAGGATTGAAGCCCATATAATAGGCGAAGGCAAATAGGGCCCCTCCCACCCCGCCAATAGCTGCAGTATGGGTAGAAATCTTCCACCAAAGATTAATCAGTGCACAGACAATCTGCACCAACAGCGCTGCCACGATAATGCTACTCATGAAGTGGGGCATGTGAAGCCGCTCCATCACGTAGATACACGTAAAGTAGCAGACGATGGAGATGATGTAAGGCACCATACGTCGCTCACGATGGCCAAGCTCAATGAGGCTCCACCCCTGATAACGCCGATAAAGATGGATGAGCAGCGTAGGCATCAGGATGGTGAACAGATAGGCGAGAAGCAGCACCTGTATCTTGTAGACCCACGAGAACATGCTGAGATAACTGAACGTAAAGAGTACTGCCAGTCCGATGACGGGCAGGTAGAACGGCGTAAACAGCATACTGACAATACGAGCCGTTAGGATAATCTGCTTCTGTCTTTTCATATATTTATTCTCCACTCTTCAACAATCCACTCTTCACTTTCTCATTCGAGCCACAGGAATACCCATCTGCTCACGATATTTGGCAACCGTGCGACGGGCTATGGGACAGCCCTTCTCTTCCAGCAGTTTCTGCAATGCGTCGTCGCTCAGCGGATTCCGCTTGTCCTCGCCCTCTATGAGCTCGCGCAAAGCAGCCTTAATCCTACGCGTCGAAAGCTCCTCACCGCCTGACGTGACATAACCGTCGCTAAAGAAGTGGCGCAAGGGGAAAGTACCCCAACGCGTCTGGGCGTATTTGGAGTTTGACACACGGGATATGGTACTCACATCGAGACCAGTCTTCTCGGCAATATCCTTCAAAATCATAGGGCGCAGCGATGCCTCGTCGCCATCCTCGAAGAAACGGTGCTGCCATTGGATAATGGCACGCATAGTAACAGTCAGCGTCTGACGACGAATACGGATGGCCTCGATGAATCCCACTGCCGCACCCACTTTCTTCTTGGTATAGAGCAGAGCTTCCCTTTTTCTGTGACTCATCTGTTCCTTACCTGACTGCAGTTCCCTCAGCGTGTCAGTAAATGACTGTGACACACGCAGTTCAGGAATATCACCAGTATTCAGGGTGAATGTGACGGAACCGTCATCGTGCGTATCGACAATAAAATCAGGCGTTATCTGTTGCAACGAGCGGCCTACCGTCTCGCTGATGGAGGCACCTGGTTTGGGATTCAACTTGCGAAGTTCGGCAATCAGCGTCGCTGCCTGCAGGTCGTTGAGCTTCAAAGCCTGTTGCAGTTTGTCCCAATGCTTTTTCGTAAACAGTTCAAAATGGTGTTGCAAGGCCTGTTCCATGAGGTCTTTCAGCCGTGAGGGATCACGACGCTCCACTTGCAGGAGCAAACATTCCTGTAAAGAACGGGCGCCGATGCCGGCAGGGTCGAATTGCTGCAACTTGTGCAGCACTTCTTCTACCTGGTGTGTTGTAATATCCATGTGGTGATAGATGGCCAGCTCATCAGAAATGCTGTCAAGCGACTTGCGCAGCAGGCCGTCGTCGTCAAGCGAGCCAATGAGATATTCCATGATGTCACGTTCCTCCTCACTAAGCTCAGACATGTTCATCTGCTCGTTCAGTAGGTCAATGAAAGATTCCGTCTGCCCATAGACCAGCTCTTCACGGCTTTCTCCGTTTTCTGTTCCTCTATAATATACAGGCAGATCCTCGTCGTCACGCCCAATAGACTCAAGGGCTGCGTCGAGTGCCGACTGGCGCTCTTCCTGTTCGTAGTCGTCAGTTGGCACGTTACTGTCAAGAGCATCAGACGCATCTGGAGCATCGGCATAGTCAGGATAATCATCAGACGAGATTTCCAAGGCAGGATTGTCGTTCATCTCTGTATTGATGCGCTCCAGGAGTTGGGTGATTGGCAACTCAGTGAGTTGAGCCTGCAACAGCTGCTGCTGCGTAATGCTCTGGGCCAGCTTCTGTTGCTGTGTGAGTTTTTGTTCTTGTATCTGTTCCTGTGCCATAGTCTTATTCCCAATAAGTAAGCGTTCGCTTCTGAAGTACGGTAACCTGCTGTGTCTTGGTGCCTTTCTCCCAGTAGGTGAGACTGAGCGAGTTGGTGGTCCAGTTGCCGTTGTCGTCGCGCGTCATATAGTTGTTGCGCATGTTGACAGTCATCATGCACACCTTGTCCTTGTCAAACACCTTCTGCTGCTGGGTGAGCACTTCGTCCTGGTCGTTATAGGTGTAGTCGTTAACGTAGGTGATGCCTGCAGCCTCGTTGGTCAGAGAACGCTTGACAAGGCGGTAATTCTGGTCGTAGCTGTATGTGACTGTGCTGAAACCGTCCTTCTCCTTCATCTTTGCATGGAGAAGATAGCCATAGCGGTCATATTCGCGCTCAATGAGGTCTGGATTCTCTATCTGGCCGTGACCGTTGAAATGCATGAACTGGTCTTCTGCAACAGCATTCTCCGTAACGACTTCCTGTACATTGTTACGAAGTCCCATGCAGAGTGCATCTTTATAATAAGGTGCCGTGGGCAGTATGAAGATGCCTATCTCGCGAGAACCATTTTGGTTATCGATAACAGACAGCTTGATGCTGCTGAAGTCATCCATATAGAACCAGGAATCATCACGCTGGCTGAAGGGGCCATAGTCTTGCTGCATCTTGTAGAGGAAGTACTGTATATTCTTTTCCAGCATCTTCTCCGTGCTATAAGGGCCTATGGTGACATACGCTGAATTGACGAAACGGGTCTCAACAGCGATGCTAACCATCAGTTTGGCGCGGAAACCATAGAAATTCCCACGGAAATAGTAGTCTTCGCCATCGTCAGACTGTCCCCATTCCGTAAAATCATGTTCCTTGAGCGAAAGACGGACACTGTCCAGCGGTCCTTCAAGCGAGATACCCATCACGTGGGCACTGCGAGGATCGACAGGCTGTTGGGCGCAGACTGTCTGCGCGACAAACAGCAGCAGGAATGTCAAAATCTTATTCATTTGGATGCAAAGGTACGAAAAAGTTTAGAGTTTAGGGTTTAGAGTTTAGAGATTTTTTGTAATTTTGCATCAAAAACGGATGAATCATGAAGATATTTGCTGTAGGAATGAATTATATCCAGCACAATAAAGAGCTGGAAGGTGCGTTATATAAACCAGAGAAGCCCGTTATCTTCACCAAAGCAGACTCGGCACTGTTGAAGGATCACAAGCCTTTCTTCATACCTGACTGGTCTGAACAGGTGGACTATGAGACGGAACTGGTAGTACGCATCTGTCGGCTGGGCAAAAGCATTCCAGAACGCTTTGCCCACCGTTATTATGACGCTGTGACTATTGGTATCGACTTTACAGCCCGCGACTGGCAACGAGCAGCCCGTTCAAACGGGCATCCCTGGGAAATCTGCAAGGGTTTCGACGGTTCGGCTGTCATTGGCGACTGGGTGGAAAAAGAAAAGTTCCTGAACATACAGGCACTGCATTTCCACCTCGACATCAACGGGAAGAAGGTACAGGAAGGCTGCACGAGCGACATGCTTTACAAGGTGGACGAGCTGATAGCATACATCTCGCAGTTCTTTACGCTGAAGACGGGCGACCTGCTTTATACAGGCACTCCGGCAGGCGTAGGTCCTGTACATATCAACGACCATCTGGAAGGGTGGCTTGAAGAAAGAAAAGTACTGGAATTTAACTGTAAGTGACGAAATAGGTTATGAGCTTTATAGGAAATGTAAACATAAGGAGCTCCAGATGGCAGCGTTGCCTATTGACAACGTTCGTGCTGACTCTTTGTGCTATTTCCTCATTTTCCCAGTCGTCCAAGTTCTTCAACCTGACTGCCGACGAGGTCAGGATTGACTCGTTGTTGCCTGTCTTTACCTACAAGCAACCGCTGGGCTACAATTATGCCGACTCCACCTATACACTCACGATCGTATATCCTGAGTTCATTCCGATGAGTGAGGAAGACATCGTCCGCTATCAAGCTATCACCAAGGAGCCGCTACCTGAGATGCCAACGTTCTCCCAAGTAGTCAGCGTAGCACGAAAGCAAGGTGAATTAGTGGCTTCCATGGTACCATTGGTCTATCGCCAGGGACAATACCTGAAACTCGTAAGCTTCATGCTGAAGGTAGAAGGAAAGGCGAAGCAGCAAGGTAAGACAAGAAGGGCTGCGGAAAGCAACCGCTATGCCGACCACTCCATATTGCGTTCAGGACGATGGGTGAAAATCAGCATACCTACAACAGGCATCTATCAGCTGACCAGTGACCTGATTAAGCAGGCTGGCTTTACGGACATCAGGAAGGTAAAGATTTATGGCTATGGTGGCGGGATGCAACCTGAGCTGCTGACAGGATCATATCTTGCTGAAACGGACGATTTGCAAGAGGTACCTATCTGCGAGACAGGTGGGAAACGCCTGTTCTATGGTGTTGGCCCTGTGACGTGGAGCAGCAGTCATCGCCGCATCCGCAACCCCTATTCTACTGCCGGCTATTATTTCCTGACAGAAAACGATCAGGAAGGCCTGACAATCAGCGAGGAGGCATTCAAAAACAACTACTATCCTTTGGAAGAGCATTATAACACGCTCTACGAAGTGGATGACTATGCCTGGTATCATGGCGGGCGCAACCTCTACGATGCCACCATCATCGCAGCAGGCAGCAGCAAGACTTATACGCTGTCCTCGACAGGGACTACCACCAACGGTGCGCTGACTGTCGTCGTTTCTGGAGCAGGTGCCTCGACCATTTCCGTCAGCATCAACGACACTGAACTGGGTACCATCTCCATACCGCCTAATGGCAACTACGAGACCATGCGTACATCAGAACGCATTTTCAATGGCATCGAGAACCTGGCTGAAAGTAACCGTATTACCATCGATGCCAGAGCAGCAACAGGTATCATCCGACTTGACTACCTGTCTATCCACGCTGATGCGCCAGTACCGTTTCCTGACCTCAACGGCACGACATTCCCTACCCCAGAGTTTGTCTATGCCATCTACAATCAGGACCATCATGCCGACGGACCTGCAGACATGATTATCGTGATTCCTACAACACTACGCTTACTGGAAGAGGCAGAAAGGATGAAGGAGCTACACGAACGCTACGACGGACTCAGGGTGAGGATTGTACCTGCTGACGAGCTGTTCAACGAATTCTCCAGCGGAACCCCTGATGCCAATGCCTATCGCCGCTACCTGAAGATGCTATACGACCGTGCAGAGACAGACGAAGACATGCCCCGTTTCCTGTTGCTGATGGGTGACGGTGCATGGGACAACCGCATGCTGTGCAGCGAGTGGAAAGACTTTTCGCCAGACGATTTCCTGCTTTGCTACGAAAGCGAGAACTCCTATAGCGCCACAGACTGCTACGTCAGCGACGACTACTTCTGCCTACTTGACGACAATGAAGGCGGCAACATGCTGACTGACAAGTCTGACGTGGCCGTCGGACGCATCTCGGCTCGCAGCGAAGAAGAGGCAATGGCGGTTGTGGACAAGATAGAAGCCTACCTCAAGAACAGCAGTGCAGGGGCGTGGCAGAACCTGCTTTGTGTCATGGGCGACGACGGTAACCAGAATGCCCACATGAAAGACGCCAACAGCGTAGCAGAATTGGTAGAGGAGCTTTATCCTACCTACATGGTGAAGCGCATCATGTGGGATGCCTACACACGCGTCAGCTCATCGACGGGAAACAGTTATCCTGACGTAACCAGGCTCATCAAGCAGCAGATGCAACAAGGGGCACTGATCATGAACTATTCAGGTCACGGACGTGCCGACGCCATCTCACACGAATATGTCCTACGAATCGGCGACTTCGAAAACATTTCGTCCAAATTGCCTCTTTGGGTGACTGCTTCCTGTGACATCATGCCCTATGACGGACAAGAAGAGAACATTGGCGAGACAGCGATGTTCAACCCCAAAGGCGGTTCAATAGCTTTCTTCGGCACCACACGTACCGTTTACGAGACCTATAACAGGATGATGAATTTAGCTTTCACCCGCTACGTGCTCAGTAACGATGACACAGGCGACCTGCTGCCTATCGGCGAGGCTGTACGCAGGGCCAAAAACGAGCTGATTGATGCAAAAACCGACCGCACCCAAAACAAGCTTCAGTATTCGCTGCTGGGCGATCCTGCATTGAGACTGGCTGCTCCCACCCAGGGTATGGAGGTGGAAACCATCAACAATATAGACATCTCCACAGGCCAGAATATCATGCTGCACGCTGGTTCTACGGCAACCATCAGCGGACATGTCAACGGACGTGACGGCAAGGTCGACAGCAATTTCAATGGCATCTTGACGGCTACTGTCCGTGATGCCAAGGAACTAGTGACCTGCAAGCAGAACGACCCCTCGGAGGCCGACGAGCCCTTTGTCTATATAGACAGGCTGAATGTCCTCTTCAATGGCAGCGACAAGGTAGAGAACGGAAAATTCAATTATTCTTTTGCTGTTCCCAAGGACATCAGCTATTCCGAGCTGACAGGACTGATCAATCTCTATGCCGTTAACGAAATGAAGACGGAGGAGGCAAGCGGCATCTGTGAACAAATTGTGATGGGCAAACCTGAGTCACCCATATTGAGCGATACAGGCCCCAGCATCTATTGCTACCTGAACAGCGTGACATTTAATAATGGAGGCGATGTCAATCCCACACCCTATTTTGTAGCTGAAATAAACGACGAAGACGGCATCAATGTCACAGGCAGCAGCATAGGACACGACCTTGATCTTATCATTGACGGTGAAATGAGCAGGACATACTCGCTGAACGACTATTTCCAATTCGATTTTGGCAGCTATACCAGTGGCAGCGTGGGATTTAGCATCCCTGAACTTCCCTACGGACAGCACAAACTGCTGTTCCGTGCATGGGACGTCCTGAACAACTCGTCGACAGCCGAACTGACCTTCAATGTGGTAAAAGGCCTGGAACCCAATTTCTTCGATGTGGAGTGTACCAAGAATCCTGCCAGCACGACGACGTCGTTCCGCATCATGCACGATAGGACTGGCAGCAGCGTGGATGTTATTCTCGATGTGTACGATTTGTCAGGACGCCACCTATGGTCACATAGTGAAAGTGGCATCCCGTCAGACAACACCTACACCATAGACTGGGATCTCACCATCGATGACGGACGTCGTTTGCAGACTGGGGTATACCTCTATCGTCTGCGTCTCAGCAGCGACGGCAGCACTTCTGCCTCAAAGGCAAAGAAGCTCATTGTATTAACACATAAGTAATTTGGTAAAAAGAAACTATATAAGGTAAAAGAGTAAGAAATGAAGAAAAGTATCAGTTATAAGGTGACAGGTTGGGTAAGAAAGGGACTGCCTTTTTACCTTTTAGCCTTTTTACCTCTATTCGCTTCGGCTCAGGACACCAAGAGCCAGTTCAATCCCATTGAGTATGCTGTCGTCTCGCAGACCATAGCACCTGATGCCCGTGCAGCAGGTATGGGCGACGTGGGAGCTGCTACCGACCCTGACGTTAACTCACAATGCTGGAATCCGGCCAAATATCCTTTCTGTATCAGCCGTGCTGGTGTGGCCCTGAACTACACCCCCTGGCTACGCCAGTTGGTCAACGACATCGACCTGGCCTACCTCGCCGGCTACTACCGCATTGGTGACTATGCATCTGTCAGCGGTTCTCTACGCTACTTCTCACTGGGTGAGGTGATGACCTCGTTTGAGGAGAATGCCATGACCGTGAAACCCTATGAGATGGCTCTTGATGTGGGAGCCTCGCTGATGCTGAGCGAGAAGTTCTCCATAGCTGCCGTCATCCGCTGGCTGTATAGCGACCTGCGCTACGACTATACGGAGGACGCTTCGCCTGCCTCGGCCTTTGCTGCCGACCTGGCTTGCTATTACAACAACTACATCAACATAGGCCAGCGTGAGTGTCAATTGGGACTGGGTCTGGACATCTCAAATGTAGGTTCAAAGATTACCTATTTTGGCGATGACCGTTCCAACTTCCTGCCTGCCAATCTGCGTATTGGTGCCTCGCTGATGGTGCCTGTCGATGAGTATAACCGCTTCTCGATTACCGCTGATGCCAATAAGTACCTGGTACCCACCATTCCCAAGCAGAACGATGGTGAGTCGAAGGAGGATTACGAACAGCGTGTTATCGAGGAATACAGCGATGTCAGCTCTATTGCCGGTATCTTCAAGAGTTTTACAGATGCCCCAGGCGGTTTCAAGGAGGAGCTGCAAGAGATTCAGTGGAGCATTGGTGCCGAGTATGTCTATCATGATCAGTTCTCGATTCGTGCCGGCTATCACCATGAATCGGAGAACAAAGGCAACCGCAAGTATTTTACGGTGGGTGGCGGTTTCCGCATGAGCGTGTTCTCGTTGGACGTGGGTTATGTCATCTCTACTGCCAAGAGCAATCCTCTTGACCAGACATTGCGCTTCACCCTTGCCTTCGACATGGACGGTATTAAGGACCTGTTTAAAAAATAAATGAGAAATGGCAATTACTTCTTCTCTCCGTGTTGGAATGGGATATGACGTCCACCAGTTAGTGAAGGGACGTGAGCTATGGATTGGAGGCATTCGGCTGGAACATGAGTTGGGACTGCTGGGCCACAGCGATGCCGACGTGTTAATCCACGCCATTTGCGATGCTATCTTAGGTGCTGCCAATATGCGCGACATAGGCTATCACTTCCCTGACACGTCAGCAGAGACGGAGGGGATGGACAGCAAGATTATCCTGAAGAAAACCATCGAACTGATAGCCAGCAAGGGTTATCAATTGGTTAATATCGATGCAACCATCTGCGCTGAACGTCCTAAAATGAATCCGCACATTCCCCAGATGCAGCAGACGATGGCAGAAGTGATTGGCTGCGATGCAGATGCCATTTCCATCAAGGCCACAACAACGGAGAAGCTGGGCTTTACAGGCCGTCAGGAAGGCATCTCTGCCTATGCCGTAGCACTGATAGAACGTATCTGAGCCCCCCCAAAAAAAGACCACCTCAAGCCCAAAAAAGAAGAAACGCTACTACTCATCAACGAGCGGTAGCGTTCAAAAAGCCTATGTTTAACTAAAAATCCTTTTACTTCAAACTTTTTTGTTTAACCTAAAGTCTGCCTTTCGGCAGTATATTTTGTTGCATACTAACTATCATTTTAAAAAAGAAAGTTATGAGCGCCTCACGGCGACCACTGTTATCCTAACACATTTAAAACTTTCTTCTTACCAATAACTAAAAACCTAAAACTATAAATATTACTACTAACCTAAAACAATCTATTAACCAAAACTTAACTTCACTTAGTCAAGTGTCATATGATTTATTTGACGATGCAAAGATACGGACTTTTTTGAGTCCTGCAATGATTTTTCATCTTTTTTGCTGAAAATGTCGTATGTTCTTGACATAAATCAAGGCGTTGTGTGCGAGAACAACGTATATTTGCTCATTTTTATTTGGTTTTTCATCCACTTATTCGTACCTTTGCAGTATGCGAGTATTAATAGTAAACACGAGCGAGAAAACAGGTGGTGCGGCTGCTGCTGCCAACCGTCTGATGGAGGCATTGAAGAACAACGGCGTGAAAGCCAAGATGCTGGTTCGCGACAAGGAGACTGAACAGCTGACAGTCTGCGGACTGCCCTCGTCATGGCGTCTCAGATGGCATTTCCTTTGGGAACGGCTGGTCATTTGGTTCCACGTTGGACTACGACGGAAACATCTGTTCGAGATAGACATAGCCAACTGCGGCACTGACATCACCCAGCTGCCAGAATTCCAGGAAGCAGACGTTGTGCATCTTCATTGGATTAACCAAGGCATGCTCTCACTGAAAGACATCCAGAAGATCATCGCACTAAAACCCGTTGTGTGGACCATGCATGACTTATGGCCTGCAGCTGCGATATGCCACTATGCGCGTGGCTGTGAGCAGTTCCATACCGAGTGCGGCGAGTGCCGCCTGCTGTCAATTGCTGGCAAGCACGACCTGGCCAATCGCGTGTGGCATCGCAAACAGAAGATGCTCGAAGGACACCAGGTAACCTTCGTCTGTTGTAGTCAGTGGCTGGCTGACGAAGCCAGGAAAAGTGCGCTCCTGAAGGGCCAGAGAATCGTCAGCATACCCAACCCCATCGACACCCGCATGTTCCGTCCTCTGGACAAGCTTGCAGCAAAGACGGCCTTGGGATTACCTGCTGACAAGCACATCATCCTTTTCGTCTCTCAACGTGTTACCGATCCGCGCAAGGGCATGGATTATTTTGTCGATGCCGTCAGTCTTTTGGCGCAACAGCACCCAGAGATGAAGGAACAGGCGGCCATTGCCATTCTGGGAGGTCATGCCGAGGACGTAGCGCCACGACTGGCACTGCCTGTATGGCCTTTGGGCTACGTCAACGACACGAAGCGTATCGTGCAGGTCTACAATGCCGCCGACTGCTTCGTGCTGCCCTCATTGGAAGACAACCTTCCTAATACGCTGATGGAGGCGATGGCCTGCGGCGTACCCTGCGTCGGATTCCGTGTGGGTGGCATCCCTGAAATGATAGACCATGAGCAGAACGGCTACGTTGCCCAGTTCCAACAGGCTGACGATCTGGCCAAGGGCATCCATTACGTACTGGCAGAGGCTGACTACGAGATGCTGAGCAGGCAATGCGTGCAGAAAGTTGCCCACAACTGGTCTGAGCAGAACGTGGCCAAACGCTATCTGGAGGAATACGAGACAATTCATAGTCCCAAAGTGAAAAAGCCATGATACGAATATCCATTGTCACCATCACCTATCAAGCAGCTCGTAGTCTGCAGCGTACGCTGGACAGCGTGGCGTGCCAGACTTACCCGTCCATTGAGCACCTCATCGTAGACGGAGCCTCGAAGGATGATACGGTAGCCATAGCACAGCGTTACCAGAAGGCAAGTCCCCATGAGGTCATTATCAGCTCAGAACCTGACAAAGGGCTTTATGATGCCATGAACAAAGGACTCCAACGGGCGACAGGCGACTACATCATCTTTCTGAATGCTGGCGACACGCTACATGCCCCTGACACCATCGCGACTGTTGCCCGTGCTGCCCAGACATCCACGGCAGAGACATCAGCTGCGGAAACTGCATCCCAACACCCCCTGCCTGCAGTCATCTATGGCGACACGGCCATCACAGATGCCGAGGGCCATTTCCTCCATCTTCGTACCCATCGGCCGCCAGAAGTCCTGACATGGCGCTCGTTCAAGAAGGGCATGCTGGTCTGCCATCAGGCCTTCTATGCCCGTCTGGACATAGCCCAGCGTTTTCCCTACGACCTGAAATACCGTCATTCTGCTGACGTCGACTGGTGCATCCGCATCATGAAAGAAGCAGCTCGCCTGGAGCTGCCCCTTGTCAATACGCATGCAGTAGTGGCCGACTTCGAGGAAGGAGGCGATACCACACAAAACCATCGAGCCTCACTACTGGAACGCTACAACATCATGGCCACTCACTATGGCCGCGTGCAGACATTCCTCCTGCACTGCTGGTTTGCCGTCCGCGCCCTCTTCCGAGGTCTTTAAACGGTGCCATTGCCGATTTTCACCTCTAGGTACATCAGCCGAAATTTCGACCCATGTACTTTCTCCCACGAAGGTCAAAGAACTTTCTTGCGAAGCAAAAAGGTACGAATAAGCACGCGAAAAGCCAATAAATTTGAGCTTTTCCGAGCAAGAAATCCCCAAAATCACTTGATTACTTTCTTGCCATCGATGATGTTGATACCCTTTCTGGGCTCAGAGATTCGCTGGCCGTTGAGGTTATAAATGGCTTGAGGAGAACCAACCTTTAAAGAATGCTTAATGGTACTGATACCTGTGACGTAATTCTCCTTATTTGTAATCTCACAGCCCCAGAACGGACTAAGATCGCTGTATTCCTCTGTATCGTCCTGACGGATGAGCCAGGCACCAATCACCTTTACATCGGCTTTGTTCTTCTTACAATATTGCAAGGTAACTCGGTTGATGACGTCATTAACGTTGAAATCGCTGAAAAGGATTGTTGCCGATGTGCTTGAGTTCGGAGTTCGCCCCTCTTCTACTGCCCCATTGTCTGCATAGACCTTAATGACAAAATCGTCAACGTTAATAGGCTCAGCAAACTCTACTCTTATCCCTTTATAGTTCTTCACTTTCAACGGAATATCATCAGAGAAAATATTTAGCTCTGCCCAAATATTG
>JAEEGL013255961.1_pt1 | contig 18858 bp, 4 predicted proteins | sample 9134231 | NCBI WGS metagenome assembly JAEEGL01 (sample SAMN16246548, study PRJNA631951) | gut metagenome | biome: gut microbiome; feature: rumen; material: fiber-attached | host: Bos | place: Iran: Karaj | collected 2018-10 | reverse complement strand
CCATCAATAACATAAATAGGTATTTTAAAATATTGAGCAGCACGAATCGATTCAGTATTTATACTATAATCCGAACATACTATACATGTTGGCTGAAGTCTATGATCATATTCATTACTATCAGAGCTTTTCCTATACAATCCAACTTCATTTAAATAATTACCTTTTGTTGTTCTACTTATTAATACATCTGGTGTTGAATATTCTACATCTCTTTGGCCCCTAGGATCTAATACTCCGTATCCATGACTTAGAAAAATATCATCTGGTCCCATAGACACTAATGAATTTTCAGATATTTCACTAAACCCATAACTAATGTCTCCGCTACCAAGCCAATTACTACGTTCACTAATTAAACTAGTAGATATAGTAGATGCTCCATCTAACTTATTCCATAGTGAAGGATCCTTAATAAGTTTATCCCTATAAGAAATAAAATTTGGGTCATTACCTGACATTAAAGTATGGATTAATAATTTAAATTTGATCCCTTTCAATTTAACAACCGGTATTTTATAAGTACTAGACATTGGTTCACCATCTTTATTTTTAATAGATGTATCATCTACTCCATTTATATAATAATGCTCAATTCCTTCAGAATCAACTCCTGGATCTTTAAATAAACTATCTCTTATTTGTTTGCTATAATATTTTTTTAATTTGTTTTCTAATTGATCAAAATCAAATATTATTCCCTGATCACAAAGCTCATTATATACAAATTTTAACCTACTTATATCTTTTTCATATAGTAATTGATTAATTAATTCAATACAAGTCAAATCAACACCATCTATTATTTCCGATTCATATAAATATTTAGCATATTCTTCTGAATATAATCTGGCCTCGTAATAAAAGCCAGAATCACCAAAACTTGTAGCGAATAATGCCTGCCTAATTCCTTTTTTTACATCTTCTATTTCTTCACTATTAATCATATTCTTTAAAACTTCGTTTCTGTGTTGAAAATAATGATCTAGTTGATATATATTTTCTACTTTAAATGGATTGTTTCTTTTTAATATTTGAAACAAAGTAAACAACTGATTATTATCTAATATAATATTAGATTCAACAATACTATTAATTAAGTTCTTGCTGGAATCATAACCACAAATTCCATAATGAAGCATTTTTATATTATAGTTAGGTAAAGAATTTAAATAATTAATCCATTTTTTAACTAAAGGGTCATGACTTTTTTCTTTATCAATTAATATTTTATATGCGAAAGTATTATATTCTAATAAATCTGAAATTGTTTTAAATCCATATTTATCAATAAAAGAATCTTCTAAAATTGCTGTACAAAGACAAGGATTACTATAAACATCAAGTCCAGGACGAATCTCCAATAATTTTTCAAGATTTTTCTTTATATGATCTACATATTCATCATCACCAGTATCAAAAAAAGATAAAATTGGTCTTAAAGCGCTTCTTCCGTCTTCTTTATTATATTCTTTTGCATATTCTTGAAATTCTGCAATACTTAAAGGCTTAGTACCTACATGAGATTTAATGTAATTTTCTAATTCTAAAATCGTATTACCCTTACATCTTTGATAATAAAACAATGCAGCGCTATCACTTAAAAAATCATATCTTTCTGTAAAAGTATTTTTTTCAACAGAATAATGCAATATATAAGGATTTTCAATAAATATACCAAAATCTATTTTTTCATAGTTAGGATCCATATCTTTATAATGGTTTATAATATCTATTATTAAATTCTTATCAATTTCATTTAAATTTATCAATGATTCTTGATATACAATAGGTCTAAATATTGTCTTACTATCACTATCTAAAAATTGATGATAATCTTTATAGAACTCGATATGATATCCTCTTCTGATAGCATATTCAGGCAATTTTCGCCATTTTTTATCAAATACCAATTTTTTAAAAGTAACTTCAAATGAAGATTCTATATCATCTGTGAAAATAGGACTTAAATCATCAAGTTGTACTTTCTTATCACTATCCATTCCTGAAATAATATCTATATTGTTCTCAACAAATTGCCAAAAATTTTGATATCCATATCTCTCTGCAAATTGAAATAATTTCCCATATCTAGTAATATAACTAGAATATTCCTCAAAAAATGGATGGTAGTTTTTATTTAATAAATCTTTTATTAAAAAATCATTATACATAAGTTTATCTGCTATTTCATTGCCATACTTTTTAAATATTTCTACAGCCTGCTTTAAACTTATTTTTCCTTCTGCATTATTTTCATAATAGGTAAAATGTTTACTAATATATTTGTTTTTTTGAAGTTCATTAAGTTGCACCTCACTTAATTCAACTAAATCACTTATTTGTAAATAACCTTTATAAAACTTTTCTTTAAAAGAACTATCAAATAAGTCCGATAAGAATATATCTCGATGTGATTCCATAACAGAAGAATCAAAAACAACGTTTGCGATTACATCTGAACTACTTATATTTTCAAGGTTTTCAATATTACATCCCCTAAAATCAGCAGTTTTAAAACCAAAATTAAAATTTGAAAAATCTATATTTGCATGTGTTTTCGAAAAATCAAGATGAATATTTTCCATATTTGTTGCATTACTTGGAATTAGGTATATTGTACCCCATTCTGAAGATGGAATAGAACTTAAATCACTAGATAATAGTAAATCAGTTATTTTTTTGATTTCTTTCATCTCATCTGATTTAAATATTTCCTCTATAGAATCATACTTGTCTGACGCCTTCTTAATTAATTTACTAAGGTCACTTTTTCTGTTCCTAAAATCTTCGACCGATGCTTTAGGTTGGATATTTGTTAATAAATCATTTTCAATCTTAGTTGTTTTTATAAAATCTTCTCCCCATTCATAATAACTAGCATTTTCTCTAGGAAGCATTTTTTGTTGCATATAACTTTCTTTATTAACATAAATAATTGGAATTCCAAATTCTGCCGCAACATCAATTTGGAATTGTGTAGGTGCACTAGTAACATAAATATAACTAGGTTGCATAGCATTTATATTCTCTGCTTTGCTAACAGTTATTTCATTCCATCTTTGAGTATGTTCGACAAATGATTCTATTGTATCGAAATTACTTTTATTTACTCGCCCATATTTAACAAAATTAGGATTGTCTGTACGAGCATCACCATAATTTGCAGAAATTATATTCCTACCATCTAAATTAGTATAACCAAAAACTATACCACGATATGGTGAAAAAATACATTCTAAACTATGTTCATTAATTAAAGAACAACTTCTATATCCTTTGAATGCTTCTATATTTTGAGATGAATAATACTTTTCTTTGAAATCTATAGCATCTTGCGCTTTAATATATTCAGAATTAGGATTAATTGTGCTTACTAAGAAAGTAAAATGTTTTTGAATTTCAGTTTGATTTTCAAGCGAATAGACCCTTACATTTTTCCCATTAGATGAAACTAAAATTTCAGGAGTTAAATTTTCTGTAGGATTTTGCTCAATTTTTTCAACCATTAAGTCCTTAAATCTATCTTGACATTGAGAAAAATATTTTTCAATCATTTCTTTTCCTTTTGATAAATCAAGATCTAAATTTCTAAAGTCTATATCATTTGTAAAATAATTATAAAGCTTTGAAAGATATAAATAATCATCTCCCAATATTTCATTTCTGAAAGTAATATCCTTATTTGCCATAAATAAAATTGTTTCTAAATCCAATTTTACAGGTAATACTCCATTATGAAAATACAAATCTGCTATAGTTTCTCTTATTTCAGGAAAAGAATAACTATCAGCATTATTTAATACACTTTTTAATAATAATTCTCTTTGGATTAATAATTCAGAAGGCAAATTATATGATTCTACTAATCCATAAAAATAACGAGATCCAATTCTTTTAATTAAATAATCATGTATTACATCTATTTCAAATAATTTCTTAACTAATTCATCATCAAATATAACTTGATGTTGGCTTTCATATGAAAATGCACTATAGCTTGAATCATGTATTTGACGAATAAAATTACAAATTTCCTTATCTGATAAATTATTTTTAAATTTTACTACAAAAGGTAATATCGCATCACTTGGTAAACAATTTAAAATATCAGTAAATTTAATTTTTTCATTCTCAAGATAAATATTTCCAAAATAATTAATAGCAAGCTCAACAGACATATTTTTTGTTAAACTATTTATATTTAAAACATTATTATTTATCATAAACATTAATAAATAGTCTTGTATCTTAGAAACACCACTATCAAAACTATTAAAAATTTTACTAAAATCTATATGTTGTAGTATATTTCTAATTTCGCTTTCTGGATTAAAAGGATCTATTTTATAATTATTAAATAAATATTCTGAATAATCTAAATCAAAATATTGTGCCGTCTCTTCAGCATTTAGCGTTTTTGTTCCATATATATAATCCCTAAATTCACCAAATTTTTCTTTCAATTTGTTTTCTAAATTAAATTTTACGCTTTTAGACATGCTATTAATTTTTTCTTTTATTTTTACTATTTCTTGTTTTATTTTAGGTAAATCATATTTTTTATAATATGTATAATCCCAATAATTTAATTCTTGATGATATGAATCGTGAGATTGTTCAATTTGAGCATCATATGTTTTAGTATCTATAAAGAATATACCAACACCTTGACTTTTTGCAACATCAACAGCTTGTTGACTAATATCATCAACACAATATAAAGCCATTTTTTTAAGTTCTTTTATATCTTCATCTAATCCTGTAGCTTTACTGCCTTGTTCAAGTATAAGAAGTTCATTATATCCTAATGTATTACCCAGCAAATCTTCTGGCATTAATAAATTATTTATTCTATCAGTTGCCTCCATTGAATTTTCAAATGGTCTATAAAAGGTGAATGAATCTCTAGGATACACATGAACTATTTGATCTGGATTTAAACCACTAGCATCATAGACGAATGTATTAGCATCTTCAACATTTTCATAGACATTAAATTTTCCATTGCCTATCAAACTATAAGAGTGTCCAGTTGGCATGCTATCCGAAACATGTCTGCCTGTTTTTACAATTGCATAAAAGTTATCATGATCTATTTTATAAACATCAACGCCATATTTTTTAGATAACTCTTCATCTTTATATTTTTGCATCTCACTAAAATCTAATGATTTTTCTTTAATTTTTTCTCTCATTATTAAACGTGCATTAGATATATCATTATAAAACATTTCTTGAATACTAACTTCATTCAACTGATTATATAATTCAATAAGTTCATTTGAAGATAAAGTATCCATATTTAATACTTTAGTGTATAAACTAACTTTGTCTTGTGATAGTTTTATGTGTCCTTCATAATAGAAGTTCAATAGTTCACCTAAGTTAAGTGCAATATTATAATAGTTATCTCCAAAAGTTGAATCAATAATTAAATTGCAAACATACTCATCATTTGCTTTTTTTATTGTTTCAAATACTTCATCTACACTATTTTCTATATTAAATATTTGTCTCTCTTCTGCTAAAGGGCTTTTTCGTAAAATTCTTAAATATGTCCTCCAAGCATCATACCATTCTGTAGTATCTTCTTCAAAACTTTTAAATTTTTTAAATGCTTCAAATACTTCATTGTATTCTGAAATTAATGAATTATTCTGAATAGACAATATTATATTTTTTTCATAATTTCTTAAATATTCTTCAAGAATAGTTGTATCGGTAGAATAACTCGCATTATTAATTGCATTTCTAATCTCAAATATATTACCCTTACACTCTTCAATTATTTTTTGAGCCAACTCTTTTGTAATATAATCAGCAGGTATATCAATTTTCCCTTTTGCGTCTTCAAACATTCTAACTATATTTATATTCTCACTTAAAATATCAACGCTATGTTCTTGTAACATTTTATTCATTACACCTATACTACTTCTATCAAAAATGCAACATTTTAATTCTTCAGAATATTTCCAATTATCTAATAGTTCAAGTTGAAAATTTGTGTCAAACTTATTAAAAATCTGTACAAAAGTATCATTACCCATCTTCATTTCAATACATTTATTTAAAAGATAATTTTTACTTTCAATAGATAGATTATTAAATTTTAAATAACTAAGTGACTTTACTGTTAACTCTATAAATTTTTCATTTTTAATTAATTCATTTATATGATTAGAAAATGAAAAAACATAACCAAGCCTATCATATAAAAGGCCACTTTTTTCTAATAATTTACATCCTTCTTCATCAAATAAAGATAGCACTTTACCATTATTATCATTTTTTAAAAAACTTTCTAATGAATTTTTAGTGGAATTAATAAGAATATTTTGCTTTTCTTCTAAAGTCGCTACTTCATTACTCATTTTATAACCTAAATCATGAATAAACTTAATATATTCTTTTTCATTTTTATATATATCATAATTCAAAAGTGTATCTTTATTCTTTTCAATTACATCTTTAACCATATTTATTAATTCAGCATCAGATACTTCTATTTCTTGACCATTAACATAAATTTTTGAATTATCAGATAATCCAATTATGTTTCCATCAGAATCTCTAACATACTCTATAGATAAGTCTGTAATATTTGAAAATTTACTTAATATGTAATGTGCAAAAGTTTTAGTAGCATCTAATTCAGTAACTTCAGCTTGAACAGAATATTTATTATTTAGTTGAGTAGCATTTTCTAAATTGTTAGATAATTCATTTAAATACAATGCTCTTAAAGATACAAATCTATGCATTCCATTACTACTAATTACATATATTGGATTGTTAGGATCAGTACTCATGTTTTGCATTCTCATTGGCTCTCTTACAAAACTATTACTTGAAAGCATTTCATCTACCGATTTAGTTAAATTAGAATCTGATCTAGTATCATAACTATTAGCAATTTTTCCACCAAAAAATTCTCCTAGTACTTCATAAATATCACTCACACTTGATTTAAGGTTACTAGAACCAACTATATCACCTACACTAACTGTCTTTGTTTTTGCATATTTATACTTGCCATAATAATCAATTATTTCACTTATTTTAGTAGGCTTATATACTTTAGTATCTACTTTTTCTCTAACTTCACTAGGAACAATACCATTCTTTTTATAAAAATCCGCAACTTTTTCACTATAAAATTTATATTCATAAATACTTTCCAATCCTGACAAATATCCAGTTTTAATTAAATATTTTAGTTTATCAGTATTTAAAGAATCTATAAACGTTTCTATTGTTTTAACATCTAATTTCCTTATAAACGTGTTTGCTTCTTCTATTGTTAAAGATAAATTAATAAAATCTATTATATCTTTAGTAGTAATTGTTTCTTTGTCTACTTTCTCAATTATTTCCGCTTTCCTTAATTCATTAAGTTTTTCTGATATATTAGTATCATCTAAAATAATTTTTGACCTATTCAACACTACAACATATTTTTTTTCTTCAACATTAATAGCATCATATCCCAATAAAGATGCAAGAACTCCATCATCATTCAATAATGATAAAAAACTTTCCATTTCTGTAGATGAGTCAGCATTGAATTTTTCTATAATTGAATTTCTTATTGACTCTAATTCACTACTATTAATAACTTTAGAATCATCTGACAATTTCATTTCTAAAACTATACCACAATTATTAGTGCCACCATCACTTGCATAATCTGCAGCGCGACCGACACTTTCACCATTATATGTATAGATACCAGTTCCATATAAAGAAGCTCTTCCTCCATAAAAAACTTCACCATTAATAAACTGATTTATATAATTTGTTAATTCTTCTACATTTTTTGCACTTATTCCTCTATAAATAGATTTTCCATTTTCAGTATTTAATTCCATAGACGAACTTAATCGTAAAGCAGAGTCATATTCTAATAAACTATATATTTTTCTTATTATTTCTCTTTTTTCTTTATTATTTGAAAACTTATCAAAAATATTTTTATTTTTTTCATAAAAATCTTTTACCTTTTCTACTCCTACAATAGTATTTGTTTCAGTATCTACTGGCGGAGTAAATATTGGTATATCCTCTCCTCTTAAATCTTCTATGATTTCTCCAGATGTACCATCTCTTACTATTTCTCCATTATCATCTATTTTATATCCTGTCTTTTTTTCCTCAACTTCTTCACTTGTTTCTTGTTCTGCTCTTATTATTTCAGTAAGAAAATTCATTAATGGATTGCTTGATATCAATGCAGCATTATAATAATCACTAGCAAGCAATTTAATAGTGTTAAGCTTTTTATTATTTGCATTCAAAATATCTATTTCATTTTGAATAGATTCTGCTTTTTTCTTTAATTGTTGTTTGTTTTTTTCATTTTTTTCATTTTCAATTAATTTATTAATTGATTCTAATTCCTGTGTTTTAATATTAATATCTCTTGCTATTGATTTTAAATATAAATCTGCGTTTTTTGAATTAGTTATAGCTTCTATAGCGATTGCTTCTACAAACTGCTTTTTAGTTTGCATTTCTCCAATCTTTTCTTCCATTTTTGAATCTTGCTTTAATTTTTTATATTCTTCTACATAAGCATCATATTGAGCTTGTATTTGTGAATCTTTACTTAATTTAGTAACAGTTTCAGCCAAAGTACCATTTTTTCTTGATTCACTAAGAGCATTAAAATCAGCTTTAAATGAATCAAAATCTTCAATTATCTTACCATTTTTATATTTTCCTAATATAGTTATTAGACCTACACTTGATCCAGTAGTTAAATAAGAAATTGCACCAATACTACTTGAAATACTTCCTGATGCCGCATTCATTATTCCAGCAGTCATTGCACCATATAGTCCAGATTTAATTACAGCATTCCAGTCAACTGCTTCATAATTACCTGTAGCTAAGCCTTTAAATAAAGGTTCTAATATTTCTTGAATAGATTCTTCTAAACCTTCTGAAAACATTTCGTGAACAAAAGTTCCAAATCCAGTATCTAACAATTTACCTAAAGTACCACTTAATAGACGCGCTTGAAGGTTAGGACTCATTGATATTCCTTTAATACCTCCGAGTACTTTTTCCAGTAAAGCTTCACTTGCACCTGTCATTATTGCATATACCCAAGCTTCTGAAGCTCCAAATCCCTGTTGAAGTGCTTGTTCTCTAGCATTACCTGTTGCTGATAATCCCATTGATATAGCAGAAGCATTTTCAAGTAAAGCAATTGCAACTGCACCAGCAGGTGGACAAAAGTATGCTAAAGCTGTTGCCGCAAGTTGCATTGAAATTGATGGCAACATATTTCCAATTGATGTTACTACCTCATTTGCCATAGCATCAACCGTACTATAATCTGAACTTAATATTTGAGTATAATACATACAAGCATAATCATTTGAATTTACAATACCATCTGCACTAAATAGATTTTCCATTCCATGCCACCATTGTGTAAGTCCATTTAATAATGACCTTCCAATGACAGAATTACTACTTGCCCATTCCTCTGCAATTTCCATTCCACCTAATCTATATCCTACATCTAAAGTTTGCTTTACATATTGTTTAAAATCATTATCATTCCAATTATTTGATTCTAAATTTTTGTTAATATCATAATTCATTATTTTAGCTATTAATTTAGAATTATCAAATGAATTAAATGATTCTAATAATGTATTTATTTTTTTACCAAATTTTTCTTGTTTTCCATCTACAACAATATAAGAGTTTTTATCGATTTTATCTACACCTTCACCCGCAAGGAAAATAGCCGCTTCTTCAGCAGTTACAGTAATTTTTTGTGTTTTTGCTTCATCTGCATAAAACGTATATATTTTATATGGAACAGCATCAAAATCTGATAATTCATTATAAACATCATATGCTTTAATATTAGATTTATTAGATAATTCTTCAAAATCATGTAATTTTGTCTTTAATACAATTAAAGCTTGATCATTACTATTTTTCCTTCTAGTTAATTCAAGATTTCTTTGACTTAGTTTTCTTTCTTTACTAAGAGTTTCATTATTATTTTCTATTTCTTGTGCCCAACTCTTACTCTTACTATATCCTCCTGAAAGAGTTTTTTCATGGTATAATTTATTAAAAAATATTCTATCTGATAAAGCATGAACTGACTCAATATGGTTACCTATTGATGCTACAGTATTTACAAATGCTTGACCAATATTATTAAAAATTACTCTTGTACTTATTTCTTCTCTTTGTTCAGCAATCTCAATTTGTTCTAATTCTATTAAATTATTTTCTTTTTCAATCTTCCATGCTGGATATGAATAATTAATAAAATCATAATCTTCTACGGTCCAAAGGGCAACTGGTTTCTTTAAAAGCATTCCTTTTTGTGCATCATTAAGTATGTCACCCCAATAACTGCTTTCACTTAAATACTCTTTATTTATATTATTAACTTTACTTTCAAATAATTCTTTTTCTTCATTTAATCTTGCTAATTCTTGATAATATTTTTTTGTAGAAATATAGTCTTTACCATCATCAGTATAAGATGAAAAGTCACGATTCCATTCTTCAACTTTGCTATTTATTTTAGATATTTCTTCTTGTAATTTTCCCATGTCAACTGCAAGATTATTACAATAATACATCTTATATTGAGCATTTCCAAATAATATATATTGATCTAATTCACTTAGCATGTCAAAAGAAGAAGTGATTTTTACTTCTTTTATTGTTGGACTAGACAATTCAGCACTTTCTTTTATTGCCTTCTCATTTATTTTAGTAATTCTTGCAACTTCATCATCATATTCTTTTTTAGTAACAAATTTTCCTTCAGCATTTACATACCTTGTATAACATTTATCATCGCCATAAACTTTAGAAACTGTAACATTTGAAAGCTTACCACTATTAACGTCTTTGACAAACTTTTCAAAAGCAGCATCACCATTTTCTTTTCTTTCCTTACATCTTTCATCATATCCCTCAGCATTTTGATCCATAAACATCTGTTCTGCTATGTTTAATTTTTTACCTTGCATTAGAATATTTCTCATGTTTGTTATTGCGATATCTTTATAGTTGTTATCTATATTTGTGAAAGTTGTGGAACTATTTTTTATTGAATCATACCATCTTTGTTCTTCTGTGCTTAATTCATTCTTACTATCGAAATATATTTGTACTTGTGCTTCAGTATCACTTGCATTTTGGTTTAAATATTGAATTTTTGCTAATAAATCAAAAGTTTCTTCAGGATGTTCCTCAAAAAGAAATGATTTTTCTTCATCTGATAAAACTGTGCCATCAATTCTTTTTTTCATAACTTTATTTAAAGTATCATTGTCATAGTAAATAGACATATTATTAGCATATTTGTATAATTCATTTAAATAATTATAAAATTCTTCATTTTCTAATTTAAATGTTGGACCTTCAGTAATATTCCCTTGCGCAAGCATTTCATTCATTTTATCTATCTGAGGTTGAACTAATTCCATTAATGCTTTTCCACTTTGTTGAACCATAGCATTTTTCTCGATGTCAGACAAATCTAAATCGGCTGCAAAATCATCAATTCTTGATAACATACTAGTATGTTTTGATATTTCATAATTTGGATTATTCAAAACAAGCGTTTTTTTCAATTGACTTAATTTATTTAAATATGATTTTGCTTTATCTCCTTTATTTTCACCAGATTTAATATTAGTTTGTACATATTGCAATGTTTTGTTTACGCTATCTTTATTTGATAGTTCTAATCCTAAACCTGCTATTGCATTATTAGCATTTGATAAGCTTTCATATAGATTATCTACATTTACACTTTCTAATCTTCCAATTGCTAATTCCAGACTCGCTATATCAACCTTAAACTCAGTTTTAAGTTTATTATATTGATTTAATAATTTACTTAATTTGCCACTATCATCTATATAATCATTTTCATCAATGAAACCATATTCTTTTAATAATTTATTTATATTATCTTTTTGTTCTTTACTATAACCATTATTTTTTTTATGCTTTTTATCATCAGATTTTTCTTCTTGATTTAATAATTCTTGCAATTTCTTTTGCATCTCATTATATTTGTTTTCTAATTCAGAACATTCTTTTTTAGCTTCTTCAACGCTTAAAAAAGATTTGTTAGTTATTATGGATTCATTTAAAATAATATATTCATATTTACTTCCATTGTTAACTACAGCTAAATCATATCCGTCTGTTTTAGCTTTTTTTATAGATTCTTCTAAATTATCAGAATTATTAAGGGTATATGTTTTTGTATCTTTTGAAATATTTATCTTTACTACTCCACCATTAATTTTTTCTGCTTCTTCCGTAAAACTATTATACGAGTCAAATATGTTACACTTATTTTTAATAATGTTATTATCATAGTTATCTTTAGTATCTGCATAATAAAAGGATTGTTCAGATATATCAAAAGAACCATCTTGTAACAATGATTCTAATAATGTTAAAACATTTGCATTTTCTCCTTTGTTATTCATAAAACCACCTATGCTAATTGATTAGTATTTTTGTTAAAAAATTTCTTCCCCCCAAATGAACTATCGTTGCCACTATTTTTATTATCTTCAGTAGCAACACTAGTATTATTATTAGATTTTCTATAATTTGAACTTGCACTATCATATAGCCTTTTGTAAGTCTGTATTTCCTTTCCATAATAATAGATTTGGTTGTTTAATTCAGTTATTTCTTTTTCTAATTCTTCTTTCTTTTGACTTATTTCATCTTTTAATGAATTTAAAGAGGGTTCAAATTCTAATAACTTATTGCTTATTTCAGATAATTCTCCATTATCAAAACTAGTACCAGTTAAAACAATATCTTGCATAAGTTTTGAACATTGAGAAAATAATGGTGCTGTGGAATTTATATTACTAATGGAATTACTCAATTCACCGATGATATTAGATTTGTTTATTTGATCAACTATTTTTTGCTTTTCAGTTAACTCAACTTCTAATGAATTTTTGATTTTTGTATTTTCATCTATCAATTTTTTATATTTATTCATTTCATTTGCATAGTGACTTGCATTATTCATAATTAACTCCCACCATATTCTTACTTCCTAAAATGAATAAATAATTATTCACTTTAGGAAATAAGAAGTATTTCTACTTCTCATATCTTAAATTCCATAATTTTGTAAAGCAGTTGTTACACTAGTTGATACCTCATTTAACAATTCTTTGTATTTTGCAGAACCATTTACAAATTCTTCAAATGCTTCATTTGCTTCTGCTCTTTGAGGTCCTTCAACCCAGTTTTCCATGATTTCATTAAAGTATCTTCTTACTTCACTTATAAATCCATCCATTGCACTATTTGCAGCATCTATTTTAGCTTTTCCATTTACTGCTTCTGGTGTAATACTTACAGTATCTCTTGTATCACTATATTCACCCATGAATACTTCTTCTGCAGTTGATACAATTGGAGTTAAATCTTCTAATTGTGCTCCATTTGCTCTTTGAATTGCTCTATAATCTGATGCAATTTTACTTGTTTCTACACATAAGCCAGCAAGTAAATTCTTTACTTTTGCCATTGCATTGTATACAGTTACTACATTATTAATTTGTGTTCCTGCATCCATTCCTTGCCAACTATTCTTTAGTAGTTCCATTCCTTCCTTTAAATTTCTCATTATTGTTGCTGCACTAGTTTCACTTGCACCTACAACAACGTTATTGTTTAATGCCACTGCACTTGCATGTAAATCTGCAACACTATTAACCTTATGATTCATTAATATCTTACCCTCCTATCATTAATTTATCATACAATTTAATTATACAATATTGAACTTAATATGTAAATATTTTTTATATTATTAAAAAACACTATAAAATCAATTTTATAGTGTTTTTTACTATTTAATTTCATTAATAGATTTTACTATAGTTGGTATTCCATTTTTAACAACAATTATATAATCGTTATCTATTGTACTGATACCACTAGGCTGAATACTTAATTTAATAGTATATTGATTAGTTACCCCAGGACCTATCCATATTCCTTCTGAGTTATTAATATTATTTTTATACCATTCTTCATATTCATATTTTTTATATGAACTAGGAATATCTATAAATACAAAATTTATTTTTAATGCTTCTCTTTGATTATCTAATATTTCCTTAAATACTTTTTTATGATTATCATCAAGTTTATTTAAAAATTTATCTAAACCTATTATTACTACTAAGCTATTTTTAATATTATTAATACTTCTTAAATTCATATTACTTTTTACAAAAATTTCATTAATCTGATCATTTGTTTTTTTAATAGAGTCTATACATTCATTAAAATTATTATTAATATAACTTAATTGGTAATTAAAATTTTCAAAATAGTTATTAGCATCAACAACTATTGTATTAAATGAATTATTTAATTCAAACATTTTAATAATATTATTAATAAATATTTTCATATTATCAAAATCAGTTGAAGAAACTAAATTAACAACATTTTTTGAATAATCATAAATACAAGCATTTAATGTTTCTTTTGTTATTCCAATAGGTACACTTGAAAGGCCTGCATATTTAGACATAAACCTATTTGCTTCAATTAAATCTGGCATTACAGGTATTGCTTTTGCTTTATTAATTCCTTTTTCATTTAACTCATTAATTAAACTTTTTATTTTTTCAAATGAATTATTATTGTCAATAGTAGCTGTTTGAAATTCTACTATTCTATCTAATTTAGCAAGGCCTCGCCCACTACAATTAGAAGGAATTATACCATTTGTTTTACCAAATATATCTCTATAATCACTTTCATTTTTCATTTGTAAACATAATGTTTGCTTACAAGCTTGTGCTATTTTGAATTTTACTGTAGTAGCACTCGTAGTAGTAATTACAAAATTAATTCCATATTTGCTACCATCTCTAATTATTTGAGTTATTTTGTCAATATAATCTGGATTTGATTCATTTAACGCTTCTATATTGTTAATAACTACTACAATATTTGGTAAAGTTTTTCCACTTAATTTAATATAATCATCATAATTTCCATTAAATGATGTAAATAATTTCTTTCTTTTATTCATTTCGCTAAATAACATTTTAGCTAAATTTTCAAGTTTTTCATCATCACCATTTAATATAACGTTTCCAACTTGAGGCGCTCTTTCATAATTTTGTAAAGTTTCTGCTCCAAAATCAACTAAATATAAATTCAATTCATTTGTATCATATGTTAACAAACTTGAGTATACAAATGTACTTAAGAATTCATCTTTTCCACTTTCAGCATTGCCATAAATAATTGCATTTCCACCATTTCCTATATTTAATGTGAGCAATCCTTGTATTTGATTATAAGGATCATCATATTCTCCAATTATAGGATTAATATTAAATGGCTCTTTAGCATAATTATATTTAGTATACAAATTATCTAATGATATATTATTGCTTAACCTGTCTAACCATAAACGTTTAATTTTATAATTAGAATCTTTACATATATCAATTAAATATTTTACTATATTTATTAGTTCTTCACCCTCAGAATGAACAAATCTTTTAGAAAGTGAATTATTTATTGATTTATTTATTTCACCAATATTATCTATAAAATATAGATTTTTATCCACTGGTTTTTTAAATTCTTTATTTGGAAAATATGTAGCCCCTGCCCAAGCAGCTTGTCCTAAAGCATAGTATTCATTATAACCAACTAATAAGTAAAATCTACCAACATTTTTAAGTTCAGCAGCATCATCAGTTTTAATCATTTCCATACTATCAGATTTGTCTTGAACTTTTAAGCATATTTTAAATCTAGCATTTGACCATATTTGAGCATCAACTACTCCACTTGGCTTCTGTGTTGCGAGAATTAAATGTACTCCTAAAGAACGTCCTATACGGGCTGTTGAAATTAAATCTTCCATAAAGTCAGGTTGTTCACTTTTTAGTTCAGCAAACTCATCACATATTATTATTAAATGTGGCATTGGTTCATTAATTATACCATCTCTATATAATTTTTGATATTTATATATATCAATTGTACTTTCACCAAGCATATCTCTTACTTCATTGAATTTTTCTTGTCTTCTTCTAAGTTCACTTTGAATGCTTGAAAGTGCTCTATTAATTTCTGACTTATCTAAATTAGTAATAGTGCCAACTACATGAGGAAGTTTAATTCCTGTTTCATTATTTACAAATGCACCAGCAAGACCTCCACCTTTATAATCTATTAATACAAAAGCAACTTCTTCTGGACTATAATTTATTGCCATTGATAAAACATATGTAATAATAAATTCACTTTTACCACTACCAGTCATACCTGCAATTAATCCGTGAGGACCATGTGCTTTTTCATGTATATCAACATTAAATAAGTCACCATTTTCATTAACACCAACTTCAGTTTTTAATGATTTGACTGGATTATTATTTTTCCATCTATTAAGTACATTTAACTGATCTATTTGTCCAACACTAAACATTTCTAAAAATGTTAATACACTTGGTAATTCTTTATTCTTTTCATCAGAATATAATGGAGTATTTAATAGGATTTTAGTAACTAAATTCATATCATAATTATTTTTTACTTCATCAATGAATCTTATTTGGTTATTATTTTCACTATTTAAAACCGCTGATGCTGATTCTCCAATAGTTATAAATTTAGATACTGCACTAGGGATTTTAGAAAGTTTTTCTTCAACTATAATAATACTATAACCAAAATTTCTTTTTTCTTCTAAAACACTATTAATGATATCAATTTTTCTTGCGCTATCTATATCATCAATAAGTATCAAATAATATGATGCATATTTGGAAAAATCATCTGTTGGATTATTATATTCTTTTCTATTTAAAAATCTAGGAGATAAATAGTCTGATATATTTTGCATTTCTTCAGTTGTAGTTGCAAAAAATCTTATGGTTTTATCATTTGAAAAACAATAAGGGGAATCTTTACTATATTTCCATCTATTTTCATTCTTTTTGTTTGTAAATACAACTATTTTTAAATCATGATAATTATGAAAATCCATTAATTGTAAGAAAACATTATTTAAAAAATTAATATATTTAGGGTAAACTCCATTTATGGCAGTTAAATAGTTTTGAGTTAATGAATATCCAACTGGAACATTATCAAGTGTTTTATATTTATTTGCAAGATCTTCTAACATTTTTTTAAGATTATCATCATCCATAGTAAAATCTTCACTTTGATAACTAATATTTACATCAAAAGGAACACTACCTTTACCAATTCTAACAGTCAAAAAATCTCCTTGATCAATTCTTCTTTGCCATAATGTTCTTCTTTTATTAATAATGGAATCATAACATATGTCTGTTGAAACTAAATTATCTTCAAGTGTTTTTCTTTGATTATCAAACTCCATTTGCAATTCTTCACTTTTTTTATTTAAATATTGCTTATATTTTTCTTGCCTATTTTTTTCTCTTTTTTCTTTTTGCTTCTTTTCATAAGTACGGGTTACAAATGGCCAAATAAGCATACTAAAAATCATAACTGCACTAATTACTAATGTAGGAACAGATTGTTTTAATGTTTTTTCTCCAGAACTAATTGCTTGAAGTGCACTTGTAAGTGCAAGCATAGAAGAAGCTGCCATTGTAAGCATTGGGGCTAATGTCATTATTAATGGCGTTTCTTGCATATTCTCTCTTACAGGTGGCGAATCAATTCTCATATTTAAAGTTTCTATTGTTTTTTTCATACGTGGGCTTATTAAGAAATAATCACTATCTTCATATTGTTTTTTATTATCTATTTCTTCATCAATTAATTCATCTTTTACTTCAAATGCTTTTTTAGCCAATTTTATATTTTTTTTAAGTTTATAAGGAGCATTTACAAATATAGCATTTTTAATTAGAAATATTTTTAATCCAAATGAATTTATAACATCTCCATTTTTTAATACTTTAACTTCATCTTTAATTATTTCATTATTACAATAAACAACAGCCTTACTATTTTTTCTAATAACATAGTTCCCATTTTGTAATGCTAAAGAAAAATATGTATCTGAAAAATAAGGAAGATTTAAAGAAATATCATTGTTTACATTTCTTCCTACTTTTATTGTTTGATTATCAGTCACATTAAAGCACTCAAAAGTATTATCATATACTCTATCACAATATAAAACGTATTTTTTATTATCTTTTTCAATAATATATGAACTACTATATTTAAGAATCACATTATCACTTTGATTATTATTAATTTTTACATCTGCTCCCCCAGTAATAGTCCAAGTATTATTATTACCACTAATATTTATAATGTTTTTATTGTTATTATCAGTCATCCAAAAATTACCAACTTTTTTAGATGGCAAATTAAATGTAATAATATTTTCATCATCAAATAAATATAAATTCATATCACACTTTCCCCAATATTTACATTAATAACAATTGACTTCCATTCTTAATATCAGTATTTCTAATAATCTCATTATTTTTATATTGATACCCTGTATCAATATTTATAAATGTATTATTTCTATCAAAATCTATCGCATCAAACATAGTTGTATTTAATAGTTTTGTAATATTTCCAACTTTTTCATTTATTGGTATAAATAGTTCATATGAACTACTTAAAGATAGAATATATAATTTTATTAATACTTTATTATCTAACATATTACACCCACTATTCTTACTATAAAGAGTATATCATATATTTAAAAAAAAAAAAAGAATTTTTTACTATTAATTTTTTTTATTGGTTTTTATTCTCTTTTCAATTTTTTTTATTCCTCTTCTTTTTTTTTTTTTTTAAACATCTTATTTT
>JAEEGL012037776.1_pt1 | contig 18858 bp, 25 predicted proteins | sample 9134231 | NCBI WGS metagenome assembly JAEEGL01 (sample SAMN16246548, study PRJNA631951) | gut metagenome | biome: gut microbiome; feature: rumen; material: fiber-attached | host: Bos | place: Iran: Karaj | collected 2018-10 | reverse complement strand
GCCGGCTGTGATGAAGTCAGCGATCAGACCGCCATCCAACGTGGCACCCATCACGAACGGGCCGTCGTAGCCGTTGGAAGACGCCGCCCAACCCTCGTAGTTGAACCGCCAGACCTTGGTGGCGAGGGCGGGGTCGGGGTTGTCTGCGATGTACAGAGTATCCGGTTCGCCATCATTGTCGGTGTCCACGAAGCGGACGCTCCCGCCCTTGGCTCCCATGATGCCGGCGGCGATGATTGAGGACAGAGAGGCGACCTCGTCACGGGTCGGAGTCTGCTCCAGTTCCCTCGCCTGTGTGGCGATGGTGTCGGCGATGTTGCTCTTGATACTGCCGAGGTTGACCGTGGCGTACCGCTCAAGCAACACGTCCCATTCGATGGAGTTGACACGAGCGGTGGCATCCACGCCGAGTCTGGCGAAGTGTACTCCGACCGTGTCGCCAAGGCTGACGTGTTCCAGAGCGGCGATGTCCCGGTATTCCTCGGTCTGGCCGAGTTGGACAAAGGACACACGCCACGAGACCGTCGGGACGCCGATTTGATTGTTCACGATGTAGGCTTCAGCGGCGGCAACCAGTTGATCCTTGGCGGGCATCTCCTCCCACTTGTCGCTCATGTCGACCGGGAGAATCTTAACGTAGCCGTACGTTCCCACCGCCGCCACGACAGGGGAGTGAATGACCTGCTCGTCCTTGCGCCAGTACGCCACCACGCCGGTATAGCAGGAGTCGCACCGCGCATCCTGTTCCAAGTCGGTCATATTGACGCCATACCGGACGGAGACGCCGTTGTTGCTTCCGATGTGGCTTTCGAGCCGCACCGTGTAGCCGTCCCAACTGTACTCGCCGCCATAGACGTCAAGGAGGGAGCCTCTCGTGCCGCCCATCAGCGACCATGCCGCCGTGGGAACGGTGACAGAGAATCTGCTGTCGGTGGTGCGTCCGCTGACGAACGTGAAGGGACAGTTGGTCATGGCGTGGCTCTTCATGCCGGTAAGAGCGGCTTGGATGCCGTTTGCCGTGAAAGGTTCCACCACGATGCCGGCGAGGTCGTACACCAGATGCCGAGCGTAGACCGTGATGATGCCATTCAAGGGCTTCGTGATGCGGTAGATGCGGTAAGGCTGCTTACCTCTCTCCGCCACCTCTGCGACGATGAGCGCACGGAGCGCCAGCTGATCAAACAGGTCGCCGGTGATGGGATAGGTGAGTTCCAACTCATCCTCGCCGTTGAGGACGGTCTTCACCTTGCAGCTGATGGCGTCAGCCAGGACGCCAACGCCGTTATTGGTGGGGACGGTGGGGGAAGGATTCGGCACCCAGAGCGCCTTGTTGTCGGCGTCGAAGGTCAGCTTGCCGTCAGCATCGACGAGTCTCTGCAAATCGAAGTCGGCAGAAATAAGGATCGGTCTCATATCGTCCACCACCTCGGGATGATCGTGACCTTCGTCACGCTGCCTGTCCAGCTGATGGCGTTGGATCCGGCGGAGAGAATCGGATAGATCCCCGTCACCGCGCCGTCACGCGCCGTGCTCCCGCTGTAAGACCGCTGAATAGAGCTGTCCAGCGTGATGCTGCCGTCGATGTCGCCGATGGTCACCGTATAATCTCCAATCGTCAGCGTCGCCGCGCCGGATCCCGTTACCGTGATGATCGGCAGCGCATCGAAGCCAGTCGGGTTGATCAGCGCGCCGGCGGCCGTCAGCTCAACGGGATCCTCGCCGGTCTTTAGCCATCTTTGAGGCTGGCAGCTGAAGGTAATCTCCAGTTCTGCCTCCTTGTCGGTGTACATCGGTTCAAACTTGATGGCATTCACAAATCTGGCCATGCGGTATTCAAGCGGATGGGCATCATCTTCCAGGCGTCGATAGCCGGGAGATCTATGCAGCCACGCTCTGATCTGAGGGGCCTTCTCGGCAAATCTTTTGCGGACATAGCACTGAAAAGTGACGTTTGCGTTACGCCACCGGCCATTGTCAATCGTCAGCTCGCCATTTCGGCCGGGAATCTCGATGACAGTCACATCGCGCTCCGGCGCATCATAGGTGCCACCATTTGAGCAGATAATGTCGAACTCGTCGCAGCAGTGGCCGTCATAATAGAACTTGTTACTCAAGAAAACACCGCCCCTCTGCGTTCAACAGCTGCCTGCATCTCTGCCATGACGGCCTCAGCAATATCACGAGCATTCTGGCCGTCACGACCATAAACGTTTATGTTGATACCACCCATATTTGTCACAGCGCCGGCGCTACCGCCGACCCCTACGTTGATCGTGGGATCGATGCCGGCCAGCGTCGCAGAGGACAGATTGCCCATGGCGTCTTCCACGTTGCCGATCCCGCCCATGATGCCTTTGGCCAGGCCCTTGTCCAGCATCTCGCCCATCCACTCCATCTCCTTGGACGGGGAATGAATACCGAAGATACTCTTGATGCCGGACAAAATGGAGGAGCCGAAACCCCTGATCTTGTTCAGCACCCAGTCCTTGACGCTCTTGATGCCATTCCAGAGGCCTTGCACCAGCTGGGTGCCGATGTCCCAAAGTCCGCTTACAGCCGCCTTCAGGACACCGGGGATTGCCCTAACAATACCGCCGAGCATCTGTGCCGCGCCGGCAAGGATCTGCGGCGTTGCTCTGATCAGCGTTGAGACGATGGTAGGGATCATGGAGATGATCGTGCTGATCAGCCGGGGCAGGATGATCGGAATAGCCTGGGCGATGCCGGTAAACAGCCTCACAGCCCCTTCAATGAGCTTCGGGAGGTTGTTCAGCAGCGTGTTGACTATGGTGGGAATCATGTCCGTCACCTGCATGAGCAGATCGGGAATAGAATCCGCCAGGCCGCGCATCAGGTTGACGATCAGGTCCATTCCTGCCGGGATCAGCTGCGGGGCCAGCGTGGTGATCAGCGTCGACAACATACCAGGCAATGCGGAGACAATGTTGCTCACCATCGGGAAAAGGTTTCCGGACAGGAAGGTTGTCACCGTCTCACCCAACGCCTGGAGCGACGGTCCGATATCCTCCCCCAGCGCCAGGTTGCCCAGCACGTTCGTCGCTGCCGCCTTCATGGCGCCCAGCGATCCGGAAAAGGTGGTGCTGGCCTCTTGTGCCGCCACACCGGTCAGGCCCAGCTCGCCCTGGATCACATGGATGGCGTCATAGACGTCGCCCAGATTGTCGATGTTGTACTCGACGCCGGAGATCTTCTGCGCGTCCTCCAGCAGGCGCTCCATTTCCTGCTTGGTGCCGCCGTAACCCAACTTGAGGTTATCAAGCATGGTGTAGTTCTGTTTTGCAAAGCCGGCGTAGGCGTTCTGGATCGACTCCAGCGGCGTGCCCATCTTGGCCGCGTTGTCTGTCATGTCCAGGATCGCGGTGTTCGCCGCCTCCACGGCTTTGGTGGTATCACCGCCGAAAGCCATTTTCAGCGAAGCGCCGAAGGACACTGCCTGCTCTGCGTAGTCGTTCGCGGAGATGCCGGCCTTTGCCGCCTGCGCCGCAAATTCCTTTGCCTGGGCTGCCGCTTCGCCGTAGATGGTGTCCAGTCCGCCGAAGCTCTGCTGGAGATCCGCTCCGGCGTCCACTGCTGCCTTGATCGCCGTGCCGAGACCTGCTGCCGCGCCGACGGCTGCGACCTTCAGCGCGTCGCCGAATCTGGAGCCGGACTCCTTGCCGGCGCGCTCTCCGGCATTACCCAGCTCCCGCTCCAGCTCGCCCTTGATTCCTTTTGTGGTCGGGATGATTGTTACATAGGCGTTACCGAGTTCAGACAAATCATTCACCGCCTTTCCTCAGCGCCTCCAGTGCTGCCTCGAACGCCTCGGGCGTGTCGTAGCCCTGCACGGTCTTCTCCGGTTCTTGTCCGGTGAGCGCTGTGTAGATTGATTTCGGACGGTTGCGGCCGTGCTGGCCGTCTGCGCTGTTCTGCCAGATCAGCAGGCCCAGCCGGTCCGCGATGATCGCCAGGAGTGTGAGCTTCGTGTCCGCGGGATTGCCGGTCAGCCTACGCATGATCCGGCTGTCAGCGTCCAGTCCGGCAAAAAGCGCCGCCGCCGTCCGCAGCGGCAGCGCTTTGTAGTCGTAGAGGTGATAAACCTCGGCAAAGTCACACACCAGAGAGTCCTCGTCCACGGCGATCGCGTGGGCGAGGAGTATCAGTTTTTTGCGCGGAGCGCCTTGAAGATCTCCGTCGTCTCCCGGTTCAGCTCGGCATAGGGGACGCGGCCGTCTTCCGTCCTCAGATGATCGTACAGGGCCTTTTTTCCCTGGGGCGTCAGGACCTTGCGCAGCAGCGGCACAAAGGACACCATGTTGCCCTCCTCGATGTCAGCCAGAAAGTCCAGGATCTCCGCGTCGTCCAGAACGACGTCATCGATATCCCAGGCAAATCCGGAGGACGTCTCGACATGCTTGATCGCCATAACGTCCTCCCTCTCAGCTGGCAGCCCGCTTGGTGTACTCGTAGTGGGTGTTTCCGGAGGCGTCCGGGACGCACAGCAGCGTCACCTCATAGCCGACGGCCTCGTTGTCCTTATAGACGATCTCGCCCACCTCGGCCACGTAGGCCTCCGGCAGCACGACACGACGCACGGCGCCGTTCGTCATAACCATATCGATGACGTAGGCGTGCGCGATCGGCTGTGCGGCGTTGGCGTTCACGGTGATCCCGTTGGCCAGGGTCCCGGACACGTTGCTGTCGCCGTAGACGACCTTCAGCACGTCGACGTTCAGGGACTCGATCAGCGTCATCTTCCAGCGGTCCGGCTTCTCCGACAGGAGCGTCATAACGATATCGCCGCCCCAGGCCTTGATGTCGTCAGAGCTGGGGGAGTTCTCGTTCGTCACGCCGTCCTCGGACACGTAACCCAGCGACGTGAAGCCGCTGGCCAGGGCCGTGGTGGCGTCGGTGGGAAGCGTGGCGCTGGTCGGACCTACAGAAACAGCGCCGCCGATCTTGGGCTTGCCGGCAGACACATTGCTTGCAGTGTTCATATTCAAACCTCCTATGTGTAGTACAGCGTGTAGACCGTCTGATATCTATACGCCTTGGTGCTCGGATCCGTGAAGTCGTAGGGCCCGGCGTTGACCGAGCTGTGAAAGATCTCCGGCCGGGATGTGATGGCAAGCATCAGCTCCCGGACCGACTCGGCCAGCTGCGCCGCCCGGTACCGGGACGTCATCGTCACCGTCTGCAGTGCAACGGACGCCTCCCGGATCAGGTTTTCCTCGGCGCCGCCGGTCCTCTGGATCAGGATGTATTCGTCGGGCGGCTCCACCGGGACCTCGGCATAGACCGGCAGTGTCTGGGCGCCGGCCAGATATGCGATAATGATATCCTCGATCATAGCTTTGCTCCTATTGCCTTCAGCAGGGTGTTGTTCTTCAGGTTATCCCGCCGCGTCTTTTCATCGGCCGGCTCAACAATGGCAATCTGTCGGGAGAGCAGGAGAGGCTGCACTGAGCAGTTTCCGCCGGCGCGGTCGGCCACCGCCTCCGCCCGGTTCAGGACCATGGCCCGGACCGGCTCGCTGCGCAGGAACTCGCGGAACCCGGCGTTGTTCGGCACAAATTTCACCTTAGACACAGCGATCCACCCGCACTTTCTTGTTCCAGTCCAGGGGGATCAGCGCGTCGATCCCCTGCGTCGGTTCGCCGATGATCCGCCACGTCTCCCCGAAAAAGCCAACGCGGGTACCGGCCTGCCAGTTGTGGGCGTCTCCCTTGGGGATCCCCAGCTGGTATACGGCACGCCGTCCCGTGAGAGACAGCTCTGTGGCCCGTTCCTCGTCCGACACAGGGGCCACCAGTACGTTTTCCACGGGGGTGGCGGTCTCTGTATATACCGGGGCGTTAAAGGCGTTTGTGCCGGTCTGTGTGCGCTCATATAGCGTCACAGTAATGCCTCTCATGTCGTCACCTCGGTCTGCGGGACCAGCTCCTCCACGGGGCTGTAGGAGCCGATGGAGTTGCCCAGGCCCAGGATCCGGCGATCCGATTTGTTAAGATACAGCTCGCCGGCAGCGCCGGTGGAGCCGATGGTCCAGCTCTGGGAATACCCCAGGGCGCTCATGCTACCCTGTTGGGCGCCGATGGGGACGCCGCCGGCACCGCCGTCGCCAAGGGTACGCAGCACCATACGGCAGGAAACGACCTTCTTTGCCGCCTCGGACGCGTTCTGTGCCGCGGCGTCGATCAGGACAGCCGCGTCGTCCAGAAGCGTGGTGCAGACGGTTTCCTCGTCAACTGACAGATCTCGCGTCATTCGAACCTGGACGTCTGCAACGGTTGCATAGGCCACGGGGATCACTCCTTTTTCGGGCTTTTCTTTTTTGCCGGTCTTGCGGCCTTCGGCGGGGGCGGGGGCGGTGCGGCGAGCTTGTGGCCCGCCGCAAGATACTCGTCCACCCTGGACTCATGCACCCACATTTCCCCGCCGGATCTGGCGTGTATGAGCCGCACCATATCAGGAACCGGAAGGAACGGCGCCGGTCAGCAGGTTGAAGCAGTTGGTGTCGGCCCGGAAGCCCAGCTCGATCTCGGCGCGGACAGCGAACATGTTGTGCTCCCACAGATTGACCTGAGTGCTGTTGATGGTCAGGCCGGTCTGATCGGCGAAGCGGATCTGGACGCCCTCCACGGTGCCGTACATGGCCTGGCTCCAATCGCCCGCAATGCCCACGATGGCGGGGGTGCCTGCGCCGGTGCCGACAGGAGCCACGCCGGCCTTGTAGATGCCGCGGGACTCCACGGTCTGAGCGCCCAGCACGCGGTTGACGGCGCCCTCGGCCGCGCTGTTGATGAACAGGGGACGACCCTGGCCATCCACGGCAGACAGCAGCAGGCCCACGCCGGAGGGGCTCATGGCGAAGCCGTTCAGAGAGCCGCCGTGAGTGGCGATGTCCTCATAGGCATTCACCAGGCCGTCATAGGCGGTGTGAGCGGGGTTTGCAGTGGCGACCAGACTCTGAGCGGTGCAGTTGGCAAAGCTGTCAAAATTCTCTCCGGGCTTTTCAACAGCGCCCACCACGGTCTGGTCGAAGCGCTGAGCCAGCGCCAGAGGCAGGCGGGCGATCAGAGCGTCGTACAGGGCCGCGGCGTCACGCCGGAACTCGTCGGAGAAGGGAACGATGACGGCCAGTTTGTAGGCCTGCATCATCTTGGTGCTCAGGCCGGGATTGCTGACGGGCTTAGCGCCGGTTTCGGCCACCCAGCCAGCCTCGGGGTCGCTGGTGATCACGGGGATCTGTACGCCTCGGCCGGGCAGGAAGATCTGCCGGGCCAGACGCATGACGGCGCTGGCCTGCTGGGTCTTCTGCAGGATCTCCTGGGAGACCTCAGCCGGCAGGGTGATGTTGGTGCGGTTGGTAGAAATACCGGACATGGTAAATTCTCCTTTCAAAATCAAAGATTGTCTTTTGCCCAGTCCGCAAAGCGGTCACGTGTGCTGAGCGTGTGGGCGGGATTGGTTTCTCCGCCGTCGCGCAGCGTCGGATAGCCGGCGCCGCTGCTTTTGGCGAAGCTGAGGATCGCGTCGGCCTGCGCAGTGCAGGCGTCCTCGGTTTCCCCGGTCAGCAGGCTGGCGGGGATCTTCTTCTCGGTAGATACCTTTTCCCGCATAACCCGCAGGGACTCCGCCTTCTTCATGGCGGCAAGCTCGGTCTGCAGGGACTTGATGGCCGCCGAGGCCTGCTGCAGCTCGTCCGGTTTTTTGCCCGCAGACTCTTTGAGCTGCTGCAGCTCGCCCTGGGCTGCTGTCAGCTGGGTCCGCAGCGCCTCCAGGTCGCCCTTTGCGCTGTTGATGTCGGCCCCGTTAATGCCCATGAGTTTATCGAGCTGTTCCTTGGTCGCTTCCGGGAAAATCTTGGTAATGTCTTCGCGCTTCATACTCTTTCCTTTCTCGGCTACGCTTTTATACGAGGTCGCATCTCCTGCCGCTGCGTGATGACGCCCGCCGGCAAATATATCCCGCCTCTCGGCGTTGATATCAATTTACGTACTGGACCTTTCCCTTCACGGCCTCTTTCAGCTCGTGAACAAGGTCCTCGTCGTCCCACCAGTAAGCCCGGGCCCAAAACCCCCGCCAGGGGTACAAGGCAGATCCGCCGATAATGGCGTCCACGTGCTCCACCAGGCACGGGCGGAGGTTTTCCACCATATCCCGAGGATGCTCTGCCAGCATGTAGGCCCGGAAGACGCTGTCGTCCATTTTCCCGGAGGAAGTCCAGAGCGGATAATATGCGTGGTTCTTGCCCGCGCCCTCCAGCCAGGCCGCACAGCCCCGGGCGTAGGCGTCCGGGATCCGGACGCACTGGAAGCTGTGCCAGGCGTCCTCGATGCTGACCCGCCCCACCTGCTGGGGATCGTCCTCAAACTGCTCGTTGCAGAAGCCGTAGACCACGCCCTCGTTGTGCTGCCGGCAGCGCTCCACGAAGTCCCGGCACAGGAGCACGTCGTCCTGGATGTGCCAGGTGCCGCCGTCGCCCTGCCGCGCAGCGAAAGACGCCATGCAGGCCCGGAGATTTCCCAGGCCCTGCCAGTCATTCCAGATCTCGATGCAGTCAGCGCCCTGGCGCTTCAACTCCGGCACAAGGAACCCCTCCACGTACCACATGCGCTTCGGACAGGCATGGATCAGGATCTTCATGTGACGCCTCCTTTCGATGTGCCCAATTTGGGCACAATGGGCAGCTGTGATGATAAAGCAAAAGAGCCTGTGCCGACGGACACGCTGCTGCGTGTTCATCGGCACAGGCTCTTAAAGCACAGGCCCAATCGAATAAACAGTTATCTATTATTCCATCTGGAAACTTTCAATTTCCGATTCGGGAATCGAGATGATTTTCGTAGCCGAATCAATGACGATTTCATCTTCCGGCCGCCCCGTGTCGTCCGCATAATTGATATCGATCGGTACACCTGAGATCTTCGTACCATCAACGAGTACAATCTGGACCTTATCCATTTCAATTATTTCATTGCACAGTTTCATCTCAAACCTCCTTTACCGGGACAATATGTGCGCCATCTTTCCCGTAAACAATCTTAATCCGGCGCGTAGGAATTTTCTCTCCACGTTGAAAGTAATAACCGACAACTCGATCAAGCGTGATATACTCACTCGATAGCGGTTCTCCGCTGTTGGACCGATCAATACGGCCCAGGCCATACTTGTCATAAATGATGCGCTGAGCTTCTTCTTCTGAAATGGTCAGATAGCTCTGCGGTCTTCCGCGGGCTTTTACCGCATTATTATACTGGGGCGTACCGTAGGTATGCTGAAGATACTTCTGGTGTTTCAGATTAAGAGAATATACTCCGCTCGCTACCTTTCCAGCAATAATTCCTTCGTTTTCAGGATTATCTGCCATCTGAGCTCTCCGTTCGAAAGCGTCCTTACTCGACAGTCTCCACTCCCCAGGCACATTATACCCTATTTTCCGTGCATACGCAATCCTTTTCTGCTCCCGGATCCGGTCGCCGTCCCGCTCGTACTGGGCCCGCCGCATGGCGTTGACCTTCTCCTGCCAGGACCGGCCTTCGGCGTTCTGATACGCCTCCAGATACTTGTCCGGGTCATATCCGGCATACTCCGTGTCTGACTCGAAGCGGATCGCATAGGTGCAGTCGCAGTTGGCGTGAATGTGCTCCGCGTGACCGCCCTTCAGTGCCTTTTTGGAGGCCTTCTGCCAGCCGTTGGAGGCCAGCATCATGCAGAACGCGCAGGTGTCGCCGTGAGGGATCCAGGCCCATTCCGCGCCGTCCCGGATGGCGTTCTGCATGGTGGTGTCCACGCCGGTCCGTTTCACCAGACGGCCGATGGCCTGTCCCGGAAGCTCGGGCGTGCTGCTCTGCTTGAGCGTGCCGTTCACCGTCTTGGCCACCTCGCCATAGGTTGGTGTTTCCGCCGGCTCCGCCGACGGTACGGCCTTCTTCGAGGCAGCGGCGACCGCGTCGTACATTTCACAGGACAGTGACGCGGCGCCCTCACCGTATTTTGTAGCCAGTGCATAGGCATAGTCGATGGCAGCCTTGCGCCCTTCTCTGGAGGCAACGTCATGACTTTTGAGATACGCAGAAAACTGTTCGGCAGCCTCGTCGGAGATCTTCCGCAGCTTCCGGATATAGTCAAGCCAGGATTTCTCACTGATCCGCATCCGGCTCCTCCTCCGTCAGCTCGCCCACCAGCGCCAGGCCGCGGGCACGTTGCTCCTGGGCCTTGATGCGCCGGATATCAGCCTGGTCAAAGCCCAGCATTTCCAGGAACACGTCTGTTTCGGAGAAGCTCTGGCGGGATGAAGCGATCTTGACGGCCGCGTCCGCCGTAACGGCCACGCTGGGCATGGCCGGATTTCGGAAGTGGGCAACGATCGCCCGATCTTCTTCAGACAGTTCATCCGGCGTCACGTCCCGCGAAATGGCCAGGGCCATGATGGCGATGGTCCGCAGACTGTCCCCGTTGCCGGCGTTCAGCTGCTCCGCCATGCCCACCAGCGTCTGAGTCTGCGCCAGGATGGCGTCGGAACTGGTAGGATTGGCGTCGTTCACCACGCCGGTATCCGTCACCGGAAGCCCCGTCGCGGCGCTGAACTGCGTAGCCAGCATCCGGAGCATCTCCACGTGAGGCGTGATATTCCCCTGGGGCAGCTGTCCGAAGCTGGGCTTTTCTCCCGTTTCCGGATTGGTGGTGGAGGCCAGGATTGAGCCCACGTACTGCCGGAAGCGCTGGTTGATCACCTTGTCGAACTGCTCGTCCGTGATGCCCAACAGATATTTCTGCGGGCTGGTGGCGAATTCCAGGCCGATGGTGGCGTTGGCAATGGTCCGGACGTAGCCTTGGATCAGGCGGCGCACCGGCTCCTTAATCCGGCTGCGGCCGAAGGGTTTGTTGCTGGTGGCGTTCCAGATCAGCGGCTCCATCAGCGGCCGCCCCATCTTGTGCCCGTGACGCTCCGCCGTCCAGTCTTGACCCTGCCTCGTCAGCACGATCACGGCATCATCCGTGTACATATTGATCAGGCGCGGGACGGGGCTACTGGTAAGCGAATCAGCCGGCGCGGTGTCGATCACGGCCAGGCCGCAGCCGATCCGCCCCAGTTCACCGTCCCAGAGGGCGGCCGCCGTCATGGCGGAATGAAAGCGGATCCTGCAGCCGATCACGGGGTCCTTGCTGAGAGTGGCGAAGGTGCAGCCCAGCTTCAGCTCGTCTCGGACCGCGGGACTGTACGCCGTTATCAGTGAATTTCCCCGGACGATCCGGTCCAGCTCCTCCACCGTTTCGCCCTGGACGCCCACGAAACCGTCGAACATGCTGCGCGCCGCCAGCACGTCCACGCACTTGGCGCCCCAGGCGCAGCCGATCTCCAGCTTGCGCATGCCCTCCGGCAGCGCGACGCCCAGGTTGACGTCGTCCAGGCTGATATTACCCTCATAATACTTGTTTTTCTCTTGATTCTTCGCAGTGTGCCGTTCGAATACCTCCAGCAGCCGGCGCAGCTGTACTCTTTCCAGATCGGTGAGTCCGCTGATCCGGCCGGCGTCGATTTGCAAAGTCATGGCAAGTCCTCCTATCCGATGCGCATTTTGCGGGACGGATCCCGCTTGGATGTCTGTACGCCCCACCACGCCAGCGCCGCCGCTGCAATAGGGCAAGGATCTTCTCCGCCGAAGCCCCAGCCGCCGCCGATGGGCCGCCTGGTGGATGTAACGGCGCTGTCCCGCAGGGCATCCTGCGCAGCGTACCAGGTAACGCCCCTCTCATGGAGGGAATCTGTCAGCATGCTCACCGCCGCCACGACGTCTTTTGCCGTCGGGCGCCGGACGCTGTTTTTGGCCCGCCACACGTCTGTGATCCGGTCCACCAGCAGGTCCACGCCGTTGCGGCCGTCGATGACGACGCAAGCCGCCTTGCTGTATCGCTCATTCAGCCATTCGGCCAGCCAGCGGGTGCCCAATCCCGTGGGCCTGCGATCAATCAGGGAGATCCTCCCCGGTCCGCCAGCCGGGATCACCGCGCCGCAGAGGCAGACTTCCGAACCGTCCGGGGCAAATACGACGCCGTAGGCGGTCTTTCCTTCCGGTTTCAACTCCTCGCTCCTGCACCTGTCCCACACATCCGCCGGGATCGCGTAGTCCGTCTTCTCCGTCAGCACGGGGCTCCACCAGCCCAGACGCTCCCGGGCGAAGCCGTCGGCCGTCATGGACTGCAGCTCCTCCTTGGTGAACTCCTCCGTCAGGTGGGTGCCCATGGAGGGGTTGACCTCATACCAGAGAACCCTGTCGTCGATCCGCAGCGCCTCCAGATTGGGGGCCTCTACGCTCCACTCGTGCCAGGCGTCATGTGGCCCCGGATCGCCGGAGCAGCACAGCATGCGCCGCCTGCGGAACACGTCGCCGGGGCAGCCGGGATAGGGTGGCGTGCCGGTGTAGATGACCTGCCGCGTCCCGGTGGGCGAGGCGGCCAGCGTGGACAGCGTGGACTCCAGTTGGTCCTCGGTCAGCTCCTGGGCCTCGTCGAACACTACCAGGGACAGGCCCGCAAATCCACGGGCCGCCTGGCGGGATCGTGCCACGTACTTGATGCTGGCGCCGTTGTCCAGCTCGATGCACTCCTCGCCGTTGGTATACCGGATGTTGCTGACGATATCCGCAAGTTCCGGGTGCCGCCGGTCGGTGAAGATCGCCTCCATCCGCCGGAAGCTTGCTTTACTGGTGCGCACCTGGTGGGCCGTGTGGAGGATGTTCTCCCCGTTGACCACCATGCCGTACAGCTCCCGGGCCTCCAGGATCACGTTCTTGCCATTCTGCCGGGGAACGGACAGGCCTGCCGACGTCACGGTATATGCCGTGCCACTCCGGCCCAGCCAGCAGTCCAGCACGGTCTTCTGCCAGGGATCCAGCGCCTTCGCGTAGGTCTCCATCAGCAGAGCGGCGTCGCTGCCGTCTGTGGACGAGCGAGCCGGCTCCACGCGGATCCGCGGCTCCTGCGATCCCACCATGTCAGGCGTCCTTCCTGCGGCGCACCAGCTCCAGCACGGTGGCCTTCTGCGGAGCAGCCGGCGCCGCCGATGCCGCCGGCTGCTCCCGGATCAGAGAGTATTTGATCCGGCGCAGCGCCTTCGGCGTCAATCCCAGGGAGTCACGGAGCGCGTCGATCCGTTTTCCCTGTTCCAGGATCATGGCGTAGTGCTTGTCCAGGGTGGAGGGGGCCTGGCCCGGCTCGGCCGTGGCCTTCCACGCCAACCTGGTCCGGTGCTGCTCGCGCTCCAGGATGGCCAGATCGTGGATAGCCGAATCGAAGGCCGGCTGATAGATCCCCAGCGCCCGCAGCGCCTGGGCGTATTTCTGCTCTCGCGTCATGTCCTCACCTCACGATTGCCTGTCCGCGTTTTGCGCGTCCGCATTTCGTGCGTCCGCATTTCGTGCGTCCGTGTCCCGCGCGTCCAGGTATTTAATTACCAGCCGACTCCCGGTAAAAATCTCCCGGGGGTATTTCGGCGCTGGACAGCACTGGGGGCGCTTAGCAGGGGGGCGGGGGTCCTCCCCCACCTACCAGGCCCCGTCTGACCGGAGCGGCTTCACAGAGGCCCGAAGGCCCGTCCGATTTCCTTTCGCAGCGTTGCAGCAGTAATGAGCTGCCTGCAGGTTGCCCCAGTCCTGGGCGGCAGCCTCCGGGGAATCATAGCCGAACTGCCGCCACCTGGAGACCGGTCTAATCTCGTCGATCACGAACGACAGCGGGTGCTGCGCATCGCTGGGCTCGTCGTAGTGGATCGGGCCCAGCCGCCCCCGGCAGATCCCGCAGGGGGCGGCCATTGCGCGGAAGCGCTCCCGGTGCTTCCGGCGCAGACTGCCGTTGCTGTATCTCGGATTTTTCATGCAGCACCTCCCGTCGTGCCCGATTCGGGCACATTTCGTCCGCCTGCCTCGGGCTATCACCTCCGAGGTCACCAGGCAAAACGAAAAGAGCCCGTACCTGCGATCTCACGCGTTCTTGCGTTGATCACAGGCACGGGCTCTCAAAGCACAGGCCATTGTCGATATTCACGATCGTTCGGTGCTTGCACTTGGTGCAGTAGCACACGATATCCCTGCCGCTGGACGTGGGCAGGACCGGGAGCAGTTTCTTGTTCTGTCGGCACACCGGGCAGATCAAGTAACCATCCTTCGTTGTTAACAGTTTACCACGGTTTTCAGTTGTTTGCAACACTTTTGACACTCCTATCCCCTAAAAATACTATTATTATCAAGGCAGAAAAAATAAACAAAAAGGTTTATTTTTTCCTCCGCCGCCTGCCCTGCGGCAGGATGTAGGCTGCATATTGATAGCCGGCGCCGAACTGGTAGTCGTGGACGGAGCTGCGCTCCAGGATCAGCGAGCCCTTGGGCGGCTTGATCATGGCGTCGCCATCCACCCAGCGGACGTCAACGTCCGGACGGCTGGCGCTGCGGGTGATGTGCCACTGGTGCTTGCCCAGCTCCGGCGCCTCCTTGCAGAGGTATCGGGCAATGGACTCGAAGTTCTTCTCCTTTTCCACCCGCAGCTTCTTCATATCCACCACGGAGCCGCCGTGCCAGCAGCTGCGCAGGATCGCGTAGCACTTGGCGGGCGGCGCCTTGACGATCAGGTGGTGGTGGAGTCTCCCGTCGCCGTGCTTTTCCTCAGTCACCCAGAAAATCACCGGATCACCCCACTTCATGGCCCGCCAGTGTTTGCGCACGTCGCCCACGAACTTTGACACACGGCCCTCCGCAGCTCTGCGGCTGGCGGGATAGTGGGCGTCGTCGTAGGTCAGCGTCAGGAGGATGTCTCCCACATCGAAGTTCTCGGCGATCAGATCCTGGGCCTTTTCATAGGAGTGGCGCCGGTTCAGCAGGGCCTGGGCGGCCGTGCTGCATTTACGCTTGGCGCCGCGCACAGCCGGAGGGTCGGCGGCGTTCATCACCGGGTAGATGATCTGCCGGACCTGCCGGCCGGCGCGGACGGTCTTCATCTTTCGTTTTGCCATGATAGGGCTCCTCTCTGCTGCAGACAGGAGCCCTATAGGCATGCGTCATTCTTTACATTGGTCACAAGTTTGTACCCATCGTGTACCGCTCCTCCCAGGGGACAAATTCCTCCCCCAGGAGCCGTTTGAGCACGTTGTCGATGGTCCCCTTGGTATAGTTGAGCCGGGGATCGTTGTTGCCGTCTTTGGCGTCGTCATCGAGGGCCACCTCCGCATACGCCATCAGCGTAACGCGGAGCTGATCCCGGAACAGGATCGCAAGCGCCTGGGACGGTTCCTCCCCGTCATGGCACGCCTCGTACAGCGCGCCGAAGGCAATTATCGCCATGTCTTCCATCTGCTGAATGGTAAACCGCCGCTGGAGGTCGCAGAGCCGCTTGGCCTGCGCCTCCATCTGGCGTACAAACGCGCTGGGTTTAGCCACCGACAGCACCTCCCTCCTCCGGGGCCGCCGGCATAGGCTGCCAGTAGAGCACCTGCTTGACCAGGGTACCGTAGACCTTCCACCAGTCGCCGGACTCCTTCTGCCCCTGCTCCACCCGCAGCTTGTTGTTGATCCCGACGCGGGCCACCAGCACCGGCTCGCCGTACGGCGGGATGCGGTCCTTCACATTGATCCATTCAGGCATTGTCTTCCTCCTCCCTGTCGTCCGGCAGTGCGGGGATCGGCGTCCAGTGCGTCACGCGGTAGCTGGGTCCGTTCCCGTAGAAGAATTCGCCGCTTCGCTCGTCGATATGGTCTACGTCAACGGAGCCGTCGCTGTCCAGCGTCAGGACGTCCACGTTCACCTTCGGCAGTGAGTCCCCCACCGAGATCCACGCACCCGCTGCCGCAGCGGGTGCGATCATCGGCACCGCCGCGCAGGGCACCTCGCACCAGCGGAGAGCCTTGGCGTCGATCCGTCCGCTGCCCATTTGCCAGCGCCAGATTTCCCCGTCATAGAAACACAGGATGGTCTCGACCTCCCCGTCCTCCAGATCGAACTCCACCACGCACTCGCACGGATGGTCCGGCGGCGTCTCGGCGGAGATCCAGCCGGCAGCAGCCGGGGTAGGATTCTCCGTGTCAGTATCTGACCTGCAGACGCCCCCAGCGCGGGGGACTGGCAGCCACTCAGAGGGACGCAACCCGGTCAGTATCTTGGAGCTATTGTTGGGATCAACCCAGTTCACACCGTCCCATTCCGCTACACGGTACTGATCGCCGGCATTTGTCGGTGTCTTTGTCAGCAGAGGAACGCGCTGGGGCTTGAATCCGCTCACGGGATTCCACTTGAACACAGGGGCCTCCTCCATGGACTTGCGCTCATCCTGAAGTGCATGACGCTCGGCCAAATTCTTTTTCTTCTCGGATCGATTGGCACTCCACTCCTGGAGAGCGATCAGCGCCAGGATATCCCAAACCTCCGTCCAGGAGCGCTTGATGGGATGTCGGGAGAGGCTGTCGACGATCAGTCCGTCGTTTCTCGCATCGCAGTCTACGCCTCCCCCACACCAAGCGCTGTTGCGCATGCCGACTCGCAGGCGTTCGATGCTGTCGCGCCTCGTGGTCTGCCCGTTTACAAGGCCACAGATAAAGTGGTCCGCGCATTTTCTCAGCACATCATAGACTCGCTTATCCTCCCGCTGGAGCTGGACCACGTAGTCCTCCCCGATCTCTGTCATGGATTTCTCCGGCGCAGGATCCTTGTGGACGATTTTGTCGAGCTTATCCAGCGTTTTGCTCAGCGCGTCGGATTTGCAGCGGTCTATGACCTTTGTCAGATCATCGGTCGTCATGTGCCAGGCGGTCGAGCTATACTTTCGGTGTATAGTCTCCTGGATCTTCTGGTCCTGCTGGGCAAGTAGATACGCAGATGCCTCAGAGATTTGACCCGCTTCCCAGCCGAGCTTGATTGGCTCATACAGTTTCTCCTGGATCACCTTCAACCGCGCCAGCTTGGACTTACTAATCCGGCAGGCCTCAGCCACATGATCTCGCATGCGGCCGGGAAACTCATAGCCCTGCTCCTTCAGCTCATACAGCAAGGCGGTTACTCGTTCTGCTTGCTTGGCCTTGTCGGCGCCGGACATCTCGCGGGTAGCGGAGTTGGCGTAGATCAGGCGCAGCTCCTGCATGGCCGGGGACACAGCGTCCTGCTCGACAATGCAGGGTGGGCATCGCCATTCTGTCCGCTCTTTATCCCGGAGGAGACGGCGCAGAGCTGCCGTGCGACGGTGACCAGAAACAATAATGAAGTGATTCTCGTGCTCCGGATCCGGACGCACAAGGATGGGCTGCTGCAGGCCGATCAGCTCGATGTTGGCGGCAAGATCATCAAGCCCCTCCATGCTGTAAAAGTTGTTCGGATCATCATGGAGGCGGTCGATGTCTGGATGGATCAGAGACTCCCGGCCGGTGCCCGAATTGGGCACATTTTTCAGGAGCTCTCCGAAGGTCTCGGCGATATCAAACTGCTTTCCCATGCTTGTCCTCCCCTCTGCAGCCGTAGAGGTACTCCGTCACCCAGCGCCGATAGTCGGTGGCCGCGGCGCTGTGGGGGCTGTGGATGATCAGCGGATCCCCGCTGTAGGTCATAGACGTGACCTTCCGGCTGTCCCGGATGGTCTGATCGTACACCGGCAGCACCCGGCTGAACTGCCTCAGCTCCGTCTCGTGCTCCGCCACGTCCTTGTGCCACTTGGTGATCAGCACGCCTGCCACCCGCAGCCGCGGGTTGATCTGCCGCATGTTGAACACCTGGCGCACCATGTTGGAGAGCCCGGCCACGCTGAAGGCGTCCAGGCTGATGGGGATGATGACCTCGTCCACCGCCGCCAGAGCCGCCACGGAGGCCGCGTTGAAGGCAGGCGGGCAGTCCACGATGATGTGGTCGTAGGCGTCGTCCTCGGCCAGGGCCTCCGTCAGGTCCACCAGGCACCGCTTGTCCGCCCGGCCGTCCCGGATGGCGGAAATATCCATGTCCATCAGGGCGTTGTTGCCGGGCAGCAGGTCCAGTCCGGGCACGGAGGTGTGCTCGATCATGTCTCCGTAGAACGGCTCCTGCTCGCCGGCCAGATAGGCCGTCAGACCGCCGTCCTCGTCGGTGACGCCGAAGAAGTCCGAGGTGTTGTGCTGGCTGTCGGCGTCGATCAGCAGCACGCGCTTGTCGTGGCGGGCGGCCAGGATCGCGGACAGATTGATGGCCGTCACCGTCTTGCCGACGCCGCCCTTCAGGTTGATGATTGCCGTTGTTCTCATGGTTTCCTCCTGTCAGTATTTGAAGTTTTCCCGCAGCCGGTGGCCGTCCACCTCGTACTCCACGGTGAAAAAGCGGTGCGTGGCGTGGATGTAGATCACACGGCCGGTGACTTGGGAGTTCTTCGGCCGGCCGCCGCCCGGGTTCTCGTTGGTGAAAGCCGACGGCTTGAAGCGGTATTTGTCGCCCAGCGCCACAGGCGGCCCAGGATTGATGTTTTTCGTATACATAGCTTGTCCTCTCCGATGGCAGCGGACAGGGCCGCGGCCACCTCCATGTGTCCGCTGTGGATCTCAGGCTCCCGACTGGCCATAGCCAGCGCCACGTGCCGCCGGATCTCGCCGCGGATCAGATTAATCTGCCGATCGGTCATGCTGCTGCCTCCTCACGCGTTAAAATGGCTCGTCGCCGCTGGGCTTGATCTCCCGGAGAGACGTCTGGCCCTGCACCTGACTCCGGCGCATGGCCTTGACCAGCTCGCCCTTGTCCCGGAACTTCCGCACAAGGGATTTGCTGTCCGGTCCCGCCAGAGGCGTGAAGCGCTGGAGGCTGCCGTCGAAGTGCAGCGGCCAGATCCCGCGCCGGCCCTCCTTGTTCTTGGCGATTTTC
>JAEEGL011953557.1_pt1 | contig 18858 bp, 12 predicted proteins | sample 9134231 | NCBI WGS metagenome assembly JAEEGL01 (sample SAMN16246548, study PRJNA631951) | gut metagenome | biome: gut microbiome; feature: rumen; material: fiber-attached | host: Bos | place: Iran: Karaj | collected 2018-10 | reverse complement strand
TTTTTAACTTTTTGGCCGCCAAAACGCTTAACGCCAAGGCGCTGACCAGCATTATTATGTACATTTTTGGCGGTACCGCCAGCTTTTACGTGTGACATTATTTCTTCCTTAAAATTATTATATCTCTCGCAACGACTTGTTCGGGCCGATGATAAAGTAACCCCTCGTGCGATTTATTATTAACATTATACCCCAGTTTCTCTATTTCGTCAAGAATATCTAATCTTTCATAAGAGTCACCTGAACGTAGCCATGCCGGAACAGCAATCACCACCGGCGTATTTTTCTCTACCTGCTCCGCTAAATTCTTCAAAAAACCTAAAACTATACTCCCGCACTCCTGTTTTTGTTTCTTTAATTCCATCTCATTCGGAATTTTCGAAAACGGCTTCCCGAGATAACCTTCGCAAGCCACCGCATCAATCTTCTTCGACCACTTATAATTCGTCGCATCACCAACTTCAACAATATAATCATTAAACTTAAAAAACTTTAAGTTTTTATCGCTATATTCAATCATCCGTTCACTAATATCCGTTCCGTAAGCCTTATAACCCATTAATAAAGCTTCTTGTAACACTACTCCAGTCCCACAAAACGGATCTAGGACTGTCGAACCCGGTTTCAACGGCCCGCAAAGGTTAATTAAAACCTGCGCTAGCTTCGGCGGAAGCATTCCAACTTTCGCATCGCGCGCTGGACGCGCTTGATCTCTCTTCGCGTACGCTTCGATATCCTGCACTCCAATTACTCGATACCACTCATCTTCAACTTTAATTAACTCAACTTTCCTCTCGTTTTTCCCGGACAAACCGTTATGTAAAGACGTCGCCGTTGATAAAATCGCATCTTTATTCTCAACTACTCGCACTGAACGTCCATGTCTTACTAGAATCTTTTTTAGTTTCAACGCTTCCATCGTCGCCGTTTTCTTAGAAGCTCTTCTAGAATAATCCGAAACCCCAATTGTAATCTTCCCCTCCAATAGTTTCGACAAATACTCAAGTGGTTTTTCTTCTAATCTAACCGCCAACTTTTGCGTCCCGCCCAGTCTATTTATATCCGTACAAAAATCAGACAATTCCAACTCGGCTATAGATATTTCTGGTTGACGCCCTAGAACCGCTAAGTATTTCATTTTACAATCAAAAACTTGTTTTTACCTTTTTTAATAATCGCAGTTTGGTTTAATTCGACATCATCTGGAACTTTTACGCCATTTATTGTAATCGCACCTTGAGACATGAATTCTCGTGCCTTCTTTTTTGATTCCGATAAACCGTTATCTACTAATGCATCTACAAGCATGATTCCTTTTCTAGTAACCGGCAAGTACTTAGAAAATTCTAAAATCTCATCTTCTGAAAACTCACTAAAATTCGTTTCTTTGTTAAATAACATTGCAATCAAGTTTTCGATCGCTTCAGTGTTTTCATGCCCATGCACTACCTCGGTAGCTCCTCGTGCCAAAGCTCTTTGTGCGATCCTCTCTTCCGGATGTTCACGATGCTTCGCGAGTATCTCCTCGATTTGTTCTTTTTCAAGCAGAGTATAAGTCTTTATCAAGTATTCTACCGATTCGTCCGGTTGATTCAGCCAAAATTGATAGAAATCGAAAATTGAAGTATAATTCCCGCTTCCATTATCTGTCGCAGCTAACCAAATCGCATTTCCTTCCGATTTTCCGAATTTTCTTCCCGTCACTGGATCGATCACGAGCGGCGTTGACCAAACATCCGCTTTTCCATCTTCTAATCTTTTAATCAAATGAATGCCGGAAGTACAGTTTCCATATTGATCAGCTCCACAAAGCTGTAAATCAACTCCATATTTACGGTATAAGTGTAGAAAATCGTAGCCCTGAATTAAAGTATAAGAAAACTCCGCATAAGAAATACCGGAACCACCATCCCCGATTCGGTTTTGAACAAACTGACGATCTAAAAGCTGCGTCATCGAAAAGGCTTTTCCAACTTCACGCAAGAAATCTAGATATTTCATATCTTTAAACCAATCATAATTATCTACCATCACGACGTCGTCGGATTTAACAATCCGTTCAATCTGCGCCTTAATACAACTCTTATTGTGTTCGATTTCATCTAATGGTTTTAATTCGCGTTCACCATTTTCTTTCGGATCCCCAATTTGTCCCGTCGCGCCTCCAACTAGTAAATATGGCTGATAGCCGTGTCGTACAAAACAAGCACACATCATCAGAGCCGCAAGATTCCCAATCGTTAAAGAATCCGCACTTGGATCCGCACCCCAATAAAACTTTTTCGATTCCCTAGTATCTAAATCTGCTGGGTTTTCAATCGTCGTCTCCGCAGCAAAACCACGATAAATTAATTCTTCTGATAACTTCATAGATTAATTATAACATACCCCCATAAAAGACGAGCTCAAATATATATACAATTAATTAAAAATCAAACATCTAATTGATTGTCCATCAACCTTTCTAGGAGATGAAGAAAAATTCACAGAAGAAGTATTATATATAACAACACCATGACTATTTGAAGCACTATTTGCGGTTAGAGACCAATAGTATCCATAAGAACCTCTACCTTCAAGTTGGTTATTTCTTATCTTACCTGAGAGAAGAAAATTATTTGGAAAAGATCTAAAATTATCACTATCTACCGCGCTGGGAGCGACCTCATCATGGTTAGCTTTATAACTTAAATAGTAAAAACCACCGCTAGTATTACCGTTACCAGTATTTCTACCATATGGCAACCTCCAACCAGTTGGACAAATAGATGTACTGACAGATTCAGAATCATTTACCGTCGTAATATCAGAAGTATTAGCTATAGCTGCCGCCCAAGAATAATAATTACCATAACTATAAATATTAGCGTCCGTAGTAGTCATATTTGTCACAGGAGAACTAGTATTATCATTATTATATCGAGGGAATCTATAAGCTTGATTGCTTCCAATTATAGTGCTCGTACTATATTTGCTATTTGCTGTAGTAGAGTTGGTGAAGTTTGCAGACTCTGAATTAGCAAGACCAGTAAATACCCCGCCAAAGCCTTGAGCTTTAGAACTATCACTAGAGTTAGCAGCATCCAATCTGAGATTTTCAATCATCCAACAATTACCATCAGCTAACTTAGCTACCGCATAAGTATTATTATCTCTAGTATCGGTAAGTGCAGTAACCCGTCCTTGTCCTAAACTAGAACAACCAGTCCAGTTTTGCAAAGTACCAGCGCTTGGCACCCAGACAGCATAAAGAGTAGTTTCATGCGTATTGCTGTTTAATGTTAAGTCCGCTACAGAAACATCCTCATTTGGACCATAAATCTTGTTACCGGTATTAACCGAAGCACCTGGGTCTTCGCTCCACCCAGCAAAACCGTACCCAGTCCTATAATAATTTGGGGCGGCCAATTTTTCTTCACTAAGAACCGTGTCGTAATTCGTATAAAAGCCATTCATAGTCCCACCAGTAGCATTATTGTCATTATAGACGACTCTATATGGGTTATAAGCATACACGCGAACGGTCCCACCTAACAAACTTTCTGTTTTCTTATGATTCTCTATATAATCAAGAATCTGATTCTCGCTTGTAAACCAAAGCAGATTTCCATAATCTGTGACAAGATTATTATCTATAGTCATGTACCACTTATCATTCCAAGTCGTCGTAGTAGTATAAGACCCATTCACAGGAGTAGAATCTATTTCGCAAAACGAAACAACCTCAGTATTTAACTGCGAATTCTCATAAATTGGGTAAACTTTAGCATATACCCCATAATCATTACCCGAAACACTTGCATATATAGTCACCGTATCACCATCGATATAATAATCTCCGTGTCCATAAACAGTATCACCCCAAGCGACAGCATAAGTAGGATCTCCATCGTCCCAACCAGTCCACTCACCTTCCGCTATATTGAACCCAGAATCATAAGTAAGACCATAGTCTACCATTACCAGAATTTCTTCCGCCCCATCAAATGAAAGAAGTTCATTAAACTCGTCCACAACGAAATCGTTATTAATACGACTTCCATCACTAGCTAAGTTTGAAGTTTTTACAATCGTCGGAGTTCCAACATTGATTGACTCTTCACAGGATCTATTGCTATAAACAACTTTATTGGTTTGCGCTCCACCTGGGAAAGTTAACCCATCTCCATCAAATATTACAGCCACTTGATCCTCTCTGACCGGGATTTCGTCCGTGTTATGTGGATGCACCATCACATACTTAACACGTCCATTATAGTTTCCACCAGGCTGATCAGAAGAGGCATAAACTTGGTAAGTTGATGAGAATCCAGCACCTTCAGCATTTACGCCAATATCGGTGTTGGCTGTTCTTTTAGCTACTAATGTATAGTCGTTAGGAACAGTATGCCAACTATCAAAACTGTTTTGTATACTAATTGGATAAGTACCATTTGGATCTCCTTCTAGTCTCATTGCCCATCGTGAAGTACTGCCACTTGTACCAGTTCCAGTTTGAATATCAAATGAACTGTCTATACTAGAATTAGTTAGAACATTCTTTCCGTCTGTATTGTCAGTATAACCAATTGCATAAACTGCGAAGCCTTCATTGTCGTTACAAAAAACTTTAAAATTAGTTATTCCGATATTTGTTTTATAAGTACCAGGGTTAACGCTTGTACTATGTGGAGTATCATTATCATCCATATTGCTATACATCGTACAAGAAACCTGTACTCTAATACTTACGTCATCAATCACATCACCAGCTGAAACTAAAGATGAAGTTAAAACAAGAAATGATAATAAGGTTAGACCAAAAAGAATTAAAGGTGTGATTATTATGAATTTATTAAACATAACCTTCATTACATAACCATTATATCATAAAAACATAAATTCCAACAACAATAATTAGATTTCAGTGCCTTTTCTGGCTTTATTAGCCCACTCATCCGCAAGTTCGTTGTATAAAATCTCGTCATGTCCCTTCTCCCAGACCAATTTCACTGGATATTTACAATACAATTCGTATAATTCTTTCACTAAATCTAAATTTTTAATCTCACCTTTCGACTTTTTCCATCCTTTAGCTTCCCAACCTGGCGCCCATTTTGTCAAAACATTAATCCAAAACTCAGAATCGCTATGAATCTCACACCCCTCCTCACCGGCATATTTAATCCCGGCAATCATTGCCGAACCCTCCATCCGGATATTTGTTGTGTCTTTTTCGCGGCCTAGACATACCGGATTAGCCCTTCCATTTTTTATTTCTAAAACCGCAAACCCTCCCGGTCCCGGATTCGGGCTTGCGCTTCCATCAGTCCAAAGAATCTTCATAAAACTATTATATCATTATTAATTATCTTTTATGGTAAGGTAATTATCCATGGATCCACTGCCGTACCAGAGATTGCGGTCTGTAATTCTGAGGCTGTCTGCGGTCCTTTACTTTGGCTAGCTACTTAATTATATAGGGATGGATCATCTAACTTCACACAACGAACTGAACGACCAGTATACTTATATTCATTCTGAGTCAATATAGATGCCGTGGAGTTATCTATCGTCATAGTACCACTAGCCGTAGAACTTGAAGCCCCGGATGTCCAATAGTTACCTTTTCTACCAAGATACGAATAGGAACTACCAGTTCTGATTCCAGAATAAACGAAATTGTTAGGATAGTCTCGCAAAGGCTTAAAATTAGAACGACTAGAAGCATTGCCGCCCAATTGAACTATTAAATTGTGAAATCCGCCGAAAATAGCTCCAGATGTTTCATTATCCCTATACGGCAATCGCCACCCAGTAGGACAAATCGAAGTATCAACATCTACACTGCTACGATTGTTTATATCTGCTGTTGCAGCAGCCCAAGTATAGTAATTACCATAAGAATAAATATTATTGCTAAGGTCATGCGTATGTGCTGAAGTCGCAGTAGAACGATCATCGGTTTTACTAGGATTAGTAGTCCTAGAAGCAGTATTAACGTTATTATATCTTGGAAATCTGTAGCCTTGATTAGAACCAGTAATGTTAGTAGTACTATAAAGAGTATTAGCCGTAGTAGAATTAGAGAAGTTAGCAGTTTCAGGATCGGCTAAGCCAATAAAACCGGTACCATAACCTTGAGCTAACGACCCATCAGTATTTCCGGTAGCGGAGTTATCGAGCCTTAAATTTTCCATCATCCAACAGTTACCATCGGCTAGTTTCCCTACTGTATAGACGTTATTATCTCTTTGATCCTTTAATGCTATTACGGCACCGCTAGAGAGGCTACTACATCCATTCCAAGTCTGCATATATACTCCGGTTTGAGCTGGTACCCAAACAGCATAAAGCGTCTTAGTTTCAGCTTGTCCAGGGTTAGTTGGCGCTGGAGCAGTAATAGTTTCATTAGGACCATAGATTCTAGATGCTCCACCAGGTTGTGCGTTAGCATCAAATGACCAACCCGCGAATCCATAATTAGCTTTAGAATAGTTAGAAGCGAAGAGGTCAAAGACATCGCCCTCAAATACGTTAGTATGTTTTACATTCGTCATCGCTCCGGCATCAGCTCCATTACCATTATAGGTAATTGTGTATACCGGTTTCCATACAGTATACACTGTTATATCAGAACTCAGCGTTATATTCTGTTCCTTAGCATAAACGACATTTGTTCCAGCATTATTTGTATCCCAGCCAATCAAAGAATAATTAGCCCTAGACCAATCACTCAGCGGCTGAACTGTACCACTATCTCCCCAAACAATTCCCTTAGTTTGAATAGATCCATCGCTAGTATTTACAAAAGTAATCTTATACGACACTTCGTCCATATTTGTTCTACATCTTATGTTTTGTCTATAATACTTATTAGCACCACCAGCAGTGCCAGAAAGCGCCCGAAGAGTAATAATAGAACTATTAACATCCGCGCTATAAGCTAGCGTTGTAGAACTAGATGTCGATGTCCAATAACGACCAACAGTCGTCTGATAAAACCTAGAGCCGTTAGTAAAACCACCATCATTTTTAAATTGACTTGGCAAATCGTAAGTGAGATTACTTGACGAATAAGAGGAGGCGGAATTAAGAGTCGAGTATTGTTCCCGCGTAGGGAGATCCCAATTTTTAGGACAAATAGAAGTAGTAGGACTATCACTCCTAGACGTAGTATCAGCCACAGCTGCGGACCAAGTGTAATAAACGCCATTATCAGAAGTACCACTATTATTAGTTAAGCGAATTCTTGGTTCATTAGTAGTAGATGCATAAGTCGTAGTATCTCCTGCCGGAAGCGTAAAGGTAGTGCCTTCTTCTAAATCCGTATCCTCAGAAGTTAGAATAACGGAACTATCTGTGCCTAAAGCTAGATTTGTAGTCATCCAACACGAACCGTCTGCCAATTTCGACACATCATATGAACGAACAGTCCCATCGCGATTATCAGTAAGCGTAGTAGCCCCAGTCTTATTAGCAGCCTGTAATTCAGCTTTTGTAGTGATATCTGAGTTATAACAAACAGCACCAGACATATCTTGCATGGTAGTATGAGTAATTGTCTTCGTGCCAGAAGTTGGCGTAGCCATATCTGCCAAAGTAGCCTGCTTCCACTGAGCATACAAAGTAATAGTATCGCCCTCAGAAGCTAAACCTGACACCGATTCCCTATCTTTATACCAATACCCAGTACCACGTGCATTTGTGTTCCAACCCCAGAATACCCAAACTTTTCCCGCTGTAGCCGATATAGTAGTATTATTAGCGTTCTGATAAGACTGGCCCATTGCCGGAGCAGAAAATGTATTAGCCGAAAGCTTCGCAGATTCATTTGCGAATAGTGTCTGATTTTCCATAGTCCCTGAGCCACCATTAGCGTTAAAGGTTATTGTATAACCAGCAGAAGCCACACACCGCACTGAACCAGCACCAGTCTTTACGGCATTATCCCAAGTACCAGGGTTAGTATTAGTATTATTAATGACAAAATGATACACATCAGAACTATTTCTAGCAGTAGCAGTTAAGTATTGTCCATAAGCTCCTCTTTCAAACTCCGGATTACCTGTATCTACTTCTATCAGAGCTGCATATACGAAATTATTTGGATAGCTTCTAAAGGAATTGGACATTGCAGCTCCAGTAGGAGTAGTACTACTACTCATTGATTGCGCTACATTATAAGCGTTTTTATAACCGCCTAAACTATTACTAAGTTTGCCGTAGTCGCCATCTCCTTTACCAGTTGGCAGTTTCCAGCCAGCAGGACAAAGTGAAGTATTAGCATTATTAGAATTATTCTCATTATCTAGTTTACTTGTGTTAGCCTTAGCGGCTGCCCAGTTATAATAGTTACCATAAGAATAGACATTAGCATTAGCTGCGGTCATATTAGAAACAGTAGAATTAGTATTGGAATTATTGTATCTCGGAAATCTATAGCCTGGATTATCAGTTGTACCGATATTTATCGTAGCAGTACCACTCTGAGTACCACTATAGTATTTACTATTAGCTGTAGTGGAATTAGAGAAATTAGATGTTTCAGCAGTAGCTAGCCCAGCAAATACTCCGCCATATCCTTGTGCCTTAGTAGCATCATTAGAGTTAGCTGCCTCAAGTCTTAAGTTTTCAATCATCCAGCATTCGCCATCAGCAAGTTTAGAAACAGCATAAGCCTGATTATCACGTTGATCAACTAAAGCAATTACATTTCCAGTACTTAGACTGTCGCATCCTCTCCAGTTTTGTAGGTAAGTAGTATTAGTAGCAGGTTTTACCCATATCGCATACATAGTAATGTATTGGGTATTATTTTGTGCTGTGGCTTGAGCCAGTAAGTTAGCATCAGCTGTGATGGTTTCGTTAGGGCCAAACACATTACCATCAGCTACTGCTGTAGCTAAATCAGTTTGGAAAGTAGCAGAGTCTGGGTTTAGTTGCACAGTAGACCAACCAGCAAAGCCATAACCGCTTCTCTGATAGTTAGAAGCAGCAAGCGTTACTTCATCATCTTCTACTACATTATGCGTAATACCCATGGTAGTAGTACTATTAGCTCCATTATCGTTATATCTAATGGTATAAGAAGCACAGTTTGCATTAGGAGTAAGATAATAAACGATTGAATCATCATTCGCTCCTTGTGATGATTCGGCTAGAGTGTAAGCTCCTGGAGCGGTAGTTGGGGTGACTGAAGCACTGTAAATTACTGAATAATGGTCATAAGGTGACCATGAAGCTGAAGCATTGGTGAAAAGTTGGGTTTCTGTACCAGTTAGACCAATAAAGACACTGTCATCAAGTGCAGCACCAAACACCGTTGTATATCCCCAAGTACCTAGATTATTACCAGTAATAGAAGTTGGATTAGTTCTCGTACCACTTGATGCAGCAATATAGCTAGAACTGGTGCTATCACCATTTGGATATAAATTACTGTTAGTAGGCCCCTTAACCGCCACTGTATAACCTAATGGACAAGTTGAAATAATATTTAAAATATCATTTGAGGCGTTAGCGTTATTACCTACAGCAGAAACATCAATAGAAATAGAGCCTCTAGTACTAATAGAAGCAGTGTGGGCGAAGGCGTCAGAAACAGACAGGCTACCAATCACTCCAGCCACGAACATAGCAGATACAAAAATTTTTATTTTATTAGACACAACTTCCGTATGACCTTTTAATGTTTGATAAATTTTTGTATAACTCTAACTCTAAAACTATTATACCGCTTATCTTTTAATCGTGTCAAGACTTTTTTATTCGAAGATCGGTAAATCTTCCGGGAACGGATCAAAATCATCTTCCGTAAAGTCCGTAAACCCATCCCCATCTTCGTCGCGATATCCCGCCGAACCATACGGATTATAGCCAAGCTCCAATAAAAACCGCGACGGACTATTATAATTCTGGCTTCCAAACGAATACCGCGACATTGCATAAGTCAAGAATAGCCTCTTCATCGCTCGTGTCATTCCAACATAAGCTAGTCTTCGTTCTTCTTCCAAATCCTCTTCTTTTTCTACCGCTCGCGAACTCGGGAATAGTCCATCTTCCATCCCCACGATAAATACTACCGGAAACTCTAAACCCTTCGCCGCGTGTAATGTCATCAAAGTCACCGAATTCTTTTTCGACTTCTCATCCGCGCTAGACATCAAGCTCGCATCCGCCAAAAAATCTTCCAAATTATCATAAACCGCTGCGTTTGACACTAACACTTCAAGGTTTGTCATTCGCTCCTCTGCGCTCGGCGTGCCATCATCCGTCAAAGTTTTAAAATCAAAATATTCAATCGCTTTTCTAGCTGTCTCACTCGGGTTTTCGCCCTCCATAACTCCCTTCAAAAACTTCGTAAACTTTCTCAAACCGTCCCTCGCTTTTCCCGCCTTTAAAGCTTCTAATAAATCCGGATTGAAAAACGGTTTTTCGTCTTTCGTCGCATCTATTGCCATCAAAACCTTCGCGAGCGACGCCTCGCCAATTCCGCTCAATACATTTTTTACTACTCGCTCGAAACTTACTTTATCCCGTTGATTTAAGACTAGTTTCAAAATCGCAAGAACGTCTTTAACTTCCTTCCGATCATAGAATCTCACCCCACCAATAATCTTATAGGGGATCTGCATATTCATAAACGCTTTTTCAAAAGCATATGACTGCGCGTTCGTTCGATAAAGCACCGCAAAATCTGAATAATCCGGATAATCTTTCTTCATTTTTAAAATCGACAGTGCAACGAAATTCGCTTCCTCTTCCTCATTTCTTAAACTCTCAATATCTACCGGTTCCCCATCTTCGCTTTCCGTAAATAAAGTTTTCTCCGTCCGCGTTTTATTCTCATTAATAATCTTTTGCGACGCCTTCAAAATATTTCCCGTCGAACGATAGTTTTGCTCCAGCTTTATCACTTTCGCGCCTGGAAAATCACGTTCAAAATTCAAAATATTTGTGAAGTCCGCGCCTCGCCACGAATAAATCGATTGCCAATCGTCTCCCACCACACAAATATTCCGCTCTTCATTCACCAACATCTTCACAATGTTATACTGAATCACGTTTGTATCTTGATACTCGTCAATTAAAATATGTTTAAACTTTTTCTGCCACTTTTCTCGAACTTCCGGATGTTTCACAAATAATTCTAATTCCTTTAATAATAAATCATCAAAATCTAGCGCCCCAGCCCTCGCTTTTTCCTCTTCGTATTTCGTAAAAATCTGTGCAATCTTTTTCTGATTCGGATAAAACACATTCGCCGCATATTCTTCAGGTCCATTCCCTTGATTCTTTTCATTCGAGATTATCGACTGAATCGACTTCGGTTTCAAGCTCTTATTATCAGTCAATCTCAAATCCCTCATTACACGTCGAATTAATGAAATCTGATCGTCCATATCATAAATCACAAAATTGCGATCTAACCCGATTGCATCCGCCTCTTGTCTTAAAATTCGAACTGCAATTCCATGGAATGTCCCCATATATGGCATGAACGCCCGCGACGGTACCTGGTTTAATAGTTTTGCTAGCCGCTCGCGCATTTCATTTGCCGCTTTATTCGTAAATGTTACAGCCAAAATCTCAGATGGTCTTACTCCGTGCGCAATTAAATTCGCAATTCTATGTGTCAAAGTCTTCGTTTTTCCGGAACCCGCTCCCGCCAAAATCAACACCGGCCCACTTAAAGTCTCCACCGCATCTTTTTGTCTGTCGTTCAATCCTTTAAAAATTTCCTCTATCACAAGAACTCCAACTCTTAAACATTAATCGCGTTAAATTCTTTTTCGCCACGTTTCTTCAAATATAGTAACAATAAACCTAAAATAACCAAACATACTACCGTTCCAATTATCATTATATCCGAAGCACTCATTCCAATCATGAACACTCCATATAGTAATGCCACCATGATCGCCGCTGCGCCCATCCCGATAAACACCGCAATCATCGAACTCATACTTTGTTTAACTACTTCTACATCATCTTCTGCATCCATTTTCGGAAACTTCAAATTTACAATTATCCCCACTAGCTCCGCAATCATCGGCATCACTATCGAAGCAACTAAAATCATTAACATTTGCCAAATACTAAAATCAAATCGTATAAACAACGCAATATCCCCCACTAAAATTATCGGCACCATCACCACCATCGCTGCGTAGATCTTTCCAAGAATAATTCTCATTGCCGAAACTGGCAAACTCTTTAAAACATTAAATGATTTTCCCTCTAAAGAAATCATTGAACTTGTAATCGAAGTCATCATCGAAGTCACAAATATTAACCCGAAAACTATCGCCGGTAAGAAATTCATAATCTTTTCGGCCGACAACCCTTCAATTCCTACTTCACTAATCTGGCCTAACCATCCTTCCATGTTTAGACATAGTAAAATACAAACTAAAGCATAAAGTACTAACCCAAACCCCGCGTTAATTACGAAAACTGGCGAACTCGCGAATCTACCAATTTCTTTTTTTACAAGAGCTACAGTTAATCGGCTAGTTCTTATACTGTACTCACGTTTTTTAACATCAGTCTTTATCACCTTCACTCGCGAATTAATTGCGTAATAAACTCTACCCAGTATTAAAACTGTCAATAATAAAATTCCAAAATTTGCAACTATGAAAACAATTAAATCTAAGAAGTTAAAACTTAAAACTAAATTAATGTATTGTAATACCGGATAATAAAACTTGACTAAAATCGCATTAATCCCTTCGGCGTTTTGTGCAAACGAAGTTAGGAATTCTCTAAGATTGTATGACACATATAATACAACGAGCAAAAACAAAACCGTAAATATAATCTGCGCTAAATTCTTAAACTTAAACTTTGATGAGAAAAATGAGATTATTCCACCAATCAAACAAGACAACACTACCGGTAAAATCGGTAGTATTAAAAGCGCTACAATTGAAACTAAATAAAACGAACCCGAAACCCCAACTCTCAAAGCATATACTAGCATTACCGGCACTAAGAATAGCGCATTCACCATTACTTCAAATAAATAAAACTTTAAAATTCGAATTAAAAGTACAGTTGATTTTTTAATCGGCAAGGCTAAAACCATATCATCGTCTCGACAGTTAAATAATAAACCGCTCGCCTTATAAACTCCTTCAAATAAAGTAAACGCTGCCGCAAAAACTACAAAAATCGTCAACACCACGTATTCTAAACCGGTTCCTTCTAGCGGCTCCATCATTAACTCGCCATAACTTCCCATCGCAAGCATAAAAAGAACGCTAATAATAATCGGCACCCATATTTTCATGAACGTCGATCGGTTTCTTCCACTAATCCTGAAAAAGTTCATCCCCTCCGAAAGTGACGCCCTAAATAAAGAAAAAGCTTTCCCCATTATTTCTCAAGCTCCAAAAATACTTTTTCAAGACTTTTATCACCTTTAATTTCTTTCATACTTCCAACTTTAATAATCTTTCCCTTTTTAATAATCGCAACTTTCGTACAAAGTTTTTCCGCCACGTCCAAAATATGCGTTGAAAAGAAAACTGTTTTCCCTTCTTTTATCATCTCCCGCATCACTTCCTTCATATCGAAAACCGCTTTCGGGTCTAATCCTACAAACGGCTCATCCATAATTAAAATCTTCGGATCATGACTCAGCGCTGCAATTAAAGCAATTTTTTGTTTCATTCCGTGTGACAACGAACCGATTATATCATTTAGATTTTGCGAAATCTCAAACATTTCGGCATATTTCTTTATATTTTCTTCGCGTCGCGACTGCTCGATTTCATACATATCACAAATAAAATTGATAAACTGAATTGCGTGCATGTTTTCGTATAATTCCGGATTATCCGGGACATATGCTATTTCTTTCTTGCAAGCTACTGGTTCTTTTCGAATCGATTTACCGTTAATTAGTATTTCGCCTTCATCAAAATCATGAATCCCTACAATTGCCTTAATTAGAGTCGTTTTACCCGCACCATTATGCCCAATAAACGCAAAAATCTCGCCTTCGTCTACTTCGAAAGAAACTCCATCTAGCGCTTTTTTATCCCCATATTTTTTTGTGACATTAGAAATCTTTATCATGTCACCATTATAACACTATATACCGGTGAGGGGTTGAATATCAGCCCCGAGATGACGTAGTCTTGCCGCAAAATCCTGATAACCACGATTAATCGGATAAACGTTTCTTAAAATCGATTTTCCAGGCGCCGCCAGCATTCCAATCAAAACTACAACCGCCGGACGTAATGCCTGCGGAGCGACTAATTCTGTTGGTCGGAAGTTCGTCGGACCCTCAATATAAACTCGATGCGCGTCTAAAAGTTCGACTTTCACATTCAAATTAGATAATTCCGTTGTATAAATCGCCCGATTCTCGAACACCCAGTCATGAATCAAAGTCCTCCCCTCGGCTACTGCCGCTATTATCGAGAAGAACGGCAAATTGTCAATGTTGAGACCCGGAAACGGCATTGGATGAATCTTATCAACCGGCGCTCTTAATACGGATTTTTTAATCGTTAAATCACAGAGTCTCGTTCGTCCATTAGTTGAAAGATACTCTTCCGACTTTTCAATATTCGCATTCATACTCTTCAACACTTCAAGTTCGATTTCCAAAAATTCAATCGGCGCTCTCGTAATCGTTATTTCAGAATTTGTCACCAAACCCGCCGCGATAAAACTCATTGCTTCAATCGGATCTTCCGAAATACAATAATCTACATCTGTCTCAAATCTAGATTTTCCTTCAACTATTAATCTAGTCGTGCCAATTCCAGAAATCTTCACTCCTAATCTTTCAAGGAAGAAACATAAATCTTGCACCATATAATTCGGCGAAGCTCCGACAATCGTCGTTTTTCCCGGCGACATTGCCGCTGCCATTAAAACATTTTCCGTAACCGTATCGCCACGCTCAATCAAAACAATATATCGATCGCGATATTTCTTTAAGGTGTGTTGATCAACTTTGATTTCGTAAAAACCACTATTTCTTTCGGCATCAATCGTTAACCCGAATGATTCAAGGGCCTTAATATGCGGTTCAACTGTTCTCTTTCCCAAAGAACATCCTCCAGCGTATGGAATTCTAAATTCATTATAGCGATGAAGTAGTGGCCCTAAGAACATAATAATCGAACGTGTTTTTCTCGCCGCCTCAACATTCATTTCATCTAGTTTTAATTCACGTGGTGATATAATTTCTAGATCACGATGACGATTTGTCCAGTGACATTTCACGCCAATCGATTCTAAAACTTCAATAATTCTAAATACCTCTTCAATACGCGCTAACCGATGTAAAGTGGTTTTTCCAACGTTTAATAATGCCGCGCAAAGAAGCCCTACCGCCGCATTCTTCGACGTATTTATCGTTATTTCTCCCGATAATTCCTTTCCGCCATAAATCTTAAAGCTCTGCGAAACTGAGTCATTTATAGAGAGAATCTGATTTCCAAGCGCCTCAGACAGTTTCTTTACCATCTCGAGCGAAACATTCTGTCCGCCCTTCTCAATTCGGTGAATCGCCGATTGTGAAGTCCCGACCATTTTCGCAAGTTCTTCCTGCGTCCAACCCTTTTCGGTTCTCATTTGCTCAATCGTTTCACCAATGATTTCTTGATAAGACTTCTGCTTTTTCATGAATATAATATATCATGAAATGAATAAATAGTAAATATGATATAATGAGCCCATGAAAACGATAAAAGATATTGATGTAAAGAATAAAAACGTTTTAATTCGGGTCGATTATAATGTCCCGATAAAAGATGGTAAAATTACCGACGATCTTCGTGTTCGCGAAAGCTTCCCGACTATCGAATATCTCCTTAAGGAAGGTGCGAAAAAAATCATTTTAATTTCCCATCTTGGTCGCCCGGAAGGAAAAGCTAATCCCGATTTTACACTCAGTCCCGTCGTAAAAGTACTTGAAAAGAATTTCAAAAGCCATAAAGTCGGTTTTTATCCTCTTCCGAAAAAAGACGAGACTATTTCAATCCCGGATGAAGTTAAAATTGCACTCCTCGAAAACCTACGCTTCGACCCAGGCGAGGAAGAAAACTCACCTGAGTTTATAAAAAAAATTATCAACGCTACCGAAGCAGATGTTTACGTCCAAGACGGCTTCGCTGTTATTCATCGCGCCCACGCCTCGACCGATGCCGTAAAAGAATTCTTACCAGTTTATGCTGGCCTCTTACTTGAAAAAGAAGTCGAAAACCTTAAGAAAGCTACCAAAAAACCAGAAAAACCAGTTCTTGTCATCATCGGTGGCTCAAAAATCGAAGATAAGGCTCCTTTAATCGAGAAATTCTTACCTATAGCCGATAGAATTATTGTCGGCGGAAAAATCGCTGCAGACGGCTATAATCCAAAAGATAGAAAAATCTATGTTGCTGAAGACTTTGATGAAGATGCCTCTGGCGCAAAGTTAGACGTTGGTCCACTTTCTACCGCTAAAATCGCTAACGAAATCAACGACGCTAAAACTATCATTTGGAACGGATTACTCGGAAAAGCCGAAGACCCTGCTTTTGCCACTTCTTCAATTATCACTGCCGAAGTTCTCGGTAGTAAACCAGAAGCAACTACAATAATTTGCGGCGGCGATACAACTGGTTTTGTCGAAAACCTAATGAAAACCCACAAAAAACTTAACTATTCCCTAGTTTCCACCGGCGGTGGCGCTGCACTCGAATTCTTACTCGGAAAAGAACTCCCAGGCTTAAAAGCAATTAAAAACTAAACTAATCTAACTTTTATCGTATCGGTTCCGACTTTGTCTTTATCGCCTGAAACAATTACCGCTACTAAATCTTTTTTACCTTCTTCAGTTCTTAGATAATCCGATTCTTTTAATTCTTTCGCTAAATCAAATCCAAAATCTTCCGAATATGGCCTTACGAATGCCGAATTGGCATATAACAACGCTAATTGATTCGCAACCCTCGGATTCGGCGTCACTGAAACAATCGGCAAATTCGGTCGTTGCGCCGCCATTGTCATTGCCGTCGCGCCCGAAGCAGTTTGACAAACAATTATATCCGCTTCAATCCTCTCCGCCATTCTCGCCGCTGCATCCGAAATCGCATCATAAACCTCTGATTTTTCTCCCACCGGTGGCTGTAAAATTGGCGCCAAATGTGAATGGTTTTGTGTGTACAAAATCACTTTCTTCATTTCCATAACTGTCTCGACCGGATATTTACCATTCGCCGTTTCATCCGAAAGCATTACTACATCCGCACCCTGCACAACCGCCGTCGCGACATCCGAAACTTCCGCCCGTGTCGGCTCAGGATTTTCTACCATCGAACTAAGCATTTGTGTCGCAACAATACATAACTTCGCGTGTGCTCGGCAGAGCATAATTAACTTTCTTTGAATAATCGGAACAACTTCCGCCCCAGCTTCAACCGCCATATCACCACGCGCCACCATGATTCCATCCGACGCCTTTACAATCTCCTCTAGATTCTTCTCGCTTTCAATCGCTTTTTTAGTTTCGATTTTCGCAATTACCTTTGCGGTTGAACCGTGAGATAAGAGTAATTGTTTTAACTTTATAATATCGCTCGCTCTTTGAACAAACGACAATGAAACATAATCGTAATCACAGTTTGCGCCATATTCAATATCCGCCAAATCTTTTTCGGTCAGAATATCGCCTCCAAAATCTGTATCCGGAAGGTTTATCCCTTTCCTAGACATAATAAAACCATCATTTAGAACTTTCACTTTAATCGCAGTATCCGAAACTATTTCGATAATCTCAGCTTTTACTTTCCCATCAAACATCGAAAGTGGTTCCCCAACTTTCGCTTTTTTCGCTAAATTGTATTGTACCGGAACCGTCATCCCGCCGTCATGTTCAAACTCTTTCGATTCCAAAATCACCTCATCATCTTTTTTTAGATCAAGATGATTGTCTTTCAAAAAACCTAAACGAATTTTCGGACCCTGTAAATCCTGTAAAATTGCCACTGAACGACCTTTTTTCTCCGCCGCTTCACGAATCCATTTTATCTGACGATCTCGTTCTTCATTCGACCCATGCGAACAATTTAGCCTACAGCCATTCACGCCCGCCATAATTACTTCTTCAATTTTTTCCGCTGAATCCGTTGCCGGACCAATCGTCGCTAAAATTTTTGTTCGCTTAAAAAGTCTACTCATACTATTATATTACCATAAGTTTTTTAGTATGATAATATAAGAATATGAAAAAATATCACTATACTAAAAAGAAAAAGCTCACAAACATTCAAAAGATCATCATATTTATCATTTCATTCTTATTTGTCTTAGTTGTCTGCTATTTAATTTACGCTTATACGCATACACCCGAAAACATGGCAAAATCAAAAATCGAAAACCTAGCTTCGAATTATTACGAAAACTTTCTTTATCAAAACATCATTGAATCCGGCGAAAAGGATCCAGCTAGAGTTCTAGAAAGCTATAAAGACACGGGACTCTCTATAGTTTATCTTCGCCAACTTCTAATTCATAAAGAAACAGATGATACGGAATTAATGAACTTTCTAACTGAACAATGTGACGAGAATAAGACATCGGTTAAGTATTATCCTGAACCGCCATACACAAAAACTTCCTACCGAATCGAATACAACTATTCTTGCGAATTCTAAGCACAAAAAATGGTGATCTCGGCGGGAGTCGATTCGAAAAACGACGACCGTAAAAAAAGCTCCTCTGGAGCTATGGTGATCTCGGCGGGAGTCGAACCCGCATTGTCGGGATGAAAACCCGATGTACTAACCGCTATACTACGAGACCACGGTACCATATATTATAGCAAGTTTTTATTCAGAAATCAAATCTAAAAATTCTTTTTCAGTAATT
>JAEEGL010239034.1_pt1 | contig 18858 bp, 18 predicted proteins | sample 9134231 | NCBI WGS metagenome assembly JAEEGL01 (sample SAMN16246548, study PRJNA631951) | gut metagenome | biome: gut microbiome; feature: rumen; material: fiber-attached | host: Bos | place: Iran: Karaj | collected 2018-10 | reverse complement strand
GTTATTTTATCGTCCCTGAAAAGTTCAAGAATCCCTGGCTGCTGGCAGCCAGCTACTATTTTTACATGTCATGGCAGCCTGTGTATGCCCTTCTGATTTTTTTCAGCACGGCAACAACATATGCTGCCGCTTATCTTATATCCCTGGCTAAGGACGCCAAGGTGAAAAAGCTGTGCCTGGTCGTCAACATCGTCATCAATCTTGGCATACTGTTCTATTTCAAGTATTTCAATTTCTTTATTGAGATCGTGACGGCTGCCATACCGTCACTGCATCTGGCAAAAAGGAACGACCTGCTGGCCGTGGTCGGCATATCCTTCTACACGCTCCAGTCTCTGGGATATACCATAGATGTATACAGGGGGACGGTAAAGAGAGAAAAGAACTTCCTCAGGTATGCATTGTTCGTGAGCTTCTTTCCGCAGCTGGTCGCAGGACCGATCGAAAGGAGCCGGAACCTTCTTCCTCAGCTGCGCAAAAGCTCGAAATTCGATTATGACAGAGTAACGGACGGACTGGTGATGATGGCATGGGGCTACTTCAAGAAAGTGGTCATAGCTGACAGCGCCCGGGTGATAATAGACATCGTGTATACCGAGAGCCGGAGGTTCGACGGGACGGCACTGCTGTTTGCAACCATACTATTTGCCTTCCAGATATATGGTGACTTCTCCGGCTATTCCGATATCGCGATCGGCGCCGCGAAGGTGCTGGGGATAAAACTCATGAAGAATTTCGACAGGCCGTATTCTTCACGGAGTTTTTCAGAATTCTGGAGCAGATGGCACATTTCCCTTTCCTCATGGTTCGAGGACTACATTTTCCGGCCGGTAGTTTGGAGCAGCAAGAACAAGGTGCTTGCTTCCTATCTGGCTATAGTGCTGGTGTTCTTCGTCAGCGGTCTCTGGCACGGCGCAAGCTGGAACTATGTCATATGGGGACTTATCCACGCTCTGTTCAGGGTCGCGGAGATGCTCCTCAAGAAGCCGAAGAGAAAGCTGTACAGAAGGCTTGGTATCGACACCAAGAGTAAGGTGCTCCACGCGCTGCAGACCGTGAGAGTTTTCCTGCTTGTGTGCTTTACGTACATATTCTTCAGGTCCTCGACTCTGCCGCAGGCCTTTGGAATAGTAAAGAGCATTTTTACCAATACGCATCTGTTCAGACTGTTTACGGGAGCATACTCCAGCAGGTTGCTCGCCGACACGGGCTTTTTGTCAAACAACGGCATTCCGATACTGCTGTGCATCGTGTTCATGCTTCTGGTGGAGAGGTTCCTGGGGTGTTACACGCTTCCTGAAAAGATAAACGCTTTCAAGGCGCCGGTAAGGTGGCGGTTCTACTACCGGATCGTTCTTCTGCTGCTGTTCTTCGGAAACTTCGGGCAGAGCCGGTTCATATATTTCCAGTTCTGAGGGAGGGGAGAATGTTTAAGCTGATCAGAAAACTCGCACTCTTCATCCAGATACTTGCCCTCATGGCTGTGGTGTCCTACAGGATAGATCCTTCCGGACTGTTCTGGGGAGCCGGATTTGAAAGAATGGCCAGCGAGATGATGCTGGACGGACAGTACATAGCCGGATATGAGAGACTGGACGGAAGACTTCTCAATGAGACATATGCAAAGAACATAAAGGACGCTCCTCAGGTCCTCATAGACGGGTCGTCGAGAGTCATGCTGATAGATTCATCCTTTTCAGAGAAGACACTGTATAACGCCGGAAATGTTGCGGCTGATGTCTACGACATGTATAACGCCTACTACATCTTTGAAAAGGAAGGGTTGGAACCTGAGATACTGTTCCTGGGGCTTGACCCGTGGCTGTTCAGCGACGGCAAGGAAGCGATAGACAAGTTCGGAAGGTCCAATCCGCGGATGTATGCGGAGTTCATGGGCGAGGAACTGGGATATACCGACCTTGCATATGAGAAACCGAACAAGTTGAAGAAGTATCTTGCACTGATAGATCCAAGCTATTTCCAGGGAGCAGTAAAGTACTACTTCAGGGACAAGAGCACGGACGTTGAGCCTGAAGCCGTTACTCCGGAGGAGATCGAAAACCTTCAGGATATAGTCAAGTGCCCTGACGGAAGTATCATTTATGATGTTTACTTCAGGACAAGGCCGCAGGGTGAAGTTGATAACGACGCCATGATCGCAGCGACTGTCGAATACATCGCGAGGCTTGAGGGATTTGATAAGATATCAGAGAGCTGCATGGAGCGCTTCATAAAGTTCATAGAATACCTTCAGGCAAAGGGGATAAAGGTGATATTCTATCTGCCGGCTTATCATCCGATCATGTATGATACACTGGTGGCCAAGAAGGACCTCTATCACTGCGTGTTCGAACTCGAAGGAGAACTGAGAGAACTGCGGGACAAGTACGGGATCGAGATATACGGATCCTATGATCCGTATAAGATAGGACTTACTAACGAGGATTTCATGGATGGACTGCATCTGAGGAAGGAATCAATAAGGAAGATAATCGGCATGATCGATTAGATTAAGGAGAAAAGAAAATGCCACAGTTGATAATTAAGGGACTGAAGCCCTGTGAATACCAGCCTTTTGCAAGAAAGGCACGGCCTGAGCTGTCAAGACTTGTAGGATGCCCGGAGGACTGGTTTAGCTTTGACTATCAGCTCTCTGCACTGTATACATCAGAAGGAACTGTTGAATCCTTCCCGGTCATTCAGATCTGGTGGTTTGAAAGACCGAAGGACGTTCAGGACAGGGTGGCTGCCTTGCTTGATTCCATGCTCAAGGAGAAGGGATACCGTAATTCGCAGATCAGCTTCCACATCTTCAGGGAAGAGGACTATTACGAGGACGGGCAGCATTTCTGAAACTATCCTGCGCAGATACAGTTACAAAGACCAATTTAGAGAGGAAATAATAAGACATGTCATATCCAAAGGTACAGGCATATTTTGACAGCATAGGAATGGGAGATCGTCCGGTGGTGCATGATACACCGACGGACACGGTCGAACATGCAGCTCAGGTGCTCGGCTGTGAGGAGGCCCGCATCGAAAAGACCATGTCCTTCATGGTGGGAGATCAGCCGATAGTCATCGCTATGGCCGGAGACGCCAAGATCGACAACAGGAAATACAAGGACACTTTCCACAAGAAGTGCCGGATGATAGGCTGGGACGACGTCGAGAGCATTATTGGCCACGAGCCGGGCGGAGTGTGTCCGTTCGCTGTAAATGAGGGAGTCAAGGTATATCTTGATGTTTCACTGAAGGGCTTCAAGATCGTTCACGCAGCCGCAGGAGATCATATAAGCACGATCTCACTTACGGTAGACGAGCTTGAAAAAGTCACTAACAGCGAAGGCTGGGTAGATGTATGCAAGGGCTGGGATGAGACAAGAGATCCTTCTAATCCGATCTGATGTGGCAATAAGCAAAAAGAAAGAGTATGGGCAGCGGATGACGCTGCCCATTCTTTCATAATGTGATCAATAATTCTCTTCTCTAAGTTCGAAGTATGCTCTCGGATGGTTGCATACAGGGCAGACCTCAGGAGCCTTTGTGCCGACTACGATATGCCCGCAGTTCCTGCACTCCCACACCTTTACCTCGCTCTTTTCGAAAACGGACCGTGTCTCGATGTTCTTAAGAAGGGCACGGTATCTTTCTTCATGCCGTTTCTCGATGGCGGCCACTCCGCGGAACTTTTCAGCGAGCTCGTGGAAACCTTCTTCATCGGCTACCTTGGCAAACTCGTCATACATATCTGTCCACTCGTAGTTTTCACCGTCTGCAGCGGCACCCAGGTTCTCAACAGTCGTGCCGATCCCGGACAGCTCCTTGAACCACATCTTTGCATGTTCCTTTTCGTTTTCAGCAGTCTTGAGGAAGATGGCACTGATCTGCTCAAAGCCTTCCTTTTTTGCTGTGGAAGCAAAGTACGTGTACTTGTTCCTGGCTTGACTTTCACCTGCGAAAGCGGTCAGAAGATTCTGTTCAGTCCTTGTGCCGCTGTATTTTGTTTTCTTTTCAGCCATAATATCACCTCTTAAGTTTATTTATGCTGATGATACAGCCGGCATATACGGTTAGTCAATGATGACTGGAAAAATAAAAGCCGCACCCCAAAGGTGCGGCTGAAAAGATTTTCTTACTTTGTACCGAATATTCTGTCACCGGCATCGCCGAGACCAGGTACGATATATCCGTGATCGTTCAGCTTCTCGTCAAGGGCTGCAACATAGATATCTACATCAGGGTGATCCCTGTGAAGTTTCTCTATTCCTTCCGGAGCTGCGATAATGCCGAGGAACTTAATGTTGACTGCTCCGCGCTCCTTGATGAGCTTAATCGCATCTGAAGCAGATCCGCCTGTAGCAAGCATAGGATCGACTACGAATACGTCCCTTTCCTGGATATCTGCAGGCATTTTGCAGTAGTACTCAACAGGCAAGAGAGTCTCAGGGTCACGGTAGAGACCGATGTGACCGACCTTTGCTGCCGGGATCATGCTCTGTACGCCTTCGACCATTCCGAGACCTGCACGAAGGATCGGAACTATAGCCATCTTCTTACCTGCAAGCATCTTGCAGTCTGCCATAGCTATAGGTGTCTTGACCTGGACTTCTCTTAGTGCCAGATCGCGGCTGGCCTCATATGTGATTAGCATTGCCAGTTCCTTGACCAGCTCCTTAAAAGCCTTTGTTCCTGTCTTTTCATCCCTGAGGATAGCCACCTTATGCTGCACAAGTGGGTGATCCAAAACCATTGTTACTGCCATTATTAATTCCTCCACTGAGATTCTTCTATCCGTTTAATCTTGTTGACTCTTCTCTCATGGCGACCGCCTTCGAATTCAGTCGACAAGAATAAATCTACCATTTCAATTGCAAGGCCGGGTCCGACGACTCGTCCTCCAAGACAGAGGACATTTGAGTTGTTGTGCAGCCTTGTATACTTTGCCGTAAAAGTATCCGAACAGTTGCAGGCAAGAATGCCTCTCATCTTATTAGCCGCAAGGCACATTCCCGCTCCGGTGCCGCAGAACAGAAGCCCTAGTTCACACTCACCGTTCTGAATCTTCTTGCAGGCTTCAAGGGCATAATCCCGGTAATCGACGCTCCGTGTCGAATCCGTTCCGCAGTCCACATACTCGATGTTGATTTCATCGAGATGCTTCTTTATTGCCTCCTTGAGTTCAAAGCCACCGTGGTCGCTTCCAAGTACAACTTTCATCTCATTTTTCCCTTTCTAGTCTTTCTCTCTCAGCCTGAGAGAGCCTTAGATAGCTGGGAGTAAGATCAAAGTGCGTTACAGCATTTCCTCTGTCATATTCCTCTCTGCCTATGAGACATGCGCCGAGGGCAATGCAGGGGACTTCGTTGGTGCTGTAGCGGACGTTCTCCCTTTCGCCGTAAACATTATAGCACACGGATTTGCCATCTCCAACAAAAACGATGGAACAATCGGGATCATTTACGATGTCTTCGAGGACGCGGGCACTTTCGCAGAAGTCATCGACGATGACCTGTCCGTCCCTGATCACGGCACCGTATATCTGCCCCCTTCTTGCATCGAAGCAGGGAATGACCGTTCCCTGCGCCTCTGTGCTTCTTGCCAGAGCCTGAAGACTGGATATTCCGACACAAGGTATGTTGTTGACGCTGGCCAGTCCCTTTACGACAGCCATGCCGATCCTTAGGCCGGTAAAAGAACCCGGCCCCTTGGTCAGAGCAATGAGTCCGACATCCGAAAGCTCAAGCTCGCATACCTTCAGCCGGTTGTCTATCATAGGCAGAAGGTTCCGTGAATGGGTGGTATTGGTATTGCTGACCTGAGTATACAGTATCCTGCCTTCATCCATGATCCGTACGCTGCACTGCTTGGATGCGCAGTCTATTCCCAATGTAATCAATCTAAATCAACTCCGTTAATGGTGATCTTTCTTTCGTTGTCCGAGAGCTTTTCAAACTCAACAGTGATATTGGCTTCATCAAAGAATTCGCTTATGTTTTCGCTCCACTCTATCGCCAGCACGCCGTCAGAATCGAGATAATCGTAGAAACCGATGTTGAACAGCTGATCCTCGTTCTCGATCCTGTACATGTCGAAGTGGTAGAGATTGAGTTGCCTTGAGTGAAATTCGTTTACTATCGCAAAAGTAGGGCTGGTGACAGTGGCATCGATACCGAGTCCGTCACACAGTCCCTGAGTGAATGCGGTCTTTCCCATGCCGAGGCCGCCCTTAAAGAATATGATGTCTCCTGCCTTCAGCTTTTTTGAAAGCCTTCTGGCAAGTTCTATGGTCTCTTCCTTTGAATGGGTTATGAATTGTGCCACTTCGTTCCTCCCGGTTTTCTATATATATTAACACAAAAACCTATGGCAATAAAGAAATATTAAGCAGTTTTTCATACACTGGAATAAGGATTGTGGTATACTGTTTTCAGTAAAAACTCAGGAGAAATAGCTTGAATCCGACAAAAACCGGAATAAAGGACACTGATTTTTCATTCCTTTTGATCTGCGGGGTCTGCAGTGCGATCTCGGTCCTCTCCATGTATTCCATATACAGGCACATGAACATAATGGCCACCTTAAGGCCTGTTATCGTTCAGCTCGGAGCGAGCCTGATAGGACTGGTCGCCGCTTTTCTGATCTCATTCATAGACTATAGGGAACTGTGCGAGCACTGGCAGCTGCACAGTGCCGTAGCATATGCCTTAATGTTGCTGACTGCCATTTTCGGATACGCACCTCCCGGCACGACAAACAAGGCATGGATACAACTGCCTTTCGGAATGTCGCTGCAGACCAGTGAGATACTCAAGATCAGTACGGTGCTCTTGATGGCGATGGTCTTCGAGAAGTGCAAGAACAATCTCAATGAGATAAAAACACTGGTCAAGGTAGTAGGGATCGCTCTGATACCCATCGCCGCCGTGGCGTTCCAGAAGGACGGAGGGACCCTCCTTGTGTTCCTCATCATGATAGCATGCATGTTCTTTGCCGCCGGCATCAGCTGGAAGGTGGTGGCCCTGGGGTTCGGCGCGCTCGTTATAGGAAGTCCGCTGATCTGGTTCGTCCTGCTGGAGGATTACCAGAAGAACAGGATACTCGGACTTCTGCATCCCGAGCAGTTCACGCGGACCATGTGGCAGCAGATCAACGGAAGGATCTCCATCGGCAGCGGAAGGATAATAGGGAAGGGCTTCTTCGTGGACACCCACAACAATACTCCTTTGGCCTATAACGACTTCATCTTCTCCTTCATAGCGGAGAGCATAGGCTTTGTGGGAACCGTACTGCTTCTTATCCTGATATTCTTCCTCTGGTTCAAGATGATCCAGCTGCGGAGAAGATCCGACATTCAGGGCGCCATAATCTGCGTAGGCATATTCTCGATGCTGATGGCACAGACTTTCATCAACGTAGGAATGAACCTCATGCTACTGCCCGTCATTGGAGTCACGCTCCCGTTGTTCACGGCTGGAGGGACCAGCGTCGTGGTGGTATATGCCGCGGTCGGACTGGTCATGAGCGTTGCAAGACAGAATCCCAAGACGTTGTTTGATTAATAGAGTGTCTCTCGCTCGAACAGCGAGAGACACTTTTCTTATGGCTGAAAAAATGTTGCATAATAGCCTGAAAAGTGCAGATTGGATTCACTTATCTGATTTACACTTACAGGGTAATACCGGTATAATGGATGATTAATAATCTCGAAAGGAAAATGGTAGTCATACGATGATAACAGTTCGGGAATACTATCGTTGTCAGTATCTATAACAACAAAACATGGCCAATACATAAATTCATCATAGTACCCCATTCGATCTAGCCAGCTGTTACAAAGAACTAATTCCCCGTCTGGTCCGCTCTGTATCGTTGTATAGAATGGTTGATATATTGTCATATCTTTTGTAGAACCAATTCGGTCCAGGGTTTTCTCATACAGAATGTATAGGTGTGGGTCATAGTAAGTCTTTTTATTAACCTCAATGATTTTGTCGTTGACAAAAACCACGGTAAATCTGTAGATAGCTCTTTGTAAATCATCGTCAAATGTGTAATACTCCAGTCCAGAGCAATCATTATCGCTTGCGATATTACATGCTGTAACTATGGCATAGGAGTTGTCGTTAAACACGAATTCCCAGGATTCCCGAATAATAACGGGAGACTGTATTTTACCTGGGATAAGAACAAAATCACTTGATTCTGAAGGGTAGGTAAGCGGTATATACATTTCTGGATTCTCAAGATACAAATTTTCAAGGATCGGCTCCACTTGTTCGACCCATTCACTTCTTGGAGCACGATTACTATATTGATAGTTTGTGTATCTGACTTTCGAAGTGGTCATGCTTATTGGTTCATTTGATTGGAATAATACATCACTATCAGTTAAGGACTCATACCCAGTAGAATCACTGGTATAATAATCTTTTGCGTATAGACTGTAAGTTCGTTTGTTAGATTCTTTTATTCTATCCCAAATCAATTTGTAGACTTCTCGTGTTTCCGCTTGAATATCTTGATAGCTGGTCTTATAACTGTTTCCATCTATCTTCAAATTGACAGTCAGATAATAATCACGGATATTACTATTCTTGTTGTTAAATTGTCTGGGTCTAGCCAACCACATATTTACTTCAGATATAGAGCCATTGCCATAATCCCGGGAATTAATGTCTACTGATTGAAGATCGGTAATTGTTTTCCACGCAGTGATTTCATTAGTGGAGTACGATTTGTTTGGTGCTTCCGCTTCGCCAGAAGAATCCATAGCTTTGTCGTCAAAAATGCTTTCTGTAGAGTTGATATCTAAACTATTGCTGATTTCCACAGACGACTTATCCATCTCCATGGCACAGGAAGATAGAGCCAACCAAAGAAGTAATCCAATCATAGAAAGAAACTTGAAATATGCCTTAGTCATTTTATTCTCCAAGAATAGAACGCATCATTGTTGTTTTCAGTATACTTTTGAAAGCTACTGAAAGCAAGATACTCCTGGATACACAAAACCATCTTCAATTCTTTATTGATGGAAAACTTAGCGAAAGTGCTACTCGAGGAACCCGCTGTCATTTCACTAGGACAAGTTTCATTCACAATAATCTCAGCTTGACAAAAGAAATAAGTCGCTTTAGCTTTGCAGCCGACATTGATTATTGTAGATTACCTTTTTCCTTTAAACATAATCAAATTAGGTTACCCACTTTTTTATTCCTAGAAAAACGACCCCTATAAACAGGGAAAAGACATACATAAAATGGCATGGTTTGTCACCATGCCATTAAACAACTTATGTGTAATGCAGAGAAAAATACCTCTGACTTCCTTTTTGGTATATCAATTCATCGGCTGCCTTCTGAAGAAATCTTCAAGAGATTCCGAACCCGGCCTGCCGTGACAGTTCTTGTACTTTTTGCCGCTTCCGCATGGGCACGGCTCGTTCCTTCCGATCTTTCTGCCTTTCTTGATCGGCTGTCTTACTTCGGATTCCTCTCCGCCGCCCGATGTGCCGGTGATCTTCGCGACCCGCTCACGTTTGACGTTTTCACCGCTCTGGGTCTTGATCTTTGCGCTGATGAGCATCCTTGCGGTATCCTGTCTGATCGATTCTACCATCTCGTCGAACATAGCAAAGCCTTCGGTGCGGTAGGTGTCGTAAGGATTGTGCTGACCGTAGCTTCGAAGGTTCATACCCTTTCTCAGCTCATCCATCGCATCGATGTGATCCATCCACTTGGAGTCGACGTTTCTCAAAAGAACTATCCTCTCGAATTCTCTCATCTGCTCGGAGCCGATGACGGCCTCCTTTTCGGCAAGGATCTTCTCAGCCTTGTCCGTGACTGTATCAATGATATCCTCCACAGTCAGCGAAGCAAGCTGCTCATCCGTATAGCTGAGATCTGTGTCTGAGAGGAGCCATCCGCGGTACATGTCCTTGAGGCTCATGAGGTTCCACTGCGTCGGATCGTCACCTGAGCAGAAGGTACGTACGTTGTCACTGATGGACTGGGTGACCATCTCATGTACGCTTCCTGAGACATCTTCACCGTTAAGGACCTCTCCGCGCTGACCGTATATGATCTCACGCTGGGTGTTCATGACATCGTCGTACTGGAGCACGCTCTTTCTTATGTCAAAGTTCCTTCCTTCAATCCTCTTCTGGGCGGTCTCTATGGTGTTCGTTATCATCTTGTTGTCGATCGGTATGCTGTCATCGAATCCGATCTTCTCCATGATGGAGGCTGTCCTGTCTCCGCCGAAAAGACGCATCAGGTCATCTTCCAGACTGACATAGAATCTTGTGCAGCCAGGGTCTCCCTGACGTCCGGCACGGCCTCTGAGCTGATTGTCTATACGTCTTGACTCATGCCTTTCAGTGCCGAGTATTAGCAGTCCGCCTGCATCCCTGACCTTCTGTGCCATAGGAGCAAGTTCTTCTTTATGCTTCTCATTCAGTCTGGCAAACTCTGCCCTGGCAGCAAGTATCTCCTCATCATCCGTATTGAAGAATGCCGTTGCATTTTCTATCATTTCCTCGTCGTAGCCTGCTTTTCTCATGTCATTCTTAGCCATGAATTCAGCATTTCCGCCGAGTATGATATCGGTTCCACGTCCGGCCATGTTCGTAGCAATGGTAACAGCACCGTACCGTCCGGCCTGTGCAACAATCTCTGCTTCTTTCTCATGGAATTTGGCATTGAGGACTTCATGCTTGATGCCGCGTTTTTTCAGCAGCTTGCTCACCAATTCACTCTTTTCGATGGATATAGTACCTATGAGAACAGGCTGACCTGTTGCATGAGCCTCGACGGCCGCATCTGCCACAGCTTCGAACTTGCCTTTCTCGGTTTTGTAGACTATATCGTTAAGGTCTTTCCTGATGAGAGGCTTGTTTGTCGGTATCTCAACAACAGACAGTCCGTAGATCTGAAGGAATTCGTCCGCTTCGCTCATTGCTGTACCGGTCATTCCTGCCAGCTTCTTGTACATCCTGAAGTAGTTCTGGAAGGTGATGGTGGCGAGAGTCTTGCTCTCACGTTCAATCTTGACACCCTCCTTGGCTTCTATGGCCTGATGCAGACCGTCGGAATAGCGCCTTCCGTCCATGAGACGTCCGGTGAACTCATCTACGATGATGACCTGTCCGTCCTTGACTATGTAGTCTATGTCGCGCTTCATGATCGCATTGGCACTGAGAGCCTGGCTTATATGATGGGCAAGGACCATGTTCTCGGCGTCAGCATAGTTATCGAGATTGAAGTACTTTTCGACCTTCTCAATACCGTTCTTTGTAAGAGTGGCGTGTCTTGCCTTTTCGTCGACGATAACGTCCTGCGTAACGACATCAAGGTCTTCCTTGCTGTCCTGTTCTGCGATAACGAAATATGAGAGGCTCTTCGCAAAGGTATCCGCCACTTTGTACATGTCAGTGCTCTTATCGCCCTGACCTGAAATGATCAGAGGAGTCCTTGCCTCGTCTATGAGAATGGAGTCGACCTCGTCTACGATGGCATAGTTGAAGCCTCTCTGGACCTGGTTCTCCTTGTAGAGAGCCATATTGTCTCTCAGATAATCAAAGCCGAACTCATTATTGGTGCCGTAGGTTATGTCCGCCGCATATGCAGCTTTCTTCTCGGCAGGTGTCATTCCGTGAACGACCAGTCCTACGGACATGCCCAGGTAGTTATAGAGCTTACCCATCCACTGACTGTCACGTCGTGCCAGATAGTCGTTTACCGTGACCACGTGGACGCCGTCACCGGTTAGAGCATTCAGGTATGCAGGAAGTGTTGCGACAAGAGTTTTTCCTTCACCTGTCTTCATCTCGGCGATGTTGTTCCTGTGAAGAGCGATGCCGCCGGCGACCTGAACAGGGAAGTGCTTCATCTCCAGTACTCTGTCGGAGGCCTCTCTGCAGACTGCAAAAGCGTCAGGCAGGATATCATCCGTGGTCTCGCCGTTGGCAAGTCTCTGCTTGAGTATCCGCGTCTGTCCCTTGAGCTCATCGTCACTCATGGCATGATACTTGCTCTCGAGGCTGAGCACCTTGTTTTTTATAGGCTCGATCTTCTTGAGTTCCTTGGCTTCATAGCTTCCGAATAATTTAGTTATCAATGACATTTATATATCCCTCTGAAAGTGGTTGTTAGTTAGTCTGATCGAATGTGATTGACTAAATAATAATACCATATTGTGTGTAAAAAACCAAATTCACTCATCAAAAGAAAAAAGAAACAGGAAGCGGAGTGACCGCTTCCCTATATCAGTTTTCAAGCTGTTTCATGAACGGCAGTCTTGCAAGTTCGGCCACGACTCTCTCCTTGTTGCGGAAAAGGACGACGGTCAAAGCAATAAGGGACAGTATCGACACAGTGCTGAACAGCATATTGCCCGACATTGCGAGATGCCCCGCAAGACAAGTCAGGACTGTAGGTATCGGCAGGGCCATGAGTGCTGCCGCAAGGAAGGTCTTCAGGTCGATATTGGCATGAGCAGCCCGGTATGGTATCGCCCCGTTGGGAAATCCGGGAGTTAGAAACGCCATCATGGTATATACGACCCTGTGGTTCGAACCCTGGAGCATATTGAGCCACTTGCCGACCCTCGGGAACGCTTCAGCAAGTTCGTTGATGTATTTTGATGTCTTATTCGCAATTAGGAATACAGCAAGATTAGCCAGAAGGCTCCGAGAGAAGCTGATCAAACTGCCCCAGAAGAAGCCGAAGGTCATGCCCGAAACGATCTGGATCGGGATAAGGGGCACGAAGATCAGCAGGACCTGGACGAAGCAGAGTATCCACAATACAAAAGCTCCTCTGAAGCGGCTTTGTCCTGTGATGAAAGTACTTAGGGCAGACTTGTCTCCCCGGCGGAATACCCGCCAGAGACCCGGAAGAAAGATAGAAAACAGCTTCCTTATCAGAGCTATTACTAGCCCGACAAACCCCAGAAAAGTCAGGGACAGTATGAGTGCAAGCTTTATGGCGGACCTGTCTGTTTTTTTAGGATTTTTCAAATCAGTATCCTTTAAGCATAACAATTTGAAGATTTATTGAAAGAGTGAGGTCTTTCAGCTAATTGCCGATAATTTTACCAAAAGGCCATGCTGCAATCAATCAAAAAACAGTTAATACTTGTAAGCGCGGTATTGAGATTTGTTTAGCATATATAAGTAAATCTTATACTTACATGAAAAGTGCACTATCGTTTCTCAAACAAAAAGACCCGACAGAGGTCGAGTCTTTAAAGGGCGTGTTTACGTGAAGTCGCATATGCGGAAGCTCAATCCTTCTTGCCCAGAGCCTTATTCTTTTCATTGGCCAGATATACTGCATTTGCTGCTGCGGCCCTGAAGGCGGAATCTTCCAAGGCAGCGACACCGACAATGGTGGAGCCACCCGGGCTGCAGACTGCATCTTTCAGCCGTCCGGGATGTTTTCCGCTCTCCAGCACCATGGAGGCTGAACCCTTGAGTACCTGTGCGGCATACCTGATGGCCATGTCTCGTGGAACGCCGCATCTGACCGCTCCGTCGGCAAGAGCATCGATAAACATGTATGCAAATGCAGGGGTGCACCCTGAAATGGCACTGGCGGCCTCCAGAGTATCCTCGTTCACCATTTCGACCAGCCCGCATTCGGAGAACAGGTTTTCAAATTCAAGGCATTCGTCATCTGTTACAAGATCGTTCGGTGTATAGATTATCAGGCCCTGGCCAACCTCTGCAGGAGTGTTTGGCAAGGCTCTGATAATGGGTAGCTTCACCCCGTTGCTGAGCGGTATCTCAGAGAGACTTGCAAGGTCGATGCCCGCAGCGATAGACACGAGTACCTGTCTTCTGTCCGCCCTGTAATTGCTTTCCAGCATAGTCATGATGGTCTCTTGGACGCCCCTGAGGATCTGAGGCTTGACCGCCAGGACTACATAGTCGGCGTTTGCTGCCGCCTCGGATTCATTTCCGGCGATCCAGCAGCCGATCGGTTGGGCAAGAGCAGTAGCCTTTGTCATGTCCACATCATATATGATCACTTCCGAAGGGTCGGTTGTTTTGCAGACGCCCTTGATAAGAGCGCTTCCCATGTTGCCGGTGCCTATAAACGCTATCTTCATTTTGCCCTCCAATTAATACAATAGTTTCCTTTTACCCGATTGTATCATTTTGAATGGATTCACACAACCACGTCGAATTGACTTAAGGGTACGGTATATGTATAATTCTTGGGTATATTATATAGGATTTACGGAGAATACAGATGCTCTTTTTTGATCTGTTCATGATAGCGGTCGGACTGTCGATGGATGCCTTTGCCGTGTCGATTTGCAAGGGACTTGCGACCAAAAGGATCGAGCCTAAGTACTATCTGTCTGTCGGGCTCTGGTTCGGCGGTTTTCAGGCAGGAATGCCCCTGCTCGGATACTTTCTCGGTTCTGCGTTTGAAGAAAAAATAAGCAGATATGACCATTGGGTAGCTTTTATCCTGCTCGGACTCATAGGCATAAATATGATAAGGGAAGCCTTTTCGAAAGAAGAGGATGAAGAGAACGCCTCGTTTTCAGCCCGAACCATGCTGCCGATGGCAGTGGCAACCAGTATAGATGCACTGACTGTAGGAATAATGTTCGGTATCACTCCGGGAGTCAATATCCGGACGCGGATTTCACTTATCGGCATCACCACGTTCTGCTTCTCTGCCCGGGGACTGAAGATCGGTCATGTGTTCGGCCTTAAGTACAAGAGCAAGGCCGAGATACTTGGAGGTCTGATACTTATTAGTATGGGAATAAGGATACTTCTTGAGCATCTCGGAATCATCGGATAAAGGAAAAGACCTGCTGTCATATGACAACAGGTCTTTGTGGTTGCGGAGGAAGGATTTGAACCAACGACCTCCGGGTTATGAGCCCGACGAGCTACCGGACTGCTCTACTCCGCGATATTTAGCTTATTTATTATACCAGTGAGACGGCATACTGTCAACACTTATTTTCAGGGCCGCCGAAAAACGGCGGCCCCGGTCATAGATCACTTATCGCTCTCTTCTTTTTCTTCAGGCTTAGATTTCTCTTCCTCAATGGAACTCTTGACCTCTCCAAGGAGTTCGGTTGCCTTGTCTATGGCAGCTACAGCAGCTTCACCGGCCTTCTCGGCAAGATCGGCTGTCGCTTCCTTGATATCGCTGATGACATCCTGAAGCTTATCTTCATCTGTCAAAGGATCTTCAGTGTCGAAATCCTCATCTTCTTCATCATTGTAAAGAAGATCCTCATATTCATTGAGCTCCTGGTCCTTCTTGTAGAGATAGTATGCGGCTGCTCCCAGAGTTGCTCCTGCAGCAGCAATTACGGATACAAGTGCCAAAAAATTCTTCATCGATTTCTTCTCCCTTTCTGTGACAGTTCCTTTAACGGATCTGTGATTCATTTTTTCGAAAGCCTTTATTGCAGCCTCGGTCGCCCGAAGTTCTGATTTCAGGACCAGCCTTCTGCCTTTAAGTGCGGCGCCGCCTGCAATAAGTGCGGTCTTCTTTGTTTTTTCGTTCAGCATATTCTTATCATCTCCTCAAATATACTGCGATTATAGTATATCACTTCAGGGTGGTCTTGGTAATGAAATATTTGTGATATTTGAGCAGAAGCCGGCGTTTCGGGCAAAGCCGCAGGAGGAAGATTTGTGTTGACATCCTATGGTTTAAGTGTTAATATATCAATACTAAATATGGCTTAACAGCTTCGGCATGGAGATTTACTCAAGAGGTCGAAGAGGCGCCCCTGCTAAGGGTGTAGGGCGGGTAACCGTCGCGAGGGTTCAAATCCCTCAATCTCCGCCACAAAAAAAGACTCGGATGTTCCGAGTCTTTTGCTTTTATATATCCTTTTTTTTACAGCACCTGGCTGAGGAATTCCTGCGTTCTCGGGTTCTGGGGGTGGTTGAACAGTTCATCAGGAGTCCCTTCTTCCGCGATCTGTCCGTCGTCAATGAAGATGACCCTGTCTGAGACTTCTCTCGCAAAGCCCATCTCATGAGTGACTATCACGATCGTCATTCCCCGGTCTACCAGTTCTCTGATGACATTGAGCACTCCCTTGACCATTTCCGGGTCAAGAGCTGACGTAGGCTCGTCAAACAGTATGACCTCCGGATCCATTGCCATTGCCCTGATTATAGCCAGGCGCTGTTTCTGTCCGCCTGATAGCTTTCTGGGGAATTCCTTCCGCTTGTCGCTCATGCCCACGGCCTCAAGGAGAGCCATTGCCCTGTCCTCGGCCTCCTTTCTCGGCATACCTCTTTCAAGTCTGGGAGCAAGGGTGATGTTATCGATCACGTTCAGGTTGTTGAACACGTTGAAGTGCTGGAACACCATGCCCATCTTCTGCCTGTGCCGGTCGACATTTACACCCTTGGCGGTGATATCCACTCCGTCAAATATGATCTGACCCGACGTAGGAGTCTCAAGAAGGTTCAGGCACCTGAGAAAGGTGCTCTTTCCACCGCCTGACGGACCGATTATCGAAAGGACCTCACCGACTCTGATCCGGGTGGATATGCCCTTGAGCACCTCAAGATCCCCGAAGTTCTTTTTGAGATCCCTTACTTCAATTAAAACTCTGCTGCCTTCTCTAATCACTTTCCTTAAGCTTCCTTTCAAAAATACCGAGCAGGAACGTCAGAACATATGTAAGGATGAGATACACGAGACCTATTATCATAAGCGATGGAATAGGCTTGTATGTCACTGTCTGGACTGTTCTCCAGCTGGTCATCAATTCGCCGATGAAAAAGGTCGAACCGAGTGAAGTCTGCTTGAGCATTGCTATGAACTCATTGCCCAGAGCAGGGAGTATGTTCTTGAGCGCCTGAGGCATAACTATGTATCTGAACATGTAGCTGTTCCTGATGCCGAGGCTCTTGGCGGCCTCTTTCTGTCCGACATCCACGGCCTCTATGCCGGCTCTTATGACTTCGGAAATGAAAGAGGATCCGTTGATTATCAGCGCCACGATGATGCATGTCCTGTCCGAAAGGGCGATCGGAGACACCTTTGGCAGCCACAGCCAGAAGAAATACAGCTGCAGCAGTATGGGAGTTCCGCGGATAACTCCGTTGTATGTGAACGCAATGCTGTTGAGCACCTTGTTCTTGCTCATTTTAAAGAAGGCTATGACCGCTCCGAGTATGGTCCCGAAGAATATGGTTATGATGCTGAGAAGGAGAGTCCATTTGATGCCTTCAAAGAACACATAATCATATTTGGCCCAGATCTTTACAATATCCCGTATCATTATCTAATAGAATTCCTCGATCGTAGGTTTTTGTCAGTCGGCGATTCCCAATTCCTTGGCTCTCCGCTTGAACTCGTCATTCCACTGCTTGTAAAGACCTGTAGTTCTAAACTCGTCGATGATACTGTTGAGCTCGTCACAGAGTTCGGTCTCGCCCTTCATGACTGCGATGACGACGCCTTCCTTGTCAGGATCCACATAGAACTTGAAGTCCTTTGCGATGGCTAGTCCGAGAGTCGGATTTGCCTCTATGAACAGCTCGGCCATGTCAATGGCACAGGCTGCCGCATCTGCCTTGCCCTCTGAAACAGCCATGAATGTGTCGTTCATGCTGGAGAGGTATTTAAGCTCCTTGTACCGAGGGATCTGATTGAGTATGAAGCCCTCCTGAACGGAGCCCTTCTGAACGATGAGAGTTGCGTCGGCATAGCTCTCCCGCGTGGTGTACTTTTCGGCGTCCTCGGCACGGCAGATCATACCGTAACCCTTGTTGTCATCGGACTTGTAGTAGCTCTTGGTGAGCTCCATCGCTTCAGCCCTGCTCTCGGAATATGAGAGGGCAGAGAGGGCGATGTCATACTTTCCCTGCTGAACGCTGGAAAGGACCTCGGTGAACTCGAGAGGAACTATCTTCAGCTCCACACCGAGCTTGTCCGCGATGTATTTTGCAAGCTCTATGTCGGAGCCGACGATCTGGTCATCTGCCGGTCTTGTCGGGTCGATGAACTCGTTTGGAGCAAAATACGGCTCAGTGGCCACGGTGATGTAACCCCTCTGACGGATCTCTTCGAGCCTGTTTGAGGCTTCGACCGGCTCTTCATTGGAAGAAGAGGATGAGCAGGCTGCCAGTGAAAGCGCGATCACTGCGGCAAGCAGCAAAGTAAACAGTTTTTTCATTTTCTTTCTCCTTTTCGTGAAAATATGTTTTGTTTTGCATCTCATCGCAATGATCACCATAAAACAAAACGTCCTCCTGGCAAATACATGCCAAGAGGACGAAGAAATCTCGTGGTTCCACCTCTATTCGTCACCGTCTCACGACGGCGGCCTCATCGAGTTCAATCAAACTCTATCGCGGTAACGGGCGACACCGATCCAGTCTACTCGGGGATACCTTTCGGTGGATAGCTCAAAGATGTGTTCAACTGCGTTCTCATAGCCTTTTCCATCAGCCAAGGCCTCTCTGTAAATCAAAGCACAGTCTACTCTTTCTTATCAATGCTTTTGAGATGTTCAAATTATGAGTTAATTATATTCCCGGCTCAAAACGGTGTCAATCGCTCAAAATATACATTCTTTATGCGGCTATATCGCCGGCTTTTGTAGTTTTAAACAAAATAGGCATGTATTTATGCATTCCGGAGCCGGAACACAGCGACAGCTTAGGGAGCAGGTCCCAATTGACTGCGGGAGACGTCAGTTGTAGAATGGACATGACGGAATAAGTCGACAGACATACAGTTTTGGAGGAAGGATATGAACGTTAGTTTGCTTGATGTGGTCGGCCCGGTAATGATCGGACCATCCTCTTCACATACTGCGGGAGCAGCAAAGCTTGCAAAGACCGCAAGG
>JAEEGL016685013.1_pt1 | contig 18859 bp, 11 predicted proteins | sample 9134231 | NCBI WGS metagenome assembly JAEEGL01 (sample SAMN16246548, study PRJNA631951) | gut metagenome | biome: gut microbiome; feature: rumen; material: fiber-attached | host: Bos | place: Iran: Karaj | collected 2018-10 | reverse complement strand
CCGTGGGTAAAACCCACGGTTCCCACAGCCCCCTCAGATCCGACACGCCCCGCAGGGGCATCACCACCTGAGCCCCGCAGGGGCGACATAGTTTAGCCGTGGGCAACGCCCACGGATCCAACGGATTCCACAGATGCGACACGCCCCGCAGGGGCGACATAGTTTAGCCGTGGGTAAAACCCACGGTTCCCACAGCCCCCTCAGATCCGACACGCCCCGCAGGGGCATCACCACCTGAGCCCCGCAGGGGCGACATAGTTTAGCCGTGGGCAACGCCCACGGATCCAACGGATCCCACAGATGCGACACGCCCCGCAGGGGCGTCATACAGTTTAGCCGTGGGCAACGCCCACGGCTATCTGCGTCAATAATGGGATTCGCGGCGAATTAGATGATGATTACAGCGAATCAACCATCAGTTCGGTGACCAGTTTCGTGTATTCCACTGGATCGGGCAGCGGCGATCCTTCGGCCAGCAGCGACTGACCAAACAGAAGCTGCGCATATTTGGGAATCAATGCATCATCCGGATTGGCCGCAAATTTCGCATGCAGTTTCTCCAAAAGCGGGTGATTCGGATTGATTTCGAGTACGCGCTTTGACAAAGGAATCGGGCTGTTGCCCATCTTCGACAGAATGCGCTGCAAATGCGGACTCACATCGCCATCCAATCCCACCAGACATGCCGGAGATGTGGTTAGACGCGACGACAGTCTCACGCTCTCGACCTCGTTGCCAAGACTGGACTGCAGTTTCTTCATCAGGCCATCGAAATCCTTCTGCTGTGATTCGAGCTTCTCTCGTTTGGCTTTCTTTTCTTCCTCGTCGCCCAGCTCGACTTCACCACGGCCAATAAAGATAATCTTTTTGCCGTCCTCGAATTGGTTAATCTGCGAGAACAATATTTCATCGTATGGATCGACCAGATACAGCACTTCGTAACCTTTCTGCAAAAATGCCTCGAGATGCGGGCTGTTCTTTACAACCTCAAGCGACTCGCCGGTAATCGCATAGATATCTTTCTGTTCCGGCTTCATGCGCTTGATGTATTCCGCAAATGTCGTCATCGATTTCTTGTTCTTCTTGTCGCCGTCTTCGTCTTTTGCAGCTTCTGCAGCGGCCTTCTCATCTTCGGCAACCGTAAACGTCGATTCAAACTTCATCAGCTTGAGCAGCTTGTCTTTGTTGTCGAAATCGCTCGCCGCGCCTTCCTTGATCAGACGCGAATAATTCTCCCAGAACTTCTCATATTTTTCGGGATCGTTATCGGCAGCATTCTGCAGCATATCGAGTATTTTCTTGGTGATGTGCTTCTTAATCACCGAAATGCTGCGGTCTTTCTGCAAAATTTCACGCGAAAGATTCAGGTTCAAATCGGATGAATCGATCACGCCTTTTACAAAGCGCAGATAATCGGGCAGCAGCTGCTCGCACTGTTCCATAATCAGCACATGCTGCGCATGCAGACGCAGACCATATTTCGCGTCACGATAGTTCATATCGAACGGCGCACGCGACGGAACAAACAGCAAACCGCGGTATTCCAGCGTTCCCTCGGCTTTCACATTCAGACGGAACAACGGATCGGTCCAGTCGTAGGTGATGTGCTTATAGAATTCGTTATATTCCTCGTCTTTTACCTCGCTCTGATCCTTCAGCCAGATAGCCTTCATTGAATTGGCCTGTTCCCAGACCTTTTCGGTCACCATGTGCGTCGGATCGTTGCAGGTCGAAGCATCATGCCCTTCGGCTTCTTCCACACCCTCGCGGTGATGCTGGTGCGTGCATTCCACCATCACGGGATATTGCACGAAATCGCTGTATTTCTTGATGGTGCTCTTGATGGTATATTCATCGGTAAAATCATTGAGCTGGTCGTCTTCGTCGGCATTTCGCAGCTTGAGCACGATCGTCGTTCCGACCGAATCTTTGGTCGCATCTTCGATGGTATAAGCGCCATCACCGGTCGATTTAAAGGTGAAAGCCTTGTCCTGTCCCGCGCGGCGGCTGGTCACTTCGACTTCGTCAGCGACGATAAAAGCGGAATAAAATCCAACGCCAAACTGGCCGATCAGATTATTGGCCTGCTCCTGATTCTGTGCGGCCTTAAGCTGTTCCACAAAGGCTTTCGTGCCCGAATGCGCAATCGTTCCCAGATTGTGGATCATATCATCACGCGTCATGCCATCGCCGTTATCTTCGATGGTCAGCGTATGCGCATCCTTATCGGCATGAATCTTAATCTCAAGCGTTTCGCCGTCACCCAGCTTCGCGGGATCGGTCAGCGCTTCAAATCGCCGCCTGTCCAATGCATCCGATGCATTCGACACGAGCTCTCTCAAAAAGACATCCTTGCTCGAATAAAGCGAATGCGCCATCAGCTGAAGCAGCTCTTTGGTTTCCGATCGAAATTCAAAACGTTCCTGCGTCATTTCTTTGCCTCATCTCATCAAAAATAATCCGAATGCTCTGCATTAAAACTGCAGAACAATGACAGATGCACAACACTAAACACGCGCTCCCGGTCGGCAAATTTTTTTGTTGGGCTCGCTTTGGGGCGATTGCCGCCCCTGCAGCGCGCCTTGCCGGGCTATCGCTTTGCGATACGCCCGGCTTAACGCCCGGGCGCGTGCTTGCTCGCCAATCGCTCGCTGCGCCCTGCGCTTCGGCCTATCGCCTGCGGGCGATACGGCCTTTCTTCGCATTTCTATTAATTCAAACGCTCTTGCGTGAGATCATAACAGGCTGCGTTAAACCTGCGTGATTTCGCTGCAACCTAAAGAGTTTCACCCAACGGCTTTGAACGCCTGATGCCGATTTAAAGCATAAACCTCACCAAAGCTCCCGACACAAACCCCGGCAAAGGCCTCTGGCGGCTGTCGTACATCGTGCGATCATCCAGCATATTCTGGAAATACAATTCAAGCATCAGCGCGCGGTATCGATAGCCTATCGACAAATCCAGCAAATGCCGGTCTGCCATCCGCGCGGTTTTCGAAAAACCATCATACGCATGCCGATACAGCTGATAGCGCAGCCCCGCACGCACCGGTTTGAAAGATACCGACAATTCGGTATCCAACCGATGCCTGAATACAAACGGTATATCATAGCCATCGGTCTCTGTTTTTGTATAGGTATATCCCCCGCGCCAGACCACATCCAGCCCATCGTTCCGGATACCCGCCGTCAGTTTGATGGTGCCGCCGGCACCGGTTACATCCGACAGATTCTTTGCAACCGTCAGATAGCTCGTCACCGGCGTCCAGTGAATCGATTGCATATAATGATATACAAAAGCCTTTCCATCCAGTTTCAATGTTTGCAGTCCGGTAATTTCCGACAAATCCAGACCAAGCACCACATCCGAATGCACGCCTTCTTCAGGTTTCAGGTTGCGATCCCCGTGCACGCCTTCTGAAATATAGTATTTTTCTGCATATCCGGGTCTGCGCATCATATACCGCACCGATGCTTTGGCGCTGAAGATTTCGGGGTATGCATAGCCAACCGAAAGCCCGGCGGTCGGCTCCCAGTCGTTGTCGATCGATGCATCAAATCCGGCATCCGCCGATATATCCATCATGTGCGCCCCAAAATACAACGGCACATCTGCTCTGGCTGCAGCGCGGATACAATCTTCGGATGCATCATTCAATGATTTGTTTTCGGACAAATCGTCGAACGACTGATGCATATATTCAAACGACAGACCGAACGGATATCGGCCGAACCAGTCGTTATCGAACCGAACAAACAACCGGTTGTCGGCCGACGTCTGGTCTATTGCCCGCCCCACCAGCGGCGCAGGGTTCGAATAATGCTGGTAATTCAGGGTATGACTGATACTGAGCACCGGTTGATATATCCAGTCGCCCATCGATACGCCCGTATGATAAACCGCCGCACCGCTCAACAGATTCAATGTACGGTTCATCGCATCACGGCTGGCCGACGGATACTCTACCACGCCGCCGCCTGCAGCTTCCCGGTAACCGCCTGTGACCAGAACATCCATCCCCCAGTGCGCCCACGCTTTCGAATAACCTGCCGCAGCCCCGGCCTTATTCTCGCGCTCCTCAAAATCCGCTTTCCGCGTACCATTCTCATAAGCGAACCGGTTCATCTGGCGTGCGCCCCAGGCACGAAACAGCAAATGGGGATCATCGTGACCGATATCAAAGGTGTAGTTGTGCAGCGAATCCAGTCCGACCTGACCATACGTTCCTTCATCGCTGTGCGCCATCTGCATTTGCGCATGCGCAAACGACGACGTCCTGTTTTCGATATCGATCGCACCAAAGATTGCCGGCGAAAACAACCGCAGATCCGTTATGCCGTCAAACCATGGATTCGTCGGAATGCGCACCCGTTTGTATGCGATATCCACATCCACATGATGCCCCGTCAGCCCCTCGTGCGAAATCGACTTTACACCGGTGCTGTCACGCTTGACGACGATTTCACGGTTCAACGCATCCCACTGCGGTGCTGCAGATGCGGCCTGCGGCTCCGATCCGGCCGCAACCTCGACAGGTTCGAGCTCCAGCGGCTCCGCATAAACATGGTGCGAAATCAGCATGGCACCAATTGTTGATAAAACCGTCTTCTGCATATCATCAGGCTCTGTTGTACGAGCGTGAATCCAATTTTGGCTTATGGCTTATGGCTTATGGCTTATGGCTTATGGCTTATGGCTTATGGCTTATGGCTTATGGCTTATGGTATGGAGATGCATCAATTCCCCCCGGTAGTCGCTGCGCTTCAACCGGGGGCTATGAACATGGAAGCCCGATGGGCTTCTTATGCAGCAGTCCAACTATAAATTCGGCGGCTCCGCCCCCTCCCCGGACACTTTCTATTCTCGGTTGATTCTTATTCGCGGTTGATTCTATAGATATCAAGTGTTTCCATAAGACTGTTCAATACTGCGAGCGTATGACTGTCTGCATCATAGATGATATCCAATGGACCTTTGCGCGCAACCGACGAATCGGAGATTGTGGCTTCGAACTGTACTACGAATTTCCCGCTGCCCACCTTTACAAAGAACAATTTGTCGTGATTAAAATCCGCGATCACAAACAGATCATCATGCAAATAGCGAGCAACCAGCATCGTCGCAGATCCATCACCGATCGTAAAAGTATCCAGTATATTTAGATCGTGATCGAGCAAATGCGCCACACCTTTGAACGATGCGCCCGTGACGATATAATTCTTTGAAACCGCAGCAGTACCCGGATCATCATCGGAAAATATACTTTTTACAACAGCGAACCGACTATCCAGTTTTTGCAGTGCAGAGCCCTCGGTACCCGTAATCGCATAGTTGCTGTCGTATTGATATACGCCGGAACACGTGAGCAAATAGCCATCGTCCAAAATGACGATATCCACAGGATTCTTGCAAAATGTCGGTGTATTGATCGAATCGCTGCCACAGACTTTTGAAATCGATCCCGCTGCCGTAGAGTTTGCATAATCGTACTCATTGTTTACAAGCACATGGCAGCCGCCCGATGTAATAATCGCAGATGGCATGTTCAGCGTATCTGAATACAGCTCTGTGAGCGCTTTGGATGATTTGCTGTATTGGTAAAGTATATTCGTGTTCATCGCAACGATATATACATTTGATTCATCGGCCGAAACCTGCACCGGATTGCTGTCTTTGGGCAGCTTAATCAGTGAATTCTCATACTGGCCGGTCTTGATATGATAGACATCGATTTCGTTATTACCCGAATCGGCAATATAAATATCATCGCCATCCTTATATAGAGAATTTGGCCACATCCCGATCTGAAACTCACCAACGAACGACAAATCGTCCGGAAGACCTGCAGCTGTAGTCTTTTCATCATCCGTACAACCCAGTGCGCAGCACATCATTCCCGTGAAAGCCAAACCCAGCCATTTTTTGGTCATCTTATTCTCCTGTTGGAATCACCCAATGATTGTAAAACCGTGCAAAAGCACGGCGCCCGCGTATTGGCAAGGGGCTTGCCCCGCAGCCGATAGCGGGCGCAGGCGAGCTGTAGTGGCGGCCCGCCGGGGCCGCCGCAAAGCGAGCATTAATATGAATTACCAATTACAAATTGCCTTGCAGTTCTGGCATGAATCGCCTTTGCAATAGCTTTCGGTTGAATACCCGTAGCACGAATTGCCCGAATAGCAGCCGACATTGCCGTGTTGATCGGAATTCTGGCACGTCAGTTCCAGCACACGCCCATTGTTGCAGGTATACCATTTCTGGTCGCTGCAATACGAGAAGCTGTAAGCGCATTCGCCGCAATCTACGCCATTTTCGTCGCATGCAGCCAGCGAATACTGCGTGGAAACAAGTCCGCTGGAATCGTAATTCCACACCGAGACAATCTGTCTGCCATTGACGGTTATCTGCGGGTATTTGGCAAAGTCTTCGGTGCCCTGTCTTGAGTTCAGATAACCATAGTAGCAGTTTTCGGGATCGTCCAGAGCCAGCTGTTTCCACTTGCCATCGACGCATTTTGAGCGCATGCCTGTGATGGTTCCCGCGGGAACATTCACGATGGAATCGTATGTGGCCAGTTTTGTGTTTTCGGGAACATTGCCATTCTTGCAGACGAAATCGCCTTCGTGGCATTCGCCGCACCAGGTCTCGCCCGCGCATCCGGTCTCAGCGCAGTCTTTTCTGAGGCACGAGACGCCATCGGAACACGAGTAAATCGGCTGGTTTTCGCCATTGCGGCACATATAGACCACGCCGGTGCCTTCGGTATCATTCTCGCAGCTCGAGACGTAATCCAGGCAAGTGCCGCAGACCTTGCCCCTGCACGAGACCTTTGTGCCGTCGCCGAGTTCACATGTTCTTGTGGTGCAGCCGTCAGCGGTGCATGTGCGAAGCTGGCCCACGCCATTGGCGTCGTTTGTGCAGTCCGACTCACCCGGAGAAATGGGGATATTCGGGCACTTGCCGCTCTGTGTGCTGCACAGCACGCCTTCTTCGCAATCCTCGCCATCGCATCTGCACCGGCTGCCCGACATTACGCCGCCCGAATAGCTGCAAAGCTGCGAAAAATCCGGCTTTGCCGGTTCCGGACATTTGTTGCTCACGCAAAGCTGCCATGCTGCGCATCTTTCGCCATCGCAGGTGCAGACGCTGCCGTCCGGCGTTCCGCCGCTTTCGGTGCATGCAGTTTTGAACTGATCGGGATCGACGTGAACGGGGCACGCTTTGCTGTCGGCATTGCACAAGTCGCCCGAGTCACAGGTCACGCCGGCGCACACGCAGCGGCCATCCGCAAATGTGCCGCCCGAGCTCACGCAGAGCGCATCGAATGTCTGGGGCGCAACCACCGTTGTGCCGGGCGTCGAATCATCATCGTCACACGCCCAGACGCCAAGTGATGCCAATAACAAGGTTACTGCAAATAATGACTTTTTCATGGTATTTCCTGCATCATCGCTGAATGATAGTACCAACATGCCCCTTTGGGCGCATCATGATGATGAATGAGCCTAGTAATTCACAGAAAATAAATCAAATAATAAATTTTACTATGTGTAGAGGGCTGAACCGTGACGTGATGGTGGATCTACAGTTTTGGCATGAGGATTGCTTTGCCCGAAACGCGACGCTCGATGCTCGACGCTCGACGCCAGGAACTATGGACAGGGTCGCCAGCCAACGCAAAAATTTTTTGAATACCCGAAAAACAAAAGCGTTAAAAGGCGACAGGAACGCAGCAGCCCCGCGCTGCCAGCGATTGAGTGATGCCGGAGTTTGTGAACCAAGCCGGAAATTTAAGGGAGAAAACAATGCATTTGAATAAGTTCGCCATTTTGTTTGCAGGTCTGATGCTCGTTTCACCGATTGCCTTCGCACAGGAAGCCGCGCCCGAAGCGCCCGCAGCCGAAGCACCTGCGCCGGCCCCCGCACCTGCTGCCGATCCCGCGCCTGCCGCAGCCCCTGCACCTGCTGTCAAAGCCGGTGCTGCCGTCGTTAAAGACAAAAACGACCTCGCCGGTGCCACCGCAGTGCTCGCCAAATGTGACGAGAACCACAACTATTTTAAAGATCAGCAGATCCGCACCGATATGGTGCTCAACGGCGGCGTCCACAAAAACGTCAAATATTCGTTCGACACCTATACCCGCGGCCTCAAGCGCTCGGTCCGTTTTGACGAGCCCGCCGAAATGCGCGGCATGGGCGTCGTGACCAAGGGACGCGACGAAGTTTATGCCCGTCTGCCAGATTCCAGCAAGGTCCGCCGCGTCGGTACACACGCAAAACGCCAGAGCTTCTATGGTTCCGACTGGTCGATGGACGATATGTCGATGATCTATTACGGCCAGGATTATGATGTCGTCAAAATCCTCAACCTCGACGACAAAGGCCACTACGTATTCGAGCTCAAACTCAAAGACGGCGTCGATCTGCCCTATCCTAAACTCGTCATCAAAATCGAAAAAACCCGTCTGCTCATGGACTACATCGAGTACTACGACGACACCCAGAGCCTCAAAAAAACCCAGGAACGCTTCGATCTCAAAGACATCGGATCCGGTCATCTGGTCTATTCGCACATCAAAGTGACCGATGCCGCGACCAAGCACACCACCGAGAACTTCGTGCTCTCCGAAAAGATCAATCAGAACATTCCCGACGAAACGTTCACAAAACGCTGGCTCGTCCGCAGCATGTAACCCATTCACGCCCAAAACCGTCCAGACTCCCGGAACCCCGCTTCCGGGAGTTTTTTTATGTGCAGTGACAAAGCATAACTATATCATTCTGCGGCGCGTAGCCGCGCAACGCATGTGCTTACGGCGCAAGCCGTCCCAAATGGCATGAGGCAAAACAATAACTTATATGCTCGCATCAAAAGCCAGGGCCACTTCCCCCCTGCATCAAAAAGTGGTATATGCCTGTGCGCGATTGGGCAATCATGCCCGTCTACTGTGGGTTCCGATATGGTAATGTATATAACAACGGGTGGATTTAAGGCGCTGAAAGACGAGTTTGAATACCTCAAGTCGGTCGAGCGCCCCAAGGTGGTCAACGAAGTCGCCGAAGCCGCGGCCCAGGGCGACCGCAGCGAAAACGCCGAATATATCTATGGCAAGCGACGCCTGCGCGAAATCGACGGACGCATGCGCTTTCTGAACAAAAACTTCGCCGAAATGCAGGTCATCGATCCCAAACTGCCACGCGGCGACAAAGTCTTTTTCGGCGCAACCGTCACGCTCTACGACGAGGAACAGGACGCCGAAATGACCTATCAAATCGTCGGGCCCCTCGACACGCTCGACGACACCCATATCAGCTACCAGTCACCGGTCGGACAGGCGCTGCTCGGCAAGTCGATCGACGATTCCGTCACCATCCGCACGCCCAAAGAAGTCCGGCACGTCACCATTATGGATGTCGCCTACATCTGAGGACGATATGGATTACTCGATTTCGCAGGTCGCCGAACAAACCGGACTCAGCGTCCACACCCTGCGGTTTTACGATCGCGAGGGCCTCATTCCCGAAGTGCACCGCGTCAACGGCCGGCGCCGCTACACAGATGCAGATCTGCGCTGGATTCGCATCCTGTGCTGCCTCAAATCGACGGGCATGCCGCTGAACGACATCAAACAATACGTCGAACTGTGCAAACGCGGCGACGAAACCCTCACACAGCGCCGCGCCATGATTCTCAAACAGCGAGAAATCGTGACCAGACAAATCGAGGCCCTCAAAGAACCGCTCCGCGCCATCGAGCATAAAATCGCCTACTACGACGAAGCCACGACCATCACATGTGAATAGCTGTAAAGCGTGGAAATTAGATCCCGAAACACAGGTGCTCTGGATCCCCAGCTATAAACCATAAGCCATAAGCTATAAGCCATAAGCCATAAGCTATAAGCTATAAGCCATAAGCAGTTAATATCTATACAGGTTCAACACAGTCTATTTTATGTGTGCGCGGCTATCTGCGATACGCCGCGCCGCGCGCCTATGCCTGCGGCATACAGCGCGCTATTCATTCTATTCTCCCAATTCCGCCTCAGTTGCAGGTTCACAGCCATCCGCCTTCAGACACGTCCGTTTTCCCGAAAGCACCGGACAAAGCAGATCTTCATACGAAAACGTCAGCTTGGAGGATTGACTGCCATCATCGTTGACTGTAGTGCTAAGTTTAATCAGTTCACTGCAGGGAAGCCATTGTTTGACTTCCAATGTACTAATTTTACCATCCTGTTCGACCATAACAGTATTCAATGATTCTTGTACCGCTCCACTGTTTTTCATGTCTTTATCTATAGAATTCGTATCGATTGAAAAACCATCCTTCTCGGATTCCAATATATTTGCAGCGTATGGATGATAAGGTTTCATCGGGATAGAATCGGCTGAAAGTTCGGAGATTCCCGTGAGACCAGGTTGATAGATATAATCAGTGAACCAACAGTCCTCCATTGGTGTTTTATAGGCGCGATGTATCTTGCATTGCTCATTGGAACTCGAGGAATCATTGAGCTTACCACAGTCTGCCAATGCCGTGAGTTTTGAAACATTAACATCAGTCAAGCAGCCAGGCGTGACGTAATACAAATCCTCCAAATGATTCAAAAAGCTTCCAAAACAGGTTCCGTAATTATCGTGATAGGTTGCATAACCACTATAATTCGCATCAGTACCGGGGCAGCCTGGGTTATTAACATTGGTGCATCTAGGCACATTGCTAAACAAATTGCTTGTAGGTTTCCATTTGTTATCGTATGTAATATCACTGTTTACCAAAACGCCGTCGACCGCCAAACCATTATAAGTGGGAACATAGCGAATAAACCCAGCGTAATTTGCGCCTTTTGTTTTCACATTGGCAGACACAAGAATATTGGTCAGCTCCGTTTTTGACGAACTAAAGCTGGCGTAATCGATAAAACCAGCAGCATTATTTGTACCGCCCAACACTTCATTTGCATTGGAAATCACATTATCTATGCTGCACACATCCTCTGCAGAATCCACGGTAAGTCTCGCAACAAAACCAGCTGCATAGTTGGAGGTTGCGTTTACCTTATTTACTTCGCTAATGACATTCTTAATCGACAAACGTTTTAATCCGCTCAGGGTACCGACAAATCCAGCAGCCTGATTGTTCGCTTGTACGCAATCAGCCTCCGAACAGCGATTAATCACATCCTCGATGGTGATATTTCCAGACAAAGACCCCGCGACACCACCGGTTCCAAGATTATTTCCAGAAGTATTCGCTTCTGATTGCACAGATTTAAACTGATTGGAGATATTGCTAAGCAATATGGTGGACGATGGACCGGAACTGCCGACAATGCCGCCTGCTACAGATTTTTTGCTGTAAACCGTTGAAGAATCGATGCTGCTGGATGAGATTTCAAGCATACCATCTGTGTGACCAACCAACCCACCCGCCACATGCTGGCTACTGCGCACTGAAGGCGATCTATAATCCACAGATGAAATCGTCACATCCCCCAGACTAAGTGCTATGATTCCGCCAGCATAACAATTATTAGAGTTAGTTGTAGTAAAAGTAGAACTAACACTTATCATTGCCGGAAAACCGGTAGCATCGGTTGTCTGTTCTACAGAAGAAATCGTTAAATTTGCGCCACTCTGAACGGTTCCGATCAATCCGCCTGTCTTGATTTTCCCCTCAACCATAAGTTTTTTCGAAATCGTAACGTTCGAAATCGAAGACGTCCCGCCGGAAACATTACCACCGATGCCACCGATACCACCGTCGCCAATACCGGTTCCATTAATCGTCACATCATTCAGCTTCACCCCATTCACGATTGCAGTATTCATATCGCCGAGCAAACCACCGACACTGTTCGCGCCTCTTACGATTACACTATTCATCGTGATATTATCAATGTTCGCAGCACCACTATTATTACTAATCCCAAGCAATCCACCGACATTTTTATTTCCAGTAACAGTTCCACCGCTCAAAGTTATCTCACGAATACTCAACTGATCGCCATTATTCTTCACACCAATCAAACCACCGATCCCCAATGCAGAATTCGCACCACCGACACTCATTCCGACCATAGATATAGCAGAAATGCTCAAAGGTTTGCCATTATTAATGGCGCCAATCAATCCACCTGCACTGTTACTGTAACTGTTATTTGTCGAGACCACATTAAATGATCCGTTATCTTCTGCATTTACCGTAACATTATTAATTTCGTTTATATCATTCTTTGATGAAGCAGAACCATTGCCATTGTACTGTGCAAACAAACCTCCAGCTGCACCATTGCATTTTACATCAAAACCAGATGTAATGGTCACACCAGATACGACAAAATCATCGTTCAAGTCTGCAACCAAACCTGCGCAATTGCCTGTTGTATGACCCGTATGCACGACTACATTACTTAATGCCAAATTATTGATCGACAGCTTTCCCGTGTCGTTATCATTCAGAACGCTGCCGAACAAAGCACCGACATTCGACAGCTTTGAATCAACCTTAATACTCTTCAATGTAATATGATTCAAAGATAGTGGTTTTGCATTTTCAGCAATCAAAGCCCTGGCGTTAGTCGTAATATTACTAAACGTCAAATTGTTGATTTCTTTCAACGCACTGTCAGGTGCGATATCTGCAAAAATCGTCGATATCTTTGTAGAATCAGCATTCCGTCCATCGATCACCGCATTATTCATCCCCCTAATCGACTTAAGACTATTCGAAACTGGAATCTTAAAGCAAAGACCTGAGGTACAATTGATTTTTCCAACAAACACCAAAGATTCAACTTCTGTACAATACGTGGCATAGGTCGCAAGATCACTTTCCTCACACACATAAAATGTTTCAACATTTTTTTCATTATAAAGATTGCCGCACTTATTCTCGCATTGATTCTTCACACAATCAAACAGGCATGACTCTTCGATCCAGGACCAATCACCTGTGCCTTCATTTTGTGTACATGTCAGCTGCCTTTTACCATCTGCCGAACATTTGGTGCGGTTAATATTAGTTTCAGAGCAATCAGGTTCTATGCATGTGCCGGTCGATTCATCACAGCCATTTTCACAATCGATAAAATTCCATCTGCCATTTGTACATATCTTTTGCTTCCCGTCTTCACACACATTTGAGTCAACATCTTTGCATTCATCAGCTATTGGGGTACACATATTTGAAACGCATGAATAACTGTTGTCACCATCACCAATACAATCATCTGGGCGGAGACATTGCACACACCGATGCACTTCCTGATTGCAAAACGGTCTGTCATTTTCAACACACTGCTTATCATCTTCACATTCGTATTGATTGCAATTGCCGTCCGGGCATTCCCGGCATTTGCCATCGTCACATCCCCATGGGCAGTTGATTTCCGCAAAGCTGCCCCCCTCGATATTGCCTTCGATGTATTCCGAACACTCCATTTTCAAGATATGGCTGTTTTCGGTCTGCTCACATTGCATCTGTAATTTGCTATAATCACATTTCACGTTCGAGTTGCATGCAACCGGGTGATCGCCCAGCTTAATCTCGACATCTTCGCATTTGATGTGCCCATTTTCACAAGAACAATTGGTGCCTGGCACCGGCTCTTCAGCCGTCGGCTTTTTGCAATTCCCATTACCGTCACAGCCCTCATCGCACCAGATATTGTCGTTTTGCACCCACTTGGTTCCGATACAGATTTCCACCTTGCCCTTGGTGCCATTGTCCGTACAGCGCACAGTTCCCGGAGCAATTCCTTGGTCACAGTATTCTTCCTGCGGCAGATTTGTGGACGGCGTTGTGCCCGCGCCACCTTCATACTGGTAAGAAACATCACCGCATCCGGCAAGTGCGATGCAGGCAATCGAGCAAATAGCCAGGATATATTGTTTCATTTGAGTACCTCTAAGGTGTAGGTGCTTCGGCCTTTTGTATGGTCAGACAAAGGGGTTCGGGACAAATGCGCACGCACATGCCGCAGTCGATGCATTTTTCGGGGTTGGTGAAACGAACATGCAAGTATCCGGCTCGATTTCGGGAATCTGAGATTTCGAGGCATTTTCTGGGGCAGACATCCAGACAGAGTTTACAGGATTTGCATCGCGAGGGATCGATTTGCATAAGCGACAAAAAAAGAACAAAATGGGGCTAACCCCTTGAAGAAATGCATAAAATAGACGACATTACATACCAGCGATCGGATGTTGTCCGATTCGCACCGTCGGTGATTCTTAGTACGTTTGGAGGATTGTTGCAATGATCAGACGTGGTTTGCTTACGATTGTTGTGTTTTGTCTGATGGGAACGCTGGCGACTGCAGCCCCCAAAGAGAAACCGCGCAAAGGAAAACCTGCGGATCAGGCCGTGCTTGATCTGGGCGCGTCCTATACGAACGACAGCTCCATGCGCGTCGACGGCAATTTAAAAGACTGGGGAGAAATCAGCATGCTCGACTTTTCGACGCTGATTGGCGGCGAATACGAATACGACTGGACGGGCCCCAAGGATCTGCACGGTAAAGTCGGCGCCATGTACGGTGCCAAAAAGATATATTTTGTGATTCAGGTGAAGGACAATGCGGTAGTGAACAAGCTGCGCCAGTGGAAATCGGACCGGGTCGAGCTTTGGCTGGCCCCCGAAACAGCCGATGGCAAGCAGCTTGGTGCCCCGCGTGGTCTCCTGCTCGATATCGGCCCGCAGGTGGACGGCGGACAAGCCACGTTGAAGTGGCTTTCGGGCAAGCCTGGCGGTGCCGAAGCCGTTGGATTCGTCGCCGAAGACGGGTACGACTTTGAAATCGGCGTGGATTACAGTGCGCTTTCGAAAGATTCCCCTGTGATGAATGGCGTGATGCGATACTGCGTGCTGGTGCGCGACTGGGATCAGGACGATGCCAACGAAGATGAAGCCAACATGGGCACATGCCCCATCGACCCCAAAAAGTCGTCGTCGATTAAGCGCGAAAACATGGGCAAGATAACCCTTGGCCTGCAGGATACCGTCTGGAATGCGCTGATGTCAGACCGCACACTGGGTTCGATTTCTTCGGGCTGGACCAAGCAACTGGTAAACGTCGGCGGCAGCAGTCTGCCAGAGATCGTCGCAGCAGCAGACAATACCGTCGTCGTGGCCGGTTTCGAGCTAGACTCGCCAGATCTCGAGTATTATATGGTGCAGGTTGCTTCGACGGGCACCGGTGTGATGCCGGAACTCACCGTTAAAGATATCAACGGCGACAAAAAGCCCGAAATCATACTTTCGCGTCAGGAAAACTGCGCCAATGGCGGTATGACCGCAACCCGCGATTACGTTTTTAAATTCACGGGCCAGGCCATCGACCTGATGACAACCTATATCACTGAATATCACAGCGATGACGATCCCGCATCGTTTGTAAAGAACCAATACAAACTGAACAAGGCCGGAATCGTGCAAACCGTTGACAAATCGAGTTCTTCACAGCTGCCGGCTTGTGAACTGTTTGGCGACGAAAATATGATTCCTGTTCTGCTGCCATCGTCGGGCACCAAATCGCTAAAGCATTCCTATCTGTAATCAACCTCTGTATAAACATCAAAGCCAGTATCATCCATGGGCATCGAAACCGAAACATCACAGCCATCGCTCGAAACAGCGTCACAACCGCAGGATATCGACGCAGAGGATTTGTATGTTTCGGGTTCCGATAACGAAGAAGTATTCTATACATCGCCAACAGTAGAATACGAGCCGCCCCATGCATTCGGCAATCTGCTCGGGTTCTTTTCACCGGGAACGTTTTTAACGCTGGGTGAAAATCCGCATTATGGCATTATATTGAATCTGAGTCTGGCGCTTTTGTCGCTTGTATTGTGTTTTTTATGCATATTTGGCGATCTGTATCCCATTCCGCTGTTTATACTTGTGATGATACTCATTATATCGGTGTGGTTGTATGGTATCGCACGAACGATAAAAAATCCGCCCAGAATGACGACGATGATGCCCTGGGCGCAGGCTGGTATTGCATTTCTAACATTTTGGCTGCCATTTGTTATCTGTTTTTTCCTCGAAACCAATTTCATGCTGCAGCGCACGTGGATGAGCAACGATAATATGAATCCCGGCATCATACAGGGCGACGTGATATTGGTCGATCGTCTGGCATTCCACTATTCGACACCGACTTATGGCGATCTGGTTCTCATCGAAGAAGCCCCCGACGATAATTCCACTCGCCGGCGCGCATTTTTCGGACGCATCATCGCCTGCGGCGGCGACGAAATACAGCTGCAGGGCGTTCATCCGGTTGTAAATGGCACCCGGCTTTCACATTATATACATCGCGACGATAATTCATACGAAAAGTATGAACGCACGATTTTTGAACTGCCCTATAACGTCGCAGAACAGGATATCATGAACGAGCCATCCGAATGGTATCCCGTGCGCATGCCGCAGGATTTGCTGTTCTCACAAACCAACTCCGTAAAACTCGAACCGGACTATTATTATGTGCTCGAAGATAACCGAACATCAGGAATCGGGCATGTACGGACGAGCTACGGTTTTATTGTACATCGCTCCGAAATTCAGGGGCGCCCCAAATACGTCATCTATAACACAAAACTGGATGACCATTTGTCGCGATATGGCCTGGCAATCAGATAATGAGCGAGCCGTATGCGCGCAGCGCATAGGCGAGAATATATAATTACACCCGCGTATCGGACGCAGGCCGATAGCGGGTGTGGCGAGCCGTATGCGCGAAGCGCATAGGCGAGCAGAGACGTTCCGTGGAACGTCTCTCTCTATATATATCAATATATATTAATATAATTAATATACATCATTACAGCATTTGTTTGACGGCGTTTTTGATGCGTTCGAGTTTGACGGCGGCAGCGGATTTGAGCACGGGGTATTCGTGTTCGGAAGTCGGGCAGATGACGCCGAGATAGGCTTTGAGTTTGGGCTCGGTGCCGGATGGACGCAGGGAAATCCACGAGTTGTCGGCGAGATAGAATGTGAGCATATCCTGTTTTGGCAGGTGGATGACGGGTTCGACCGAGTCGTCGGCGAGGTTGCGGATGTTGGAGTTGAGCAGGTCGCGGACACGGACGACGTCGATGCCGACGATGGCGTGGGGCGGATTGCTGCGCAGATTGGCCAGGACGTTCGTCATGGTCTCTTTGCCGCTGAGGCCTTCGTAGAATTTTTCTGCGGCGTCTTCGAGATGAATGCCGAATTTGATGTAGATTTCATCGAGAATATCGCTCACTTTGCGGCCGTTTGCCTTGCAGTCTGCGGCGAGTTCGGCGAGCAGGACGACCGAGATAATGCCGTCTTTGTCGCGGGCGTCACTATAGGTGAAGCCGAATGCTTCTTCGTAAGCGAAGATGAAGTTCTGGCCGCGTTTGACGCGTTCGTCGGCGACGTTGCCCATCCATTTGAAGCCGGTGAGCGTTTCCTGGAAGTCGACGCCCAAACCTTCGCAGATGGCGCGGGTGAGCGGGCTTGAGACGACCGAGCAGATCGCGAAACTGTCGGTGTTGCGCTTGTCTTCGGGCAGGTGATTGATGAGGTAATAGAGCATGAGAGCGCCGATTTGATTGCCGCCGAGCAGCTTGTATTCGCCGTTGAATGGAATCGCGACGCCAAGTCTGTCTGCGTCACCGTCGTTGGCCAGCACGATTTCGGCGTTCACTTCTTTGGCGAGTTTGAGGGCGCGCGGCCAGGTATCGAGGCGCTCGGGATTGGGGGCGTCGAGACCGGCGAAATCTCCGGATGGCACCTTTTCTTCTTCAACGACGCGGACTTTTTTGAATCCGGCCTTCTCGAACGAACGGCGTGCGCAGTCCCAGCCCGTGCCTCCAAGCGGCGTGTAGACGATATCGACATCGGTGGCACCTGTGTGCACCGCGCTTTTCACAACCCAGTCGACGTAGGCTTCAATCGTTTCTTCGCCCAGCATGCGAATCAGACCGCGTTCGACGCCTTCTTCAACGCTCATGGCGCGATTGCCGATATCGGGGAGCTTGTCCATGCGCGAGGCGACCTGGGCATCGACGGGGCTGATGATTTGTGCGCCGTTGCCCCAGAATACTTTGTAGCCGTTGTAGACTTTGGGATTGTGCGAGCTGGTGATCATCACGCCGGCGAATGCGCCCATTTTGCGAATGGCAAAGGGCACGAGATTGGTTGGCGTGAGGCGATCGTACAAATAGACCTGAATGCCGTTCGCGGCGAGCACGCCGGCGGCGACTTTCGCGAATTTCTCGGAATTGTGGCGGCAGTCATAGCCTACGACAACACCGCAGTGCACGGCTTCATCGCCGTATTCTTCTTCGAGGCACAGCGCGAGCGCTTTCGAGGCTTTGGCGATCATATAGGTGTTCATCATGGTGCAGCCTGCGCCCATCACACCTCGCAAACCGGCGGTTCCAAAATGCAGACAATCGCCAAAGCGATTCTTAATTGTCTCGATATCGTTTTTATCGATGAGCGCCTGAACTTCCGCACGCGTGTCTGCATCAAATGGTTCAGAAGCCCACTGTTTGGCAATTTCCATAGCTTTCGTTGCGATGTCTGTCATTTTTTCTCCTTTTTGTTTGTATTTTGCTGTTGGGGGTGCTTTTCTTTCCTTTGTGCCAAAGGAAAGAAAAGCACCCCCAAACCCCCGAAAAGAAAGGAAAGCAATCATTTTTGAGGGTTTGGTTATTTCATGTGGTAAGGTGTTCGTAGTGTGGGAAAAGTTGATTTGAATTTGACCCTTGTAGGGGGTTCTCCCTAATCTCTACGCCATCAGCCATAAGCCATAAGCCATAAGCCATAAGCCATACGCCATAAGCCATAAGCCATAAGCCATAAGCCAT
>JAEEGL015669286.1_pt1 | contig 18859 bp, 9 predicted proteins | sample 9134231 | NCBI WGS metagenome assembly JAEEGL01 (sample SAMN16246548, study PRJNA631951) | gut metagenome | biome: gut microbiome; feature: rumen; material: fiber-attached | host: Bos | place: Iran: Karaj | collected 2018-10 | reverse complement strand
GGTTCCGGCGCGTCCGCGACGGCCTCTTCCTTATATTCCGTCAGGGATATTCTGTTGTTCTCTGTTGTGCTAAGTTGTTTCCAATTTAGCCGTCAATTGCCAGCCGTTCTCGGATGGCAATCTACAGCAGTGTGCCCGGGTTTTTCAAGCACGGGATTTAGGCATTCCCTCCTTTCCTCCTTCTCTCCTTAGACTAATAATCGAATAGTCCCCAGAGGCAGTGCGACCAGCCCGTTGTGTCGAGTTGTTCCGTCGTGTCCGCGACGGCTTCTTCCCCATCCGCATGGATAATGTTGTTTCTAGTTGTGCTAAGTTGTTTCCAATTTAACCATCAATTGCCAGCCGAGCTCGGATGGCAATCTACAGCAGTGTGCCCGGGCTTTCCAAGCACGGGATTTTGACTTTCCCGCCCTTTAAACCTATCACCCAGGAATACAAGCTCTATTAAACCTTCTAATGACCTAAAAAAAGCACTAAAACAAACCACAAAACGGCAAAAAAATCTAATAACCAACCTAATTCAAGAAAAAAAGCGTAACTTTGTAGTTAATGGCTAAAAAAGAAGCTCAACGCAGAAGGATTTCAACTGGTTAGTGACTCTAACCACTTCAAATTAAGCTCCCGATGGCAAACAACGTTTTGCCGAAGGATATGTTAACAAAAAAATCAATGCTCAATGTGGCGCGTTCCAGCATTGGAGAGTTGCGCCAAGACTACGAGGACTTCCTGCAGTCGCGCCAGTTGCCGAAATGGACCACTGCCGACCAGCGTTTCCAACCGATGCAGGACTTCACAAAAAAAAACACAATTAGCTGGCCGACTACGAACCATACTTCCAGCAGTGGACAGCCGAGGAGATGGCCAACTTGGCGCTGACACTGTGTTATCAGGTTGACACCATGATGAACAAGTATTGAAGAAGGTGGAAGAGATTTTTGTGAAGGAAGGTGGCGTAAAAGAGCGTATGCATAAGGCACGCACAGAATATCGCAAGCAGCAGGACGAACGTCTGGCAGAGCTGGAGCGCAGGCTTCCCCAGTTAGAGCAGCAGTTGTCGGCAGCCCAGGCAGAAGCCAACCAATGGAAAGCCGCCTACGACAACCTTAAGCAACGCGCCCTCAAAGCCTATTATCAGCAGCAAGAAGAGATAAAAGCCCTAAAACAGCGATTAGGCCTATCGCCCCTCGCTCCTATCGGCCCTCTAGCGTCTCTAGCCCCTCTGGCGCTATAAAATCTATAGCAACTATAGCAACTATGGAGACTATAGCAACTATAAAATCTATAGCAACTATTGCAACTATAGAGACTATGGAGACTATAGAGACTATAGCAACTATAGCGCCTATAAAAATCCACACGAGCGAACATAGAGTTCGTTCCCGCATCCTAAATTTGCCAAAAAAACACAGATATGCCTACAAATAAGAACGCATTAATAAGATATAAGTATCTCGACGAGTTGTTGTCTGACCAACGTCACTACTACGACATTCATGATTTGACTGAAATATGCAACAACAAGTTGTATCATGCTGGTTTTCCAGAGGTGACACAACGTTGTATTGAAATGGACATCAACAATCTCCAATTTACTCCGTTTTACGCCGATATTGAACGTTTCAAGTCGAATGGACGGTTTTGCATCAGGTATGCAGACCCTTCTTTCTCCATATTCAAGAAACAACTATCCGACGAAGAGAGTAATCTGATTCTTGAAGTCCTTGACACCATCGGTCAGTTCGACGGTCTGGCACATTTCGAGTGGCTCGAGCGGTTCAAGATAGGTTTAGGTCTGAAGAAAAGGCCCAAAGTCATTAGCTTCAGCAATAACCCGTATCTCGCGAACTCCAACCTGTTAGGTGTGTTGTTCGACAACACCTCTAATCAAGTTGTCATTGAAATGGAGTATCATACCTTCTCTGATGCGACCAAGAAGACCATCATCTTCCATCCGTATCTTCTGAAGCAATATAATAATAGGTGGTACATCCTAGGAGCAGCCGACACCGACAAGAAGATTCTGACTTTCGCATTAGACCGCATCGACAAGGTCACACCACTGCCTGACGCCAAGTTCATTCCATGCGAAGAGAACCTGTCAGAACGCTTTGAGGATATAGTTGGTGTAACGCTCTACGAGGACCGTCCAATCGAGCACATTGTCTTCTGGGTGAGTGACAAATCGAAAGATTATATCGACACCAAGCCCATCCATGGCTCCCAGACTCCACTTCATGGTGATAAGTCAGACCGACTCTATGAGAGATATCCTCACCTGCAAAACGGAGCATTCTTCTCCATCGACTGCATCCCCAACTACGAGTTAATCCGGGAACTCTGTTCTTTCGGCCAAGACTTGATAGTGCTTTCCCCCACCACCATCCAGGATGAGATTTTCAACCGTATTTCCTCCATGCTTGAAAATTATTCCAACCTACGAACATAGATTTCGCCAAGAGGTCTTAACTTTGCAACAACAAATCATTTGGCACGATTCATAATATTGATAGAAAAACGATCAAAACTATGAGGAAGAAGTTGATAAAAAACAATTCATATTTCATCGTTCCAGCTAAGAAGTATGATGTAAGAGATGATAAACGATTGCTCATTCCTTTTATTCAAAATCAAAAAATTGGTTTTGTTGACAAGGATTCAACAATTATTGTTGAACCGAAATATGAAATCATTTATGGCGATTTCATTGAAGATACTGATCTTGTGAAAGTTGGGATACGTTATTCTTATGGTTTTCCAAGATCGAGCGGTAGAATAGAGACTTACGATAGGTACAAATGGGGACTTTTAGATTCAACTGGCAATGAAGTTTTTAAATGTAATTATGCTAGAATTTCCATTTCAGATGATAAAAAACTGTTCACATTGCAAAGTTATAAATATGGTTATTGTGTCGTTGATATGAATGGTAATAAGATAGTTCCATACGATACTTTTAGTATCATTGATGGCTATACAAAGGGATATGCAAGAGTAAAGAAAAATGGCAAATGGGGGATTATTGATACAGAAGGGAGAGTTGTTCTTCCAGTTGATTATGATCAAGTATGGTATTTTCACACAAAAAACTACGATTCAACATTTGTCACAAAAGAGGGAACTGACGGGTTCAGATTTGACCTCACAACAGGTAGGCTAAAATAGGCCTTTTTTATGATGATATTTATCACGTTAGATATAACTGACATTATGAAAATGATTCCTGGTTCAGAATTGCGTATAATGTGATTGATATAGTTCTGATGCTATGATGTTTCATAATTATCTTAGATATCTAAAAAAAATGAATTCACCTACTGCTATGTAAAAAACAGAACCTGCGAACATAGTGTTCGTTGCTTGTGTCTATCTTTGCATCGACAATTACGAACCAAGAAACCAAATAAGAACAGAACATATTGAGAATATGGAAAAATACATCACTCAAAACACCTATGGTAATGTTACTGTCGTAGAGAATAATGCCTTTCAATGGGGCGTTATCGACTCAGAAGGTAATTTCATTGTTCCGTTTGGCAAGTATGGATGGATTGATGGTTTCGATTCTGGCTTGGCAAGAGTACGAACTTACCTGTTCCCTTATGTTAAAAAGAGCATGTTTCACAAATGGGGAATCATTAATGAGAAAGGTGAAGAAGTCTTGCCGCTGGTTTATGATAACATCTGGAACTTCTTAGGAAAGCATCGTTTCTCTACTACAGTAGAAAAAGATGGACAAACCTCATTGGTGTATTTTCATGACCTTAATCCAGAACTGCCTGAGAGGCGAGGTCGAAAAACTCACAGTTCTAGTGGTTATGATAATTACAATAGGTACGGAACTCACTATGGTGAGTATGCCGGAACTTACGCTCAGGATGTAATGGGATATAGCGACGATGTCATAAACGACGCTTTCGACGGAGAACCTGATGCATACTGGAATATTGATTAAAACAACTTTCTTTTGAAAATATTCTCTTGCGCGAACATTGATTTCGCAAATAGTTTTTATCTTTGCAACTGAAAAACAAAAAAAGCGGTCTTTGAGTATTTGATAGGGAGTGAACTTTGAACCTGACCAGCGTTTTGCTAGGTGGTCCTTGTCCTTCATTGGACGGGATAAGACAATGTTACTTTTGTTTTTGCTGTGCAAGAATAGTGATATTCTGACAGCCAAGGAAATATCAGAAGAAACGAATCTCCCGTCATTTCTCAAAGCCGCTTTTATAATACTACAATACTTAAATGAACAAAAATCGGAAAACACTGAACAAAACCTGGCTCGTCAAAGCATTGAATCTCCTCAAAGACGCTGAGTTTGGAGAGGAAAAGGCTTGGCCTATTACGATTGAGCAAATCAATAAGTATTGTAATCCTAGTAATTTAGAAGTCAGACGTTACCGCACATTCAATATACCAAAGAAAAACGGCAAGATGCGTGTGATCTCAGCACCACACAAAACGCTGAACAACATTCTCCATTTCCTCAATATCTTACTCACTAATATATATGAACCTAATGGGTCAGCCATGGGCTTTGTACCTGGACGTAGTGTTGTTGATAATGCAAAAATGCATGTTGGTCACAATTATGTGTTCAATTTGGATTTGAAAGATTTTTTCACATCCATCAATGAAGCCCGGGTAGTGGCACGCCTACAGTGCCCTCCTTTCAATTTCAACAGGAAGTTAGCGCTTACTATAGGTGGTCTATGTGCCATCAGAACGATATGCGAAAACGGAGATGTAGTATTCGTTCTTCCTCAAGGCGCTCCTACATCACCATTATTAAGCAATGCAATAAGTGATAACCTTGATAGAAGATTGAGAGGTTTGGCTAAGAAATATGGTCTTCATTATAGTAGATATGCAGATGATATAACCTTTAGCTCCATGCGCAACGTGTATCGCAAGGACGGCCAGTTTTGGCAAGATGTCCAAAGCGTTATTTCAGATGAAGGTTTTACGATTAATGAGACTAAGACTCGCCTTCAAAAGAAGAACCGTCGTCAGGAAGTGACAGGGCTTACTGTTAATAGTAAGCCAAATGTAGCACGTCAATATATTCATGACTTACGGTGCATTTTGCATATTTGGAGGCAATACGGCTATGAAGATGCATATTCCCGTTTTTATCCAAAATACAAAGCAGAAAAAGGACATGTGAAAAAAGGCGAACCTATTTTAGAGAATGTGATAGAGGGAAAGCTCAACTATCTCCGTATGGTGAAAGGTGAGGATGATGCCGTATATGTAAAACTTCTGGAAAGGTACTCATCTCTGCATACGCACATATATCATGACAAGGAAACTGATAGAAGTGACAAATTCATTGCTGTATTGTCCTATAAGGTCTCGGATTTCGAGCATAGATTAGACACAAAAATAGAGTTGATAATAAACGATGATAATAAGATAAGCGCTAATTGTGTACTTTTCGGAGAAGAAAAAGCCTTCTCCATAAGTAAAAAAACACAAGATTGGCTTATCATAGACGGGAAGAAGAATATTGTCAATGGTATAACAAAGCTTGAAAATCCTTTTCTATCATCATGCTATATCGCGTTATATAGGAAAAAGAGAGAGAATTTTTGGCTTCTAACAAATGAAATGCCAGATATGAATGCCCCCAAAAAGTTGAATCAAAAAGAAATACCATTGGAGGATTTGATTAATCTGTGGCGCGAGAAAGGATTAGATGAGGCTTCAAAATACTTTGATCTCTTCACAAAGAGAAAAATCAAAGTAATACCCAAGGATTCACAAGAGGATACAGAACATGATATTACCACTCTAACACCAGAACAAATCAAAAGGACTTTTATATGGTTAAAAAAAAGAGGATATACTGATCAGGAAGCTCATGATCTTCTCAAAGAGAAATTTGCAGACGATTTAATCAGACATATTGTTAAAAGTAAAACTGATAAAGTTGATAAACCAGAACAGGTTTTTGACATTACAGTTCTCACTCCTGAAGAAATTGATTGGGCTATAAATATGATGAAATCAAAAGGATGGTCTGAACAAGAATGCAATTCTATTATCAAACAGAAATATGCAGAAATTTTACTTTACCGGTTTTTGGCTGACCGAATAAGAAATAAAGAAAAAGAAGAAAACATCCAAATTCCAAAACAAATCGAGTTAGTAATGAACCATATAAAAACGAATGGATGGTCTGATGAAATGGCTCATATCACAATTAATTATTTATATGAGAACAACAAACTAAAATCCAATTAAAACCACATGGATGACCTCAATACCCGTTTCTTGAATTATCTGTTCTCGAACAAACACTTGACGAGAGAGCAAAGAAGAGAAATCTCACAATTGCTTGTGAGAGATATTCCTAATGATATAGACCAGAGTCCAATTGTTGTCAATCAGGAGGACAATGCCATTCCTGAAGCTAGGCTACATGACTTAAGGCCAGTGTTTGATTTCCTCCATTTATTTACCGAAAAAGAAGCATTGAAATATACAACCCATATATGGGACACAAAGATCTATAAGAATTATTCAGATTTTAAAAACCGATATGAGAAAATCCTAAACAAGTACAAAAAAGATTTTAAAATCTATCAATATAATGAAGAACTGTGGAAGTTAATAAGTAATTTTCTTCAAAATTACGATGCCAATGAAGATTATGTTTGGAGTAAGTACGATATCACGATAGGGTACAATAAACATGTGGAAGACTGGATGAACAAACATCCTAACGAGCAGCCTATTGCAATGCCTTTGGACAAATTTCCAGCGAATTTAAGACCTGGACCTATTGAAAGAAGAACATTAAGCACTTTTGGTGATGTCGTGAATATTTTCAAGAGTTGTATTGAATTCAGAGATAATGACTTATACGTTATGGCCTTGAGATTGTTCAAGAAAAAAGGGTTTAACATCAACATGGAAAAACTAGAAACTCTAAAAGGAAAAGTATTTTACACATATACAGAGAACATCGAACGTGCTTTGGTTCAGATTCAAGGTAATATCTATAGTAGAAAAGACTTTCCCGAAATTGAGATTAGTTGCCAAATTAAACCAGGAAATCAACGTGATGCCATTATTCTAGAAATACTTCAAGTTGGATCATTCTCGAACAGGTCTATCACTGATGAAAAAGTCTTAGGTCTCGAAAAAAACGGAACAATAAGCACTATAGTAGATCTACTAACCAACTTATGTGATTATAGTGTTGAAAGCAAATTCACTGATAAAGATGGTGGTATTAAAGCATTCCGCATCGATTACCTTGTGAGTGATTCAAGCAAGCTGTTGTATCATGAAATCCCTGAATCTGATTGTAAGGGATATAAAACGATTTTAACATTTTACACATACAAAAAGAATGAAAAAAACAATAATAATTGATGATAGAACAGAAAGGATGAGACTTCATCTTTCTTCGGATTCAATAAGTAAATTAGAGAACCTTGCTAGCAAGGGATTCTTGAAGATGTCAGACGGTCAAAGCCTGACTAAAAACACATTAAGTGTGTTAGATGACTTTGACTTGATCGCTGTTCATCGTTCTTTCCTGACTAAACATACCCTTTTTATCGATTTTATTGAATATATCAAAAAAAGCGAGAAACGGCTTATTGTATTTAGCGGGGGAATAACTCAGAATTCGGTATTATTGGACGGCAGGCATCTTAACATTAATTCTTATGATTTTTATAATGAGAAACTTGTTTCTTTCGTATCAGACTTTGGGAATGAGTCAATTACGGCGGCAAATCCTCTTCTGTACTTTCTCTATGGTGAATGTTGGAGATTGACTCTTTTATTACAATATCGCTATCTTCTATGGGAATATGATGATCTTGAGGAAATCGTGATAAACGGAAGTAAAAATGACATCGAAAAAGAGGATTATCTTAGAACAACATTGTGGGCTGACAAGAAATATCGTACCCTTGAAGAGGTTTCCAAAGAAATCGAATTAGAAAAACTTAAAATTCAGAACTTATGAAAATTTTGGTTTTACATAATAACAACTTGCCTTTTTTCCTTAGGACTGGAGAACGTTTCAATCTTAAAGAAGACATAGCAATATACTCAAAAATACTCAAGTATGATAGTTCTATAAGTCACCTATCCTTCGATAGTTTTATCTGTACAGAACTTTCATTTCTAAAAGATGAATGGTTCGACATCATCGTCTTACCATATACTTTTAACGAAAATAATTATATGGAGTATTCTGGACTACGTGTGACGACACATATCAGACTCACCAAGGAATGGCATCACGTCTCTGCGCCTATTTTATTCTTAGGTCCAGATAAAATAGACGACATTATTAGATTGTCTGAATTAGGGAGTATTATTTCTTCTTATAGAGTCTTCATGACTGACGTTCATGACGAGGATGAAATAGAAATGAAAATACGTGAGATTGTAAGCAATTATCCCCATGATAATGAAACAGAGCAGCAACATCCTCTTACTCATAATTATACGGATATGATTGCCCAGCTAACAATAAAGGCTCCGGCGAATTATGCCACACATCATTCTATTGCTAATGAGTGGGCTGTCATTCGATGGATCCAAATGTTCTCATGGAAGGAGAATGAACCAAAAATTGAGGACAAAGAGATAATCAATATGCTTTATTTCAAGCATCTGATGGCAAAAACAGGCATAAGAGATTCTTTCACAAAAAAGAAGAAACAGAAAGATCCAATTTATCCTATTATTAGAGGTATTGAAGGAAAACGGGTTTTATTTATTGACGACGAGGGTGGTAAAGGATGGTATGACTTGCTCCAGACTATTTTCAAGAACTCAAAAGCAGAGCTTATTACATACCATTATAATGATAAACTTTCCAAAGCAGAACTTTTTCAATCATTAAAGGATTTTGTGGATGACGAGATGAATAATATTGATTGCTATCTTATTGACTTGCGGTTGCATGAGGATGATTTCAAGAAAGGCATTGAACCTAAAGATTATACTGGCATCTTGATCGCAGAACATATCAAACAGAATAATATTGGCAATCAAGTCGTCATGTTTACTGCATCAAATAAGACATGGAATTACGAGGCAGCTATTAAGAATGTTGGTGTGAATGATTATGTTATTAAAGAATCTCCTGAATATAACTATTCTCGCCATGACACATATATGAATTATTGCAAATTATCAGGAGCTATTCAAAATGCTATTAAAAAGTCATATATAGCAAAATACTCAGACCTTATTGATAGCTTTTCATTCCTTAAGGACGAGCATCGTAGCCCATTGATTAATTTTGTGGAAATGTTGGCATTGGATGAAGAGAAGACAATAAAGACTAATATCATCAATCTCTCTGTTTTTGTTGAAAGCTATATTATCGACAATTTTGCGGTTCCTTCACCTGGTGCCAACTTAACTGATATAAATGATCAGACAAAGAAATTTTGTCAGGTCAGTCCGAAGAATTTCATGCTTAATAATGATTGTACCAAAGTGAAAATTCATGATAAACCACAACCCAAGCCTCCTATGGGCAGCAAGTCATTTTTGTTGAATTATAACAATCCTTTTGGACTCATTCTTCTTGCACTGCATTATTATTTTGGATTCACTGAAGATGAATGTAATATGTATTTAAAATTAAGAAAAGAAAGAAATAATGGAGCTCATCGAGGAGAAGTGACAAGCTTTAAAATAAATGACTTGAAGGAAGCCTTTGAGAAGATTGTCCTAAAGATTTTAAAGAAAGGCTCTATTACCTGGTCATAGGCCCCGCCTAAACTTGTTTTTTTCTGATTCTAGTGTGTTCTTATCTGAGTTTATCGAAGAAAAAGGCATGTCATATGGAGTACTACAAAAACATCAATCAAATCAAAAGTGAATAAAGGCGCATCTAAAAAATTATGTTTTCAAGCGCCATTGTCCTTTATGTTGATTAGGGGAACAAGGACGTATCACTACAACTCATAACCTTATGGCAGACATCTATTATAAACTATCATATATTGCAGAGCTCAAAGGCATCACCATTGAGGAATTATGTCATTTGGGGCAAGAGAAAGGTATCAACATTCCACGTAATCCCGAACATTTGTTGTCGCCATCACAAATCAGTTTGATAGATCCCAAATTAGCATGGGACATCAAGTACAATAAAAGAGCATCCGCAATAGGCAATGACTCAAAGAGTCGTTCAGATGAGAAGCAAGAGGGTGAGCCACAAAAAGAATCTGGACAGAGAAGACCACACAAGCAGCAAGAGATAAAAACCATTGGAAAAATCGATTTGTCAAATATATTCCCATCACATCCCGAACAAGAGTCAAAAGGTAATGACTCTGAATCTAAGGATAAAACCAAAAATGACGCTAATCGTGTCATTGGTATTGTGAAATTCTTCGATTCCCATAATGGATTTGGTTTTATTGTAACCGGACGCAAAGGAATATCAAATAATGCTGAAGAAGAAAAATTGTTCAGCTTTTATCTTTCAAGTTCTTCATGGAATTCCCCAATTGCTCCCGATAAGGGCGATTGGGTTATTTTCACACCACTTAAACATAGAAGATGGAGTGCAATCGATGCAGAACGTTTGGAATACAATCGTGACACACTGCTTTTCGCAATGAGATACCGCGGAAAACATGCCAAGATAAAGGGATTTGACGAAAAAGGAACTGCATTTGATGACCACATTTTGTGTCATATCATAAGAAAAATGATTGGCAGAAGTCTAGGTCCTTTACATTCGAGAATCAACGAACCTGACACCAGTAAATATCCCGAAATCATTGATTGTTTCTGCGAGTATGTGTCAGACAAGAAAGAACAGAAGCGTGAGTCCATTATTAAAGAGTTTTTACGCGACCCTGAGCTCAGCAATCTTCTTAACAAGATTTTCACAGAAGGAAAATATGCCACTGAGGATGAGGCCAAGCTCTCATCTTATTCGCTTTACATCCAGTTGCTGGTAAAGGATATCTTTGAACAAGGAAAACTGTCAAGCCTCAATAGACTACCAGATATTTTTGATTTTACCCCCTATATGGACAAGCTGGCCAGAATCCTCGTCAGTGAAGCCCAATCTGGTTCTGACAAAACTGTTGAAGAATGGTTGAATAAACACCAAGTCATAAACAAACTGAAAATAAGTGATACAGAGACGGATACAATACCCCTTCGTCTCATCTTGAATAAAATCACAAACGATTCTTCTTGGATAGACGGACTGACTGTAGGCTGGTCTGACATCAGAGAGTTTATCAAAAAAGGGAACACTGAGGCATATCAGTATTGTAGGGCTCTTTTCACAGGTAAAGATGCAGATTTTGTAAATAGTCATAAGGTTATAGATCTTTTGAACGATGATACCATCAATAAATGGTGTGATGACTTAATGAACGAGGATGTTGTTCCCTATGAATTCTTACGCCATTTCATGGAACATAAGATTGAAGGGAACTTGGATCGATGGGATGAGTATGTCCGTAAGGGTTTTGACATTATTCCATCTTTGTCAGTCTTGCGGCCAATCCTTAGTGTAGAAATCAAAGAAAATGCTAAAGGAGTTCGCTGCTTCCTGCGCACATGCAATGAAAAGGGTTTCTCTATCAGCGACATCTTCGGTAAAGAAAAAGGATTGAGCGATGAGATATATGCAGAACTGTTCGTGTCAACAGGGAATAATGAGTATCTCAACCTCATGGCAGATTTTGAAGGAAGTGCTTCTTGGGTGTCTTCACAATCCGCAGAATACATCTCATCGTTTATTGAGCATTATGGTGCGTTGATAGAAAAAGAGGGCAAAATAGAGTTGGATACTTATATTCAATCTCTGGGCGATGATTCTGTGGTCAAAGCACTTAAATCTGTCTCAGACGATAAGCAACTCGAATTACTACGTTTCTTCCCTAAGGAATATGCAATCGAAATTGTGTCTGGTTATTTCTCTGACTCAAAACTATTTGACTTATTCATCGGCAAGCAATGGAGTGAACTAAAAGCAAAACTGCCATACATGGTGTTTGACTTGGAAACGGATGGTGATACTATTAAAGAGTATGCTTTCCTTTCTGCCAATCAAACTCACTACGATGATGATGTGAGTCAATTGGACACGCTGATTCAAGAAATCAATAACAAGACTTTAGTTGTCGGCCATAGGATAAAGCAGTGGGACTTGAAGGTTTTAGCAGAACATGGTAATGTCTCACCGAGTTTTGTGTGGGACACTTTAGAAATAGAGATTCTATTGAACCCGTGTAGGTATGCATACTCGCTTCACACAGCTCATAATGCCAAAGATGACACGGAATTGACAGACCGCCTATTTTGGAACCAACTATTCAGATTGGCAATGGATGAGGATCTATGCAAGCGGTTGTCGGGCTTCTTGCCCGACACCATCACACCCATCTTAAGTACACTACGCCAACCCTCTTTCTCCAAGTTCTTCAAGAAATCTGGTGGAACTGAGGATACTTTCTTTCAGAATCTACATGACATTGATGACACGCTGGTACATGAGTTGAAGACTATCAATGAGAACAAGGCAAAAACTCTTGTTATTGCGCCCCAAAGGCTATGGAACAGAATTGCGGAGCATGTGTCCCTGTCTTTCATAAGAGAAGACAACAGTTTGAATTATATGGCGATTTCGGAAGAAAAGGTAAAGGAAAAACCTTTGTCTGATCCTTTTCTTCAAACTGTATTGCTCCGTTTTTGCTATATGGCAAAAACACCCATTGTTTCGAACTTGGCGACATATCTTAGGATACAGTATTATAATGATGATATACTGCTTGACTATGTTACTGACACATCGACAAATATCCAATGTGCTGACCTCCGCATTCTAAATTCCTTGGATGGCGGATTTGACTATCAAAAAATATACTTTGTGGGGTGTGAACTGGAGAACCGCCTGAATCAGTATTCTGTTTTGACGCCACTCCGTCCAGCGGATTTCTGGTCTGAGAAGAGTTCTATTCCTATGCGTCTTGGCGGATCAAGCTATACAGCTATCTCGAGTGATGAAAGAAAATCAATTTTGTTTGCCGATGTGCCTAAGGATGCGGCAAAGGTTTGGATTGAACGAACAAAGGACGGCAAATATATCATCAAGTATAATTTCAATGTTTTCAAGAAACTTGAGGCATTGAAGGAAAACCTTGGTTCTGACATAGAAATAAAACAAATACCGTGGACTGTAAAAGACGGAAACAACAAAGCTGTATCGCTAGTATGGAGTGGTCGTCCTAAGCGGTTTGACTTTTTACAGAAACGTGTTACTCCAACTTCGAGATACAGGTCAATGTATTGGATATACCAACTTGCTTTATTGAATAACATCCATTCTTTAGATTGTCAACTTCCGATTATCTACATACTTGAGGACGATTTGGAATTAGACCAAGTGGCTGCTTATGCTCAACATTTGGGCTTTTATGTGCCTAAAGAAGGGACATTGGTCACTAAACTGGAAAAAATAACCCAAAAGCAAAATGGCTTACTCATTATCCCCAAGGACAAATTCTTTGAAGTTACAGAAAAACGGCTCAATTCGCCCTATTGCTATGTTTGGGATCAAATGGCTGTTGAAAAACACAAGATGATTTGGCAGGGTTTAGAAGAAAGTATAGAGAACAGTACCCTGAATGATGAGGTCACAGAAGTGGGTGAAGAGTTGAGAAAGGGGACAAGCAAAGACACGTACCAGGCTACATTGCTTTCACTTTGGCCTGTTTACCAATACTACAGCAGGTTTATCCTTGCCAATAATGAAGCTTCTAGAATGTACATCATGGACAGCTTCTTAGAAGAATACCACACCTTAAGTAGCGAATGGGAGACAAAGGGGTTTGCTTCTTCTCAATTATGGAATTCAGAAGATGATTTCTTGGAATGCCTTTCGACAGCCCAGACTTTTTTTGGCGAATACTCGCTAAAAGATTCCCCACAGGAAAGTGATGATTACAAGAGAGCGATGGATGTTATCTTGGCGACATTGGTTCCTGAAAGAGATGGAGAGCGCAAATGGTCACCCATACAAGCAGAAGTGCTTCCTGAGATTCTCAGTAAGAAAGAAAATTACCTGATCTCCATTCCAACTGGTGGAGGAAAATCTGTGCTGTTCCAAGGTCCAGCCCTATACAACGCTTCATACACCAATCGTCTTTCTCTTGTAGTCACTCCATTGAAGGCGCTGATGCAAGACCAAGTACGACAACTTGCGGAGAGGGGATTCTATACCAATGTGGATTACCTCAATGGCGACCGGACATATCAAGAAGTCAGGAGCATATACAGAAAGATAAACAGTGGAGAATTGGCTCTTCTTTATATTACGCCTGAGAGATTCCGTTCACGTGCTTTCCTCAACGCTCTCTCAACTAGAATGATGAATGATAGGGGGCTAGAGTACATGGTGTTTGACGAAGCGCACTGTATCTCTCAATGGGGTATGGAATTCCGGCCTGAATATCTTCACGTCATCTCAAAGTGCAAGGAGTTTTCTGAAACTTACCAAGGGGGAATGTGTATTGCGATGTTTTCCGCAACAGTCACTGACATGATTTATAATCAAATCAGTGAAACGATTACAGTCAAACGGCTTGGACAGGAAAACGACAAAAAAATATACAATCCCATTCGTAGCCATATCGGAACTTCTTTCCAGTCTGTTGCACACGATATGGAATCCAGATTAAATGCGATTGTAAACTATATAAAACAGAACGACATCCAATTTGATAAAAGTAGGATGCTCATATTCTGCAAAACCCGTAGCCAATGCGAGGAACTCGCTGCGACATTGCCGTCTTTACTCGTGAAAGATAACATCTTGCCAGAAAGAGATTCGTCAGAACGTGTCGGCTATTTTCATGCAGGTATGGATGCTGAAGACCGCAACGATGCATACAACCGCTTTAAATCCAATGACGACCCCATTTTTATTCTATGTGCCACAAAAGCATTCGGGATGGGTATGGACATCCCCAACATCCATTATATTGTCCACTTGTCACCACCTAACGTCTTAGAGGATTATCTTCAGGAAGTGGGACGAGCAGGAAGGGATAAGGAAATGTACCAACAAGTAGGATTCAGCGAAGACAATCCTATACCAACAATATGCCTGTATTCTCCTGAGGACATAAGAAAGTCGCGTGAACAGTTGCTTCAAAGTATGCTGAGTTGGAAAAACTTGGAGGAAATTCGAACCAAGATTCTTGACTATATTTCAGATATTCAGTTTTTGGAAAAGACGAAAGAGATTCCTGTGGTAGTTCCTAACACGCTCTGGTCTAGTTCTCAATATGATTTCGAACATACTGACTTTAAACTTGGTGAATACTGGCTTGAACGTATGGGACGGATTAAAATGGGTTATCTCGCTCCTGCCCATATATCTATCACTATCAATCAAAAATCTTTATCCTATACTCCATTAATCTCTTCGAACGTAACTAAAAGCATTATTGAATGCTTATTGACGATTTCAGCTGAGAAAGAAAGTGATACAATACAAGTATCATTACAGAAGTTGGCAGGAGAATTGTCTCTTCATCCAACTAAAGTCATGAATGAACTAATCACATGTGCAAAATACAAATTACTGACAATCAACCAAGAAGTCAAATGCAGAATTGCCAACACGCGTCTAGATGAGGTACCATATCTTTTACACAATCCTCGTGAAGAATTGGCTTTCCATGTGATTATCAATGCTGCCGAGAAGATTCTGGAGGACAACAAACTAAACAAGGAAAAGACATACTTCGACAGGGAAATACGGCAATTCATGGATATGTCGTCGATAGACCATATTCTTAAGAAGGTGATTCGGAACTCTGAAGTCGGCGAAACGGAAACCAGATACTATATGCCTTGGTATAATGAAGAAGAAAAGAGCCGCAATAAAGGCTTGTCTATTGCTAAGAACTATAAGAAAGACCTTATGGGAAAACGTTTTAGGCAAATCTTTTCTACGCTATTTGACATTATACCCGGTGTGAAATGTAAATCATACATTGATATTGAGGCACGGTGTGTCAAACAATCAATCCTTGTTGAGAAGAACACATGGAAAGAATTTTTGCCAGAGTTCAAGCAGGATTGCCTGAAGGTTCTTGAATTCATTTTTGATTTACAGAAAAAGAATAATCAATCGCTAAATTGGGCTGATGCTATTGTTCAGTTAAGACTGGAAAAGAAAGGATATGCTTATTTCGAGAACATACTTCGCTACCTTTCAGGTATGGCATATATCGTAACAGACAATCTCCTACCTACTGGTATAGAAGTTTATACCACAGACATTTCTAATCAGCCAATTCTTGAAAACATAACTGCTGAAAGTCGGGATTTCGAGGACAAATTGGCTTTTGATGAAGCCATTCAAATTCGGAGCCTAAGATTGTGTGTGATGGATGCACTTACGACCAAGGTTAAAGGGAAAGAAGAATTCCAAAAATTTATAAGCGCATATTTCTGCAAAACGGATGCGAATGGCTTCACCGAGCTTTTAAGCAAATACTATGGCGATGAAGACCCAATTTGGGAAGCAATTCGAGAAACCGCGATAAAGAATGCTGAAGAGAAGATGAAAGACAACCCTGAACAATGGGCTATCTATAACGAAAATTCTAACGTGAACGTCAATGTTGAAGCTGGACCTGGGTCAGGAAAGACACATGTTTTAACATTGAGATGTGCAAAACTTATTTATCGTCAGCATGTTAGGCCTGACAATATCCTCGTATTAGCATATAATCGTGCAGTTGTCGTTGAACTCAAATCACGCCTGAACAAGCTGTTTACTTCGTTAGGCCTTAGTCGTTCTGCTAGCCGACTTCATGTCTATACATTCCATGGCCTTGCCAAAAGAGTATGTGGAGATGAAGCTTTGAAAGATCTTGAAATGTGTGAATGGGAACCTAAATTGTTATCAGCATTAAAGCACAATCCCTTTGAGGTCTCAAAAATCTTGGGTGATATACGGTATGTGCTGATTGATGAGTTTCAGGATATTACTCAAACCCGATTAGACGCAATGCTCGAATTAGATAAGATCTATAATCATCCAGCATTCTTTACTATTGGCGACCCTGACCAAAGCATCTACGGATTTGAAAGAGAAGAATCGATGGATCCTAAATACTATTATAGCCAACTATATAAAACCCTCAAACCTAAAAGGATGACCATGAAAACCAACTATAGGTCATACCCGAAGATCTTGAATGAAGCGTCTGTATTCTTGCCTGAACAATCCAATTTGCCCGTTCCGTGTAGAAACAATAAGGAGGAAGAACCAACAGAAGACTATACTTTCATCTATGATGACACCAGGGACTGGTCAAAAGATTTTCGGACAACAATTTCTGACTTGAATAAACATAAGATGAAGGATGTCGCTGTTTTCTTCCGCACGAACAATGAAGTATATCATGGTTATTCTTTGATCAGAGCATTAAATATCCCTGACATTAGAATACGTGTACAAGGTGCATCGGAAAGTGAATTGTTCAGGAAAAGAGAGATCTACGCTGTCATCCACATGCTGGAGATGGAAGGAAATAAACCTTTGATATTTGAAAACGACAAAACAAAGAAAAAGGTAAAGGATCAAGTGACCCGATGGATTACAAACTATTCCAATTGGGACAGTTTCTATTTAGATTTCGCATACACTCTTGTCCTTGACTACTTAGAGTTCGCAGCTGGTGAGGAAGAGCGACATACTTATGCAGAGATGGCAGAAGCAATCAAGCAATCTCTGGCAGAAGATAATCCTCAAATATATAAACTGTATGATAAGTATCAAAACCAACGAATACTACAAGATAATCTGATGAACGTCGTCCTTACAACTATGCACAAAGTAAAAGGATTAGAGTTTGACGCTGTGATAGTCACACCATCCATCTCTTCGCTCCCATTTGACCCATTGGATGATGTTGATATTGAGATGCCACTTACTACCCATGACAAAGAGTGCATAGAAGAAGAAAGACGTTTATTATATGTTGCATTCACACGTGCAAGAAAATATATTAAGGCATATCTTGGTCCTCGAGAAATTGCAGTTAAAAATTTATGTAAATACGAGGGTGATAACACTTTTCTCGGTATTAGAGAGAGGCATCCTGGACTTGACAATTACAATATAGGATTCAACGCAGATTTCAATTTTTACAACAATGGAAGGATAAAACAATATGTGAAGAATAATGCTCCAGTCTCGATTAGAAGGAGAAACGCAACCGATAGATTTGGTCAGCCTTTCCACGTTTATAATATCCTCTGTAATGGCCTCATTGTCGGTCAACTATCTAAGTCAAGTACAATTGCGAAAGCAATGGATGTCGAAGAAATAGACAGTTTGAATGGGTTCTACGTCAGTGATGTGTTATATTGGACTTATCAAGATACACTCAATAGTGACAAAAGAAGACTGGAGGAATACCAAAAATATCCTGAAAGATATAGATACAATCCTCCAGTAGCTTATGCATCCAAATGGTGTGAAGGGGCAAAAAAACAAGGTTATATTTACATTGTAACAATTTCTGGATATGGGAACTAATTTTGGTATTAGTCCCCTCTCTTGAAATAAGGTCATAAATAGGTTAGAAAAATGTTTCAAAATGTCATACCCATGAAACATTTTTGCATATGACATTGCATGGAAATACAGAAAAACGCCCAAAATCACCCAAAAACCACGTATATATATGCTATTTCTGCATAAATCCCTTTATTTTAACATTTGTTATGAAACATATGACAAGCCAATTGTTGTGTCCAGTTGTTCCGTCGCGTCCGCGACGGCTTCTTCCCCATCCGCATGGATATCTTGTTTAAAGTTGTG
>JAEEGL013088001.1_pt1 | contig 18859 bp, 12 predicted proteins | sample 9134231 | NCBI WGS metagenome assembly JAEEGL01 (sample SAMN16246548, study PRJNA631951) | gut metagenome | biome: gut microbiome; feature: rumen; material: fiber-attached | host: Bos | place: Iran: Karaj | collected 2018-10 | reverse complement strand
GATTGATCTCGAAGGGAATCTCGTTGTAACGGCATCTTCCAAGAACTGTGATAGACTCAGGAACTACCTCAATATCACCGGTTGCCTGCTTAGGGTTCTTGGAGCTACGCTCTCTTACAACACCCTTAACAGAAATTGTAGACTCTTTGGTGATTGCCTTGGCTGTCTTGACCATCTCTTCTGTCTCAAGGACAATCTGTGTTGTGCCGTAGAAGTCACGAAGAACAACGAATCCAAGTCCTGCTCCGACTTCACGCATATTCTCAAGCCAGCCTACAAGTGTAACGCTCTCACCGGCATTGCCAATACGCAGCTCACCACAGTTATGTGTACGTGATTGCATCATAATTCTTTCTCCATTTCTATTGTAAAAATGTATTATTAACAAAAATAATGCGTGATATCAGTTTTTATCTGATACCACGCAAAACATTTTATCCTATACTTTGAATAGTTTCAACATCGATTTTTAATTAACTTTGTTTCCGCCCCACTCAACTACTGTAAAGCCTTTTCTTGCGGGAGCATCATCAAGATACTGTGGATTTATCTTGATAAATCTGTCGGATGGATACCAGGCCATGAATACTCTGATAAGTGAATCCGGTTCAGGAGAAACAGTAAGCTTTGCATTCTTGGTGTAGGTGCCATACTGGAAGCTTATCATATTGTAGTGATTGTCCTTCATCTGAGGAAGCCAGAACTCGATAAACTCCTTTGTCTCTGACTCATTAAGGCCAAGGGTTGGAAGCGTATTCTCAAGGAATTTCTCAGTTTCACATCCCTTTACGCAAAAGCCTGAATAAAAGTCATAGGAGTAGTTTGGATCACCTTCCCAGAAAAGATAATCATACTGTTTGCCTTCGCAGGTAATCTTTCCATCCTTATTAGCCACCACATTCCAGGTGTCCTTGGCATTAAACTCCGGAATCAGCTCCTGAAGATTTCCATTATAATCAAGACTAACGGAAACCTCTGTATTATCCTCTGCAGGATAAAGATAGATCACCGGCTTTAGATCCGATGATACTTCACCATTTCTGTTTTCCTCATTTGTGCCACAGGCAGTGACTCCAAGACTTATAGCCGTCGTCATTACCGTCGCCAGCAGCAATCCAACAACAAATTTTTTACACATAACGTAACCCTCCAGAGTAACGGACTCCCCAATCCATGTCACTCTCCCAAGTAACTATCCTAATATCATTATACCGCGTGGCACCAGTAATGGCACAGGTTTTCTAACAATTAATCGTTTTTTTATTTCTTAAACGTTTACTTTAGTCAAGTTTTAGAAGCATCTTCAGAACTCGCTCTGCACAGACCTCTAAGTCCTTTCTCTTAAGGGCCTTTTTGTCGATGGCTTCAAGAAGCTGCTCGGTATATCCGCAGCCCATCTTGATATCGTTGCCCGCAAGGACTTCCTTGTAGTGCTCGCCGTAGCCCCACCAGTCACTTACAACAACTCCGTCGAATCCCCACTCGTCACGAAGAATGCCTGTAAGAAGGTCATGAGACTCAGAGCAGCGCTGGCCATTTACGATGTTGTAGGAAGACATGATGCTCCATGGCTCTGCCTCTTCTACGATAATCTCGAAGGCCTTCAGATAGATTTCTCTGATTGCTCGCTCAGAAGCTCTTGAATCACTGCCCTTTCTGTTGGACTCCTTATTGTTCAGCGCAAAGTGCTTTGGTGTTGCAGCTATATTGTTACTCTGAATTCCTCTAACCATAGCTGCTGCCTGCTTGCCGGCAAGGAATGGATCCTCAGAATAGTACTCAAAGTTTCTTCCGCAAAGAGGACTTCTATGGATGTTTACAGCAGGTGTAAGCCATGCACCGAAGTTGCACTCCTTGGCCTCTGCTCCGCCTGCCGCGCCAACTTCATAGCACACATCCTCATTCCAGGTGCAGGCAAGAAGTGTTGAGCAAGGGAAAGCAGTAGTTGTAACGCCAACCTCCTGTCCGATTCTGACACCGGCAGGGCCATCGCAGGTCATAGCTGACGGAACGCCAACTTCCGGAAGATTGCCATATCCAAAGGTATTGGCCATTCCCATGTTTGGCTGACCTCCAAGGAGGCAAGAAAGCTGTTCGTTAGAAAGCTGTTTGATGAAGTCTTCCAGAGTAACCTTGCATTCTGCCACATCAATGAACTTCTTTGGATCTGTATCCTTGGCAGGCTGGAAAAGCTGCATCATCTCCTGGGCTCTTACCTTTGGAGTCTTTAATACTTTCCAGCTAATGGTCTCTTTCCAGTCCTTATCGCGCTTAAAGATAGTAGCGTAGGTATCAACAGGCTTTGTCTGTGGAAGCTCCTCGAAGCTTCCGTCTGAGAGCATTCTCTTTTTTAACGAAGTTGGAACAAGCTTGTTTGAAACCTGCTTAACCAGAATATTCTTTGAAAGCTTGTAGGTATAATCAAGTTCTCTTACATCTCTTACTGATGTGCCAAGGAAAAATCTGTATTCACCCTTTTCCAGAACCCAGGCAGCCTTTTTAACCTTGCCAAGATCGTCATAGGAAGCCATGTCATCCATATAAAGAGCTATAGTTACCTTCTCGCTCTCGCCAGGCTGAAGAAGTCTGGTCTTAGCATAGCCACCAAGAACCTTAGCCGGCTTGCCAAGCTTGCCCTGAGGCGCACTGTAGTAAAGCTGAACCACTTCTTTTCCTGGCATCTTGCCTACATTTGTAACTGTAGCACTAACCACAATGGCATCAGCAATAGATGCGTCTCCTTCCCCTGCCTCTACAGAAAAAGGCTCTGCTTTGGTATCCTCAAGCCAGAAGGTGGTGTATGAAAGGCCATAGCCAAATGGATAGTTTACCTTCTTTGCAGCTCCGGGAATTGTCTCAAAGTAGCGATATCCAACGTAGATATCCTCTGTATATTCAACGTACTCATCATCCTCATGGAAGCCTTCTGTTGAAGGATAGTCCTCGAGCTTTGCAGCAAAGGTATCTGCAAGTTTGCCGGAGGGATTAACCTTTCCAAGAAGAATCTTTGCTGCAGCAAGACCGCCTTCAATTCCGCCCTGCCAAGCCATAAGAACTGATGAAATCTCTTCGTCATTCTTAAACCAGGTAGTATCAACAACTCCGCCAACATTCATAACCACAATGACGTTGTCAAAGCTCTCCTTTACCTGCTTAACCATCTTTTTCTCTGCATTTGTAAGATAGAAATCGCCGTGGTCAAAAACCTTATCGGCCTGAGCCACAAGATTAACATCCTCACACTTTATCTCTCTTTCTACGCCTGCAACCTTTCTATCCCAGCCTTCTCCGGAAAATCTGCTGATAGTGATTATCGCAGTATCAGTATAAGCTGAAGCATCAGCAAGGATATCATCGGGAAGCGCCGGCTCCTTTAACATGCCTGGAACAACGCCCTGTCTGTACTGCTCCTCGACATATTCTTTATAGAATTTGGCTGACTTTTCAAAAATGCTGACGTCCTCTGCAAACTCAGAAAGTCCCTGATATAGATTTCTGATATATGGAACGGTTACATCGCCGCTTCCGCCGCCGCCTTTAACATAGTCAAAGGTGCCCTTTCCAAAAAGAGCTATTCTTGTGCCCTTCTTTATCGGAAGAACATTTCTCTCATTCTTAAGAAGTACCATTCCTTCACAGGCTGCATCGCAGGAAAGTGCAATATGCTCCTGACTTGCAGTTACTCTTTTTCCATCCTTACCAAGTGGCAGGTTTGGTGTGTACTTGATTCTTGCCCATTTTTCCATAATACTATCCTCGTCTCCTAAAATGCCATGATAAAACATAGTCGTAAAAAACAACGCAAATAAGCGTTTCGCTGTCTCTTTACTTTATAATATATTCCCCCAATAATCAAAAGATTTATTCCCATTAAATTCACAAAATTTCCCCACTCTTTTTGTACACAATTCCAAAAAACTGTGTTAAAGTTAAATTGCGCAGTTACTTATTCTATAGCGCATTCGTATCAACGAGAATGCTTTATTCCCTTGATAAATCTCCGAAGGAAAGGAAGGTGGTTTTTATGAAGTCAAGTTCACATTTATATGCTAGTAGTAGTGATCCTGCTCCTGGTCGAAGTACCATGCCAAAAACCACCAATAACAGAATAGGAGATTTTACCAATGGAATTACAAGAAGAAGAGAAGACACTCGTTGAAATCCTGCAAGAGCTTCTTGAATCCAGGCAATACACCAAGCTTCGCCAGACCATCTCTGAGATGAACACAACAGATATCGCTGCTGCTATGGGAGAGATGGAGGAAGAGGATTCCCTTAAGATGTTCAGAATTCTCCCAAAAGATATGGCTGCTGATGTTTTTGCCGACCTGGAACTGGATAACCAGCAATATATTATCCGTTCACTATCCGATAGAGAAGCATCCAGTATTATTGACAATCTGATGGCCGATGATGCGACAGACCTCTTGGAAGAGATGCCTGCAAATGTTGTTAAGCGCATTCTGGCCAATGCAAGCCCAGAGACAAGGGCTGATATTAATCATCTTTTGCAGTACCCGGAGGATTCCGCCGGTTCTATCATGACCGTGGAGTATGTAGACCTTCGTGAGGACATGACTGTAAATGATGCTATTGATCGTATCCGCAAAAAGGGCGTAGATTCTGAGACAATCAACATCTGCTACGTTGTTACAAAGCAGAAGGTTCTTGTTGGAACTGTTGCACTTAGATACCTGCTCATCATGAAGCCTGATGAAATAATCGGTGACATCATGAACACCAATGTCATCAGTATCAACACCATGACTGACCAGGAGGAAGCAGCAAGACTATTCCAGAAATACGGCTTCACTGCCATGCCTGTTGTAGACAACGAATCCCGTATGGTGGGAATCATCACCATCGATGACGTTGTGGACATTTTGGAAGAAGAGGCAACCGAGGATATCGAAAAGATGGCTGCTATCGTGCCATCTGACAAGCCTTATCCTAAGGTAGGTATATTTGAAACCTACAAGAGCAGAATTCCATGGCTTCTGTTTTTGATGGTAAGTGCCACATTTACCGGCGCCATCATTACAGGCTTTGAAGATGCTCTCTCCGCATATGTTGTACTTACCGCCTATATTCCAATGCTCATGGATACAGGCGGTAACGCAGGCGGACAGGCCAGTGTTTCAATTATCCGTGCTCTCTCCCTTAAAGAGATTGAGTTTAAGGATCTGTTTAAGATCATATGGAAGGAGATCAGAGTTGCAGTACTTTGTGGTCTTACACTTTCTGCAGCCAACTTCCTTAAGCTTTTGTTCTTTGACAGACTGGCTATAACCGTTGCAGCTGTAATCTGCCTGACACTTTTGATAGTTGTTACAATTGCAAAGCTTGTTGGCTGCTGCCTTCCTATGTTGGCATCAAAGCTTGGCTTTGACCCGGCAGTAATGGCTAGTCCATTTATTACAACAATTGTAGATGCACTGTCACTGCTTGTTTATTTCAATATCGCAACCAATCTGCTTCATCTTGCAACGTAAATACTTATGTTTTCAAAACGCGCCAGCTACGGCGCGTTTTTTTATTGTTATAACTGGATATAATTCTATAGCAGAAAAGAGTACGTTATTTCATAGAATTTTCATAGATTTATTAGTGTATTTTTCTATCAAATTCCCCTCCCCTGCGTGATAATTAAAGCGGTAGTTGCTCTTTAAGATTATGCATGGAGGATTGCATTATGGCTAAAGAAAAAAAAGCACCAAAAGAAAAGAATGGCATCGCTTTTAAGGACAGCATTAAGACAAAGCTTATTTCTATTATGCTGATCGTTGTTATCGTTCCGCTTGTTGTATCACTTATTGTCAGCTACATATCTTCTACTAACAAAGCGCAAGAAGATGCAGAAACTGCACTGATGTGGCAGGCTAGATATTTATCAGCGGAATATTCTGATATTATCAAGCAGAATATTGCCCTTATCCGCTCTGTAGCGGAGAACCCTACAACAATTGTGTATATGCAAGGTACTGCAGGCATTGAAGATGACGTCATGGTAAAGATGCTTGCGACAGTCGACAACATCATGAATGATGGTAATACAACAGCTATTGCTGATACTACCGGAATGCAGATTGTCCGTTCCGGTGGAAAATGTGTTGACGTCCATGAAAGAGACTATTTTAAAGAGGCAATGAAGGGTAATACTTATGTATCAAATATTATTGTCAGTGCCTCCTCAGGCCTTAGACAGATCACTATCTGTACTCCTATAAAAGATGAAAGTGGCACAGTACTTGGCGAGGTTCAGAGAAACTACAGCCTTGATGAATTACATACTTTCCTGGCAGAGCATACAGAAGATGCTTTTGTAGCAGACCGTGAAGGTATCATGGCTGCTCATGCAAAGATGGAACTTGGCGTAGACGATGTTTATGATTTATCACAAACACCATATGTCGCCGGTGGTGATGAAGGTGTATTAATAGATGCTAACTCTTTCGAGTCAAAGCTTATCATGGCATACTTCAAAGATTCTACAACAGGATATAAAATTGTTGTATCTACCGATTATAATAAAGCCATGTCATCAGCAGTAAGATCTGCTTTGTTTACAATCATTATCGGTCTTATTATGCTCTTAATTGCAGCTATTATTTCCCTTGCTATGGCTAACAGCTTTACAGAGCCAGTTAAAGCTGTTAACGAATCCCTTGCAGCTCTTGCTGATGGCAGATTCTCCAAGATTGGCAAGTTCACTCAGCGAAAAGATGAGTTTGGCACAATGGTCACCAATACCAACACCGTTATTACCGAGCTTGATGACATAGTAAAGCATATTAAGGAATCTGCAAATTCCGTTGAATCCTCCTCTATGGAACTTTCAGATATGGCTAACCAGATTTCTCAGACTGCAGAGGATGTTTCCAACGCCGTTCAGGAAATTGCCTCCGGTGCTACTCAGCAGGCTGATGAGATTCAGTCCGCATCAGAGAATGTTGGACATATCGGTGATGCTGTCATAGATGTTCAGAATTCTTCCTCAGATCTTGAAAGTCTTGCATCCAGAATGCAGGAAGCTTCAGAAGCTTCTTCTGCTTCACTTTCTAACCTGCAGGATTCAAGTAATGAGATGACAGGTAAGATTGATGAAATCTCCACAACTATCTCTGCTACGCAGAACGCCGTTGCAAATATCAACGACAAGGTTGAAGGCATTTCCTCTATCGCAACCCAGACAAACCTTCTTTCACTTAATGCAAGTATTGAGGCTGCAAGAGCTGGCGAAGCAGGAAAGGGCTTCTCAGTTGTTGCTGAAGAGATTGGAAAGCTGGCTGAAGATTCCAAGAACATGGCAGACGAGATCAGAAAAGAAATGGATATCCTTCTTGAGCAGTCAAAAGCTGCTGTTTCTGCTGCCGAATCCATAAAGGACAGCAATATAAATCAGCAGTCTGCACTTGGCGAGACGCTCACCAGTGTAAACAGCATGTTGGAAGACATTGCTTCCACAGTTGGCGGTGTTAAGAGAATCTCACGTGGTGCTGATACCTGCGAATCCTCCAAGAATGCAGTTGTAGATACAATGAGTGCTCTTTCAGCTATTTCAGAAGAGAACGCAGCATCCAGTGAAGAGACCGGAGCTTCTATGCAGGAGCTTTCCGCAACGGTTACAACACTCGCTGGTTCCGCTAACGGACTTAAAGAAATTGCAGAAAAGCTCAACGAAGATATGAGCTTCTTCAAATAAAATCATTTTAGTGCTAACACAAAAGTGCGCAGGAGCTTTGCTCCCGCGCACTTTTTTACTTCTCAATCTTAAATTCGTAGGCTGTGTTGTAGGTGGCAACGTAGAGGGTGTCATCTACAATTTCAAACTGGTATGGTGCTGAATTTACCTTTATTTCGTCGTACTTTTTGCCAGTGTATTTGTCGAGAAGATAAATAGCATCAGGCTCAAGTGTGAAGCCGTAGCCGCAAATAATTGTATCATCTACGATCTTGAAATTATCTGAGTTGCACATGAGAGGTTCTGTTCTAAAAAGAATCTCATTTGTGTTTAAATCTACTGCAACGATGTAATTGGACTGGGGTTCTTCTGCTGAATATCCTGCATGACCAACTGCAAGGTATAAAACATCTCCATCAATCTTAGCGTAGCGAAGATACTGTGTAGCTGCTGAGTTCTTTCCAGCCTTTTCATCAGGACCATTACAAAGAGTTGTAAGGTCATAGTCAGCGATCACATTTTCTCCGTCCAGAGATGAAATAATAATGCTTCCATACATGTATTCATATTCCTGAGAAGCATAGGGCGAATAATAATATAGTTCATCTGAGTATTCCGGTCTTGCGAGATCAAAACCGTTGTCCATAGCCCATTTGCCTGTATCAAGCCAGTCTGTTTTTTCTTCCTTTGTCTGTGTGAGCTTTATGTGGCTTTCTGCTGTCTTTGTCTGATTCTCTGAAACAAAGGCCTCCCAGGTCGGGTTGGCAATTGTGACTATTGAACTACCTTCATATGCATCCTCTGCTTCTTCTTTGGGCTCAACGCTTATCTCTTCGCCTTCTTTTTCCTCGATCATCTCATCCTTGTTAAAGGGATTTTCCTGCTGATAAGCCTTTTGAACCAGATCAGGATACTTGGTAAGGTCAATTGTAACCTGCATATCTCCTGTAGCGTAGCTAGCAATCTCATAGGGTGAAAAGAAAATATTCAGTCCCTTATCTGTTATTGTCCAGCTGTATGTATTTTCATCCAGCTTATTCTGGAAGACATCAGGCGCGCCGTCATCGTAATAATAATAACTGTCAACTTCCTCAATAACATCAGGATATTCCTTGATAAACTCATCCCTCATGATCTTTGCAAAGCCTTCGGTATCCTGAAGAACCTGTGCAAGGCTAAGCTCTGCTCCACTTATGGGATCAATATTAGTAACACTTGTTCCATGATTTGGATGAGCACCGCCGGCATAACTATAATATGTTGACACTATAGTAAAAATCCTGTCGTCAGCTCTTACGATCTCTACTAAATTTTCGTCAGCATATGGCTCATCGCCGGTAAATGTATCCTGCAATTTCCAATTGCCGTACTCTGCAGCGGTATCTGCGCAAGTATTGGTAAAATTCTGATTTCTTTCATCAAGGTAAGCTGAAAGCTTAGGATAATCCTGGGCAAATTCAGAAGACAGGATAATCTCTGTATAAGAGCCATTACACAGCTCTTTCCCATCCTGCTGGCAGGAAACCTTGTGATTTAAAAGAGTTATTGGCTTAGTGCCTGTATTGTTATCTTCTACTTTTTCTGAATCTGCATTATTTGATGAATCCTGGTTTTCTGCTGCATCATTACTTTCATAGGAAACTGAAGTATCAGCGCCATCCTGCTCAGGCGCTTTGCCGCACCCTGAAAGCATTACGAAAGTAACCCCTAGTGCTGCCATGATACTTGTTAGTTTAGTCACTGCTGTCTTTCTTTTCATCATAATCTCCTCTTGCATAACTCTAACGAAACCGATATCTGTACACTCTGGTTTCATATGGACGAAGCAGCCCCTTTCTGTGCTCTAAGTTACTCAGCTCATGATGTAGGTGCTGCAAAACTCCATTCATTGTATCACACTTTTCGTCATCACTATAGTTGCACAGCAACAGCTCGCCTCTTTTGCCCCAGAACTTCTCTGGCTTGTGAGCTTTTACAGGAAGTCTGGAAAAAGAGCATATTATAAGATAGCTCTCTCCGTCAAGGCTTCGCTCATACATGTATATATTTTTGTCCTTTGGAAAGTACTCCGTGTAATCCCCATATAGTAGCGTTTTCGAGCTTTTACGAAGCAAAAGGCACTTCCTGTAAAAGTTCAGGATGCTGCCTGGATCCTTTTCCTGCTTTGCAACATTTATCCTTCTATAATTCGGATTCACATAAAACCATGGTTTTACCACAGAAAAGCCTGCATTCTCGGAAGAATTCCACTGCATAGGGGTTCTGGCTGAGTCCCTGCTGGACAAGTGGATTCGGTGAAGTCTCCTTTCCGGGTCCTCCTTTAAATGGTAGGTATTATAATTGGTAATCGAAGAAACATCTACATACTGGTCAATGCTCATGAGGCGAATGTTGGTCATGCCAATTTCCTGCCCCTGATAGATAAAGGGAGTACCCTTTTGAAAAAGATAGCTTGCGGCCAGCATAGTTCCACTTTCTCTCCAGAAATGCTCACTTCCATACCTGCTGATAATCCTTGGATGGTCATGATTCTCAAGGTATAGCGCATTCCACCCCTTATTGTTCAGGGCATTCTGCCATTTGGTAAAGGCTCTTTTTAGCTTAACAAGTGAAAAAGGTCTGTGAACATACTCGGTATAGAGGCAGTCTGCCATCATATGATCAAAGGAAAACATCATATCCAGCGACTTGGTTGGACCTGTTAAATATTTCATGGCGGACTTAACTGTAGTCATTGGGCCTTCCCCTAGCTGAAAGCAGTCATAGCCATCGCATACCTTTCGAAACTCTGCAAGATACTCGTGAATATGAGGGCCATCCTTGTAATAAGGCATTCCATTGACTGCAGGTAAAAAAGGAAGTCCATTTGGAAGTCCTTCTTTTTTGGAAATGAAATTGATCACATCCTCTCTGAAGCCGTCAACTCCCATGTCTAACCAGAACCGCATGATATCCTTAACTTCTTCCCTGACCTTTGGGTTATCCATGTTCAGATCCGGCTGCTTTTTGGCAAAAATATGAAGGTAGTACTGACCTCTCTCCGGAACATATTCCCAGGCCTTACCCTCAAACAGGGAATCCCAGTTATTGGGCTTGTCCCTCCAGATATAATAATCGCTGTAGGGATTATTCCTTCCCTTTTTGCTCTCCAAAAACCAGGGATGCTCGTCAGAGGTATGGTTCACAACCAAATCCATTATTACCTTAAGCCCCAGTCCGTGGGCTCGTCTTAGCACCTTTCTAAACTGGTCAAGGTTTCCAAAGTCAGGGTGAATGTTTTTGTAATCTGAAATGTCATAGCCATAGTCTGCATTTGGGGAAGGGTAAACAGGAGAAAACCAGATTCCATCTACGCCGAGGCTCTTAATGTACTCAAGCTTATCAAATACTCCATAAAGGTCTCCGATTCCGTCTCCGTTACCATCAGCAAAGCTTCTTACCCATATCTGGTAAAAGCTCATTTCCTTATACCAGTCCCGCTTCAATGCTTCTTCACTTCTTTTTTCCATGGAATTTCACCTCGAAATCACAGAAATTTACTTATCCGAATCCTTATCATTATTATATATTTCAGACAGATTTGTTCTTATTCTTTGCCTGAAATCTTCAACATTTTCTTTTAGCTCACTTCTAAATTCTTCGACATTTTCCCTGATGTCATTTGAAAAATCTTCAACATTATCCTTGAGTTCCAAGAAGTTGTCCTTCATGCCATCATAGATGTTTCTAGGCGTGTCAATGAACACCTTCTGGGTTCCATCAAGAACAACTGCTGCCGAGTTCATAAGATATTCAAAGCTCTGGTGCTTTCTGATTCCAAACTCTCCGGACTTTGCCATATCACTGACAACCTTGTATCTGTCATAGCCAAGTCTTACTGCCTGCTCCCAAGAGATATAAATCTCGTCCATTGCATTCTGGCCAACCTGATGAAGGTGGTCCAAATCTCCTGAAACCTCTTCTAAAAGCTGTGCCATTGAATCAGCATTTTCATCTATTACAAAGCCGTTTCTGTCATGGGTTATACCCTCTGCTGCGCAGGAGCCCTTTATAAGGACGCTTCCAAGGCCGCAGGCTGCTGCCTCCCTTACAACTATTCCGTTGGTGTCATACACAGAAGGGAATAAAAAGAGATCTGCTCTTGTATTCCAAGCGCGAAGCTTCTCTCTGTCGTGCTCTGGGCCTGTGAAGATTACCTTACCTGTGTGATTGTCAGCGCCAGGACTACTTATTCTTTCTGAGTTTTCGTATATATCACATGCTATACCGTAGGCTTTTACCTGATCCTGCATTTCCTTGGCATCGGCTCCTCCACCTACAAAGACCATGCGATAATCAATGCCTTTTTGCGAAAGCTTGTTAAGAGCATCAATAATAAGCGGAAGCCCTTTGTACTTCATCATTCTTCCTACAAAAAGAAAACATGGCATTCCAATAGGCACATCAAAACTACCGGTAACTTCTTTTACCTTATCTTCATCAAGACGTCCCTTAGGGAAATCCACTCCGTTTGGCATTACAATATATTCGCCTTCATAGCCAAGAGACCTTAGGTTTTCTCCGGCGCCCTCAGAAACTACCCATACATCATCGCAGGCTTCAATATTGTTAATCATTGTCTTTATAGTTTCTTTTTTAAGGAAGCCTTCGCCCACCGCTCTTGCGATGTCTACATCAAACTTTGTGTGATAGGTAAAAATAATTGGGGCTCCGGTTTCTTTCCTGAGAATCCTTGCCATGATAGTAGACGCAGCCGGACAATGGGTGTGAATAATGTCGGGCTTTGTCTCTGCCATCTGAGCTATTTCCCTTATGGAAAGAGGATAACCTGTTCGATATCCTTTTACAAAATCTGTTGTATCAAAGCTTGGATAGGGAACTACTTTGTAGGGATATCCTTCATAATCTGCATCGGGATATCTTGGTGTTCCCACCACAACGCTTGATTCCAGCTTATTTGTTAAAACGCCTGCGTAGTTCATAACTACATTAGCAACTCCGTCAATTACCGGAGGAAAAGAATCGTTTAAAAGGCAGATATTCATATGCTTCCCCTCTTTTTTGCAAATCCTTTTACTTCAGGTCATATTCAAGGCGTACAGTTATTGATGCAGTCTTATTTCTTGAGCTTGTGTCAAAGGCTCCGTCATAGGAATAGCTGCTTGTTCCTGTGTTCTTTGCTGTGATCTGGAATACGCCAAGACTTGAGTTCTTAAGCTTGCCTAAATTTGCTCCTGAGTTTTTGGCGATTATATCGATTCTGTCCTTTGCATTTATAGAAGCCTTATCAATGAGATCAAGCTTTAAAGCGTCAAGGTCTGAGTAGTAGTACTCAGGTGAATCTGATGTAAGCTCAACCCCTTTATCGAGAAGGCTTGAGATATCACGGGATGTCTTTTCCACCACGTCAAGATTTGAAGATGTGACTGTGACGCTCTGTGTGAGCTGATAGCCGTCTGCCTCTGAGCCTACATAATTGCCATTTGCGTCGTAGTTATCGTGATAGGTTCTTCTGATATCTACGGAATCAAACACGATCTCAGCATCTGTAAGACCGTTTCCTGTAAGGTAATTCTTTACTACATCCGCATCTTTTTTTAGCTTCTCATAGGCTTCCTGAGATGTGAAAGCTGTTGCGGAAAAAGATCCGCGCCAGATAATGATATCTGACTCAAAATCAACGCTGGCACTTCCTGTGGCAGATATTACGTGTGTGCTTTCAGACCTGAAATGAGAAAGTCCGAAGGCTAAAGCTACACAGCTTATCATGATGCTAATACCGATTATAAGTGCATTTACCCAAGTGTTTTTCTTTTGTTCCATACTTTTTTCCTCCTATAAACCAATGTACTTTTTTCTAAGATAAAGCCCCAAAACAAACAGCCCCACTGTTTCTACAAAATGAAATATTACTGAAGTCCAGACAATACCGACGCTGTAGGTTCCAACTGTTATCATCTGCATTCCAAGTAAGACAAAGGATAGTAAAAAGAACACCATCAGTATCATGGATATGATTTTTAGCAGGTTGTCATCAAGAAAAATGGCTGTCATGAATGTTCCAAGCAAGATGGCAATCAGCATTCCTACGTACTTAAAGCCATGTGTGTTGTTGTATATAGCTGTAAAACTACTGCTACCTTCGCCGGAAACGTCACTTATTGTCATGAGGTCCATGACGAACTTTCTATAAACCAGAGCGCATATGTCATAAACCATTCTGATAGCAATCAGTATTGCTCCCCACAGCTCCAATAACTTTTCTATGGCATCCCCTGTAAGTGCCGGAGTCTTGGCCCCCATGGCCTCTTTTTGAAGAACTGCCATTTGAAGTCTGTCCGTTTCATCTATTACGGATAAGGTTTTCTTTACCTTTTCCCAGGCTCCTACAAATACAATTGCTATAAGCATGACCTGCAGCGCTGATACAATCAGTTGTCCTGCAGTCACTGCTGAATTAGTTATGTATGGCGCTGAAGGATCCTTTAGTTTGGTCATCTTTCTGATGATTCCCAAAGCTAAATAAGATGCTGCATGAATTGCCGCCGCCCAAAATAACGCATGGGACAAATAGTGCTGCTTTTTATTGATATACAAGATGCTTCCCCTCCCCCAAAAGATAAGTTACATTTTGATTGCCCAGCGAAGCTTTGTAGATTTACTCCGCGGATTAATTCGGCACTCCTCAGCAGAAGGACGTGTAACATCTTCTGCAATGACACTATAAATGCCTTCTTTCTTAAGCTCCTTGAAGGATTTCTTAACAAGTCGGTCTTCCCCCGAATGGAAGGTGAGAATTGCCACCCTTCCTCCCGGCTTTAAAATCCCCGGAAGCTTTTCCAAGAATGCGTATAGCACTTCAAATTCACTGTTTACATCAATTCTGAGAGCCTGGAAAACACGGGCACAGCTTTTTTTGATCGCATCTGCCTTTTCTTCCTTGGGAAGCTTCCACAGAGCTGACTCTATAGCTGAGCGAAGAGCTGTGGTAGTATCCATGGGATCACCTTTTTTCATCAGCATGAATACCTTATCCGCAATCTCCTCGGCGTAGGGCTCATCAGAGTTTTCTATCATCATTCCTACGAATTCTTCTCTGGTTATATTATGTAATCTCTCTGCTGCAGACTCGCCGTGCTCCGGATCAAGTCTTAAATCAAGTGGTCCGTCTATCTTATAGGAAAAGCCGCGCTTAGGGTCATCAATCTGCATTGAGGACACTCCAAGGTCAGCCAGTACAAAGTCAAATTTTCCTGCTTCCTCTGCCACTTTATCTATATTGGCAAAATTGGTAAGTCTGAATTTAAAGACATCCTCACCAAAGCCAGCATTTCTAAGTCTTTCTACTGTCTTTTTGGATTCAATCGGGTCTACATCAAGGCCATAGATACAGCCGCTTTGAGCTCCTTCTTCCATAAGCTTTTCAAGCATCTTACGGGTGTGGCCACCGTAGCCCAGTGTACAGTCAAGTCCCTGCTGCCCCGGCTTAATATCAAGCACATCAAGGATTTCCTTAACCATAATGGAGATATGCATTCCTGCAGGTGTAGAGCCCTTGGAAATAACATGGGCTACAGTATCTGCATATTTTTCAGGATTTTGTTCCTTATATTTTTCTTCAAATTTCTTAGGGTACTTACCGGAATAATGTACCCTTCTTTTGTGTTTATTTTCTTCCAAAGTTTTTTCCTCAAATCTCTAATGAAATTGTCATACAATATACATTTTACAACAAATGTAGTATAAACAAAAATAAGACGCCTGGAATTCTATCCAAACGCCTTAAATATCGTAGTCATATTAGTCTTCACATATAACAACAGGAAGGAAATAGTGCTTTTCCGGCTCCATCAGGGTCTCAAGCTCAGTTATAGGCTTGAATTCAGTTGAAGGATCATGAGCATTTTTCCTATATACCGGTGTGCCATCTCCTGCTCGGAAGGCCTTAACAAAATCCTGTATTGTCTCGATCCTGTAAGGGAAGCTGGTTCCTCCCATATCCTCCTGAATCATCCTGTGAACATCGGAGCCTCCAGTCATAAGAAAGTTATGCTCCTTACCATACTTGTAGCCCCATGCATTCTGATAATCCGGATTGGCAGCATTAAAGCCTTCGATTCCATCTACACAATAAGGTGAAAGTCTTATAGTATCAAGATAATCTCTCTCCCTGTAGGGATGCGCCTGAATCATGATGCCTCCTGCTTTATTGACAGCTTCATGCACCTCAGACCTACTTTTATCCATGATATCAGGGTTATCTAAGAGCCACTTCTTGTCTACTCCATACAACAGGTATTCATCTCCCTGGAAGTTGTACTCAATTCCAAAAAGAACTGTAAAGTCAGTTCCCTTGGCTGCCTCCAGCGCATGCTCATAGCCAGAGCAGTACTGCTCTACTCTCTCATTCCATGGAAGATTTCTTGGGACAGCACAATTTCCGTTAAAGAAATGGTCTGTCACAATGATTCCGCTATAGCCAAGTCCAGACATGTACTCAATATAGTCCGCACCTGGTGTGCCTGAACAGGCACTGGCTTCTATTGTATGTAAATGTGTCTCATAGATGTATTGCATTAAATTACTCCACTACGCCAAATCCAAGAATGGTGAATCTCTTGCTATCCATGTCCTGCGCCATCTTGATTTCGATGTGATGCTCAGCAGCCTTGTCATTATTGAAAATGATCACTGCATTGCAATGAGTCCAGCCAACACTTAATGGATCAGCGTCATAAACCTTTTTGCCATCAACGAAGACCTCTGCTGTTCCATATGCAGAGTTACCGGAGTCCTTAAATACCAAAAGGAGCTTGCTGCATGTAAGCTTCATTTCAAAGCTTCCGGTGCCTTCAGACTTCTCGCTGTGTGCCCAGTTATAAGGGAACTCAGCTACAGGGTTTATACTATCATCCATTTCCACCATCTGCAAGTCTTTGTCAACAGCATCAAAGCTTCCCTCTGATACGTCTTTGATCTTGTATTTCTTGGAAAGTCTCTTAAGCTCTTGTCTGTCCACAAGCTCAACCTTCTCAAAATCAGCTCCTATCACGGGAGTTATCTTAGTAAGCTCTTTTTCATCTATTCCACTTGCAAAATGATGGCTGTTTACTGTATCAAGGAGGTTAATGAGACAGTCGCTCATAATCTGGTGTCCAAGGTTACTTGGATGGAATACATCATAAAAGAACTGATTCTTGGAGATTACTCTACCATCCTCAGGAAGGAGACTGAACTGTGGACTTACTGCGTCAAGTACGCTGACCATAGGAATGTCATAGCGTATTCCAACAGGTCCAAGTCTGTCCTGAAGATTCCAGTCAAAGGAAAATACTGCAAAAAGCAGTACTACGGCAGGCTTCCAGGGAAGTGCCAAAGCCTTTCTTACAAGGGATTCGAAGCAAACACCTTTTGTTTCGTCGCCTTCATCATTTACTGCAAATTCGATTACGATAAGATCTGGCTTTTTAGCGCCATCTCTTAAAATATCTCTTTCGAATCTGATCATACCAAGCTCAGATGGTGTTCCACCTACGCCTGCCTTAACCAGTGAAACCTTTCCGCCGTTTGCGTACTTCTTCTCAAATGTATCTGCAAAAACCTTTGCATAAGACTTCTCGTGGATTGGAATAGCGCCAGCTCCCTGTGTTATTGAACCGCCTATAAATCCAAGAGTAACTTCCTCGCCTTTACCGGCCTTCTCAAGTACCTTCTCAAGTCTTCCGGTATTGCCTGCATGCATAAGGCTCTTTTTTATCATATCCTTGTATGCCTTGGAACCAAGATCCACCATGGATTCCAAAGGCTGAATTGGTGCTACAAATCCGCTGTTAAGATAAAATCTGACGTCTGCTGATGCCTGTACACCTGCATTAGCAAATTCAAAACGAATCTGTCCAGGCTCCCGATCGGATGTTTTCCAATCTACATCTGACATCTTTATAACTCTTTCCATGCCATCCATCTCAAATTCAAGCTCTATCTGTGTGGAGGTTGGATCTGTCTGAGTTTCCCCATACATCTGGAAAACAAATTTTACCTTTTCATCTTTTACTCTGCTTGATACGCTTACTCCGATTGAGTGAACCATCTTTCTAAAGCCTTCTGTGGTCTTTAGAAGCTCAAGCATATAATCATCTGTTATATTTCCTGCAAGCCTTGCTGCATTGATGAGTCTTCCATCACTTTCATAAATAAACTGAATACCTCTTCCATCCGGCTGAGGTGATCCATATATATCTTTCCCCTGCATGATAAAGAAAAATGGTTTTTTCTTTATCGGATCTTTTGGTGCTTTTGGTCCCCTAACTACTGCTTCCATATGAAATCCTTCCCGAAAAAAAGTCAAAATAAGAGAGCGGCGCCAAAAACGCCGCCCTCATATAATCATTTATGAAGTAACAAATTACTTGTTAGCCTCATCTACATAGCTCTTCCATGTATCACGAATAGCTTCAACCTGCTCAGATACTACAGCACCAGGACCAATGTTCCAAACGAAGTCAGAACCAAGGTTAAGGTTAGGAACCATTCCGTGGTAAGCAACAGTACCCTTCTCTGTCATCATCTGGATTGTCTCATCAACTGCTCTCTCGTCGAACTTACCGTTTCTAGCTGTTGAAAGATATCCGTTGTAATCAAGGTACTCAGCTGAAGGAGCGTTTGTCCAGAGATTCCAAGCAAATGCGATCTTCCAAGCCTTGTCTGCATCATAGCATCCAGGGATTGCTGCTGGGTTGTTTGACCATACGTTGATGTAGTCGTCCTTCTTAGGTCCCTTAGGGAACATTACGAAACCGATTTCATCCTGCATATCCTCAAGGAAGTTACCTGGGCAAGCTGCATACTCATCTTCTACCATGAATGCTGCCTGGCCGTTAAGGAACTGCTCTTTGTAGTAATCCCACTCAGCACCCTCTGGGTTAGCAACTTCTGCATCATATGTATCAAAGATCTTAACTGTCCACTCAAGAGCCTCAAGTGTCTCAGGTGACTCAAGGTTGTAAACGAATTTGCCGCTTGCATCCTTGTCGATGTAAGAACCGCCGTTTGAGAATACAGCAGCTGTTGTCATGTTACCTTCGTTAAGTGTAAGACCGTAAACATCGATTGTACCATCGTTGTCCTTATCCTGCTGAACCTTGCTCATAAGCTCTTCGAACTTATCCCATGTCCATG